>Ga0065711_1007143_pt1 | contig 27015 bp, 23 predicted proteins | sample Hoacrofraction12_FD_59098 | JGI IMG/M metagenome (GOLD analysis project Ga0065711, IMG submission 59098) | Hoatzin crop microbial communities from Cojedes, Venezuela - Epithelial fraction 12 v2 (version 2) | ecosystem: Host-associated > Birds > Digestive system > Esophagus > Crop | place... | reverse complement strand
AAGGCCGGTGCTATCATCACCCCCGCCATCACCCTCGACGGCGAGGCGAAGCTGTATTTCAAGGCTGCCCCGTGGGGAAGCGACGGAAAGAGTCTGAGCGTGAATATCTCCGGAGGGACGATCGGCGAGACGTCGTATACGATGAAGAAAGACCAGTGGACGCAGTATAGCACGACGATAACCGGAACGGGCAGCATACGGCTCTCCTTCACCGCCTCCAAACGGTTCTTCCTCGACGAAATCGTGATCGTGGAAAACAGTGAGTCGGGCATCCGCGAGATAAAGGCCGGCAAGGCGTCAGACGGAAAGATATACAATCTCTCCGGACAGTTCGTCGGAACCGACACATCAGTCCTCCCGTCGGGAATATATATCATCGACGGAAAGAAATATATGAAGAAATAAACAGGCAGGATTGCGGAACAATAGATAAGGCGGACCGGCATCAATATTCCTTTGCCAGTCCGCCTTCTGCTGTTTCCTTATATAATGACGGGATGTCATGACCCGTCTGTTTCATCACCCTCACCACACTGTCGAACGACACGCGATGCTTTCCGTCGGAGAAGACGGAGTAGAGTTCGGCATCGAGGGCTCTGGCGGCCGCGAAGGCATTGCGCTCGATACAGGGTATCTGCACCAGTCCGCACACCGGGTCGCAGGTCATCCCGAGATGATGCTCCAAGCCCATCTCCGCAGCGTATTCCACCTGCGAGGGACTGCCTCCGAACAACTGGCACGCCGCTGCCGACGCCATGGCACAAGCCACTCCCACTTCACCCTGGCATCCCACGTCGGCTCCCGAGATGCTCGCATTCTGTTTTACGATATTTCCGAACAGTCCGGCCGTAGCCAGCGCATGGAGAATCTTCGTATCGCTGAAGCCATGTCCGTTGTAGAGATGATACAATACGGCAGGTATCACTCCGCACGATCCGCAGGTGGGTGCCGTGACGATGGTTCCGCCCGATGCATTCTCCTCGCTGACGGCCAGCGCGTATGCATAGACAAGACCTCTCGACTGCAGATTCTGTTTGTATCCCGATGCCTTGACGAAATATGTCGGAGCCTTGCGGGGGAGATTGAGGGGTCCGGGGAGGGCTCCCTCGTGGTCGAGTCCTCGTCTCACCGAAGCCTGCATCGCCTGCCACACCTCCATGAGATAGTCCCAGATACCATCGTCTTCGCACTGCTCGACATACTCCCAATAACTTCTCCCGTGTTTGTTGCACCAGTCGAGTATATCTTTCAGAGTATTAAGATCATACACTTCGTGCGAGTCGTCCAGCCATCGTTTGTCGTCTCCTTCTGAGAGAGCGCCGCCGCCGACGCTGTATACCGTCCATTCCTCCTTCCTTCCGTCGGGCATCGCAGCCCTGAACGTCATTCCGTTGGGATGGAACGGCAGGAATGTCTGCGCCTCCCAGTGTATCTCCACGGTAGCCGAGGAAGAGAGCACTTCGGTGATCGACACATCGGTCATGTGGCCCTTGCCGGTAGCCGCGAGACTGCCGTAGAGGGTCACATCGTATGACATCGCTCCCTGGGTATGCGAGAGAAAGATCTTCGCCGCTCTCTGCGGGCCCATCGTATGACTGCTCGACGGACCCTTCCCAATTCTGTAAAGTTCTCTAAGGGATTTCATCCTCTTACTCCGCCTCCGCAATCATCTCAATCTCCACGAGAGCTCCCTTGGGAAGATCTCTCACCGCGAAAGCCGAACGTGCGGGGAACGGCTGTGCGAAATACTCGCCGTATACCTCGTTCATAGGGCCGAAGTCGGCGATGTCGTGGAGCAGCACTGTCGTCTTTACCACATTCTTCAGCGACAGTCCTTCCGACTCGAGGATAGCTTTGGCGTTCTCGAGCGACTGCTTTGTCTGTTCTTTGATGCCTCCCTCGGGAAACTGCCCTGTAGCGGGATTGATGGGGAGCTGGCCGCTTACGAATACGATGCCGGCCGTACGGATTGCCTGACTGTATGGTCCTATTGCAGCAGGCGCTTTGTCTGTGTTTAATGCTTTCATAAGAATAAGTTTTGTTTTATCTCTGCAAAATTAGTGTTTTTTTCGCAAATAACGGCTGTTTTACGCGATTATTTGATATATTTGCAAACAAATTTGTATTTCGATAAAGATAAAAAAGTAATTTATGAAACTAAAGATTGTCCTTTTATTCTCGCTCTTATCCCTTTCCGTATGGGGATCCGGCGATTCAGGCGACAGAAATATCAGTCAGGCGGAAAAACTTTTCTCTTACTTCCGCAATGATCAGACCGACAGCCTTTATGATGCCATGTCGATCACTCTCAAGGCTCTCGTTCCGAAGAGCCAGCTCGAAAAACAGAAGTTTTCCGATATCGAGGCTGCCATGGGCAAGTATGTATCCCACACTCCGTGGACTCTGAGAACGGAGAAAGGGCTGAATATCTATCTCTCGTTCGTGCAGTTCGAGAGGGAGAGGACGGCATGCGTGGCTTCCTTCGACAACAAAGGCAGATATACAGCCTTCCAACTCGCTCCGGCGTCGATGTTCGAGACCGATGAACAGACGCCTCCTTCGGATGTCATCGAAAGAGCCGATACTATCATCACCGGCGATATCCGGCTTCCGGCGAAGTTTTGTTTTCCCAAAGGCAGGACAGACGCACCTGTAGTGGTACTGGTTCACGGTTCCGGTCCTAACGATATGGATGAGAAGATATTAGCCCTGCATCCCTTCCGCGATATAGCATGGCAGCTGGCACAGCGCGGCATCTCTTCCCTCCGTTATGACAAGCGCACGCTGGTATATCCCGGGAAAGTGCCGGAATCGGTGGATGAGGAGGTCGTCAACGATGCGCTGTCGGCCGTCGGAAAGGCAGCGGAACAGAGTAAACAGGTGTATCTCTTGGGACATAGCCTGGGCGGTATGCTCGCCCCTCTTACCGCCTCGAAAAACAAAAATATAAAAGGTATAATACTGATGGCGGCTCCGGCAAGGACTATCGAGGATGTCGTCAAAGAACAGGTGACTTATCTGCTTTCACTCCAACCGGCTCAGAACGCCGATCCCGAAAATGCCGAGAAAATGACTATCGGTTCCATCAGACAGCAGTCTCCTTACATCCTCGGCGACCTGCATCAGACGGATATAGCCAAGTCGCTCAAGTGCAAGATATTAGTGATGCAGGGCGAAAGAGACTATCAGGTGAGTATGAAGGATTTCAATCTGTGGAAAGAGTCGCTGAAAGACAATAAAAATGCGGAATTCAGATCCTACAAACTCCTCAACCATCTTTTCACTGAGGGTGAAGAGGGGAAGAAGTCTACTCCTGCCGAATACAATCGCAAGGCCACAGTTCCGATGTATGTGGTCGAGGATATCGCCGGTTTTATCAATAAGAAATAGTATGAGAGCGATTATCATGGGAGCGTCATCCGGCATCGGCAAGTGTGTGGCAGAGAGGATGATACGGAGAGGATGGAGCGTCGGACTCGCCGCACGTCGGAAGGATATTCTCGACGAGATGGCGACGAATTTTTCTAAGGCGGAAGGACAGACGATTATCACGGCTGCTATCGACGTCACCGACGAGAGGGCTGCGGATAAGCTGCTGGCTCTGATCGGTGATCTCGGAGGCGTCGATCTCTACTTCCATGCCTCGGGAATAGGAAAACAGAATCCCGAACTCGCTCCCGATATCGAACTGAATACAGTCAATACCAACGGACTCGGTTTTACTCGTATGATCGGCGCAGCCTTCCGTTATATGGCAGCTCACGGAGGAGGTCGCATCGCCTGTATCTCGTCGATAGCAGGAACGAAAGGGCTCGGACCGGCTCCTTCGTATTCCGCCACGAAAGCAATGCAGAATACTTATATCGAAGCGCTGCAGCAACTAGCCAACAGCCGCCGCCTGAATATCGCATTCACGGATATCCGCCCCGGTTTTGTGGATACTCCCCTACTCAGCGGCACTCACAAATATCCGCTGATGCTCAATGCGGAAGATGTGGCCGACGAGATAATGAGGGCTATAGACAGGAAGCAGGCAGTAAGGGTGATTGACTGGAAATGGAGGATCATCACGCGGCTGTGGCGGCTTATCCCGCATACGATATGGAGAAAGATGAAACTGAGCAGATAGGAAAAGGGGGATGCACCAACTATTGATGCACCCCCCAAAAAAATTATTATGAAGGAAGAAATTACTTGTTGATATATTTCTTTCCGTTCTTGATCAACAGGCCCTTGGTATTGGCGTTAACCTTCTGACCCATAAGATTATAAACGGCAGCATTGCCGGCAACAGGAGCGTCCTCCACCTTATCGATAGCAACGGTAGACTTCGGACCGAAGAGAGTCAGAACCACCTGCTCGTTCTCCTCGCCTGCCTCGTTCTTCACGATTCCCTCGGGGATAACTACATAATAAGTCGCATCCTCATCGGCACTGTAGGTGCAGGTGAAGTAGTCGTAATCGGCTCCCCAAACAGTGAGAGTCTGACCGCTGACAGTAGCCACCCAGTTCATATCGGGAGAGATGGCGTTGGCATTGTAGATAGTACCCTTGCGGATTGTCACCTTCGGCTCGCTCTCGATGAGAGTCAGTTTGTCTTCGAATTTCAGTTCGAACGACATTGCATTGTAGTTTGCCTGCAGAGAAGAGCTGTCAGCGGGAGATGTAGACACCGGAACGATGGTTCCCAGCTCGTTCTCTACAATGGTCATATATTCGTCATAACCTTCTGACTTGTAAGAGTCTGTGGCTCCCTTGGGTACATAGATGGTTGTCGACGACGGTGAGAAATTGAAGAAAGGATGATAGTAGGTCTCATAATAGTCCATGATTGTGGGAGCTGTGGCGCTCTTCGCATAGATGGTCTTGAGACTGGTACATCCTGTCAGAGCATGGTTGTAGATCTCTTTCACTCCCGACGGAATGGTGAGGGTGGTGAGCTGCTCGCACTGATAGATCTCTGCATCGTTGATATATGTAACACTCTGCGGGAGGGTGAGTTCGGTAAACTTAGTCTGTGCGAATGCCTGCTCGTCGATGAAGGTGAGTGTCGACGGGAAATTGATTGACTTCAGCTGGCTGTTCTCGAAAGCTCCGAAACCGATGGCTACAAGCCCTTCGGGGAGTATTATCGACTCGAGTTCGGAATCCCAGAAAGCGCCACCATTGATACCGAGACAACTACTTACTACAGATACGCTTGTCAGTCCTTTCACGGGTGCTAGATAGAGGATGGTCTTATCGCTGTTGTAGACCACGTCGCCTACTTTTACGAAGTTGGTGCATCCCTCGTCAATGGTAATATCTGATACCGATGTTCCGGCGATAGCGCAATCACCGAGTGTTATCAGCGATGCAGGGATATTGATCGATGCGAGTGCTGAGTTGTTGATGAATGCCTCACTTCCGAGATATTCGAGTGTAGAGGGCAGTTTCACGCTTGTCAGGGTGGTGTTGGTATTGTATTTATAAGTACCCGATGCGAAAGCTCCGTCACCGATATATTTCAGTCCTTCGTTGAAGGTGATATTTGCAAGTTTGTTGCTATAGAGGAAGGCTGACCCTGCGATAGTATCGACACTTGCGGGGATGGTAAGATCTTCGATGGCATTACCGTAGAAAGCACCCTCACCGATATACTTAAGTCCTTCCGCGAAGCTGACGGTGGTAAGTTTGGGGTTCATAGAACTGCCGAAGAAGGCGTGATCTTTGATTTTCTCCACTGTCTTGGGCAGTGTCACTGATGTGATGCTCGATCCGAAAGAATATCTTCCTACAGCCACTACGGTATAGGTGGTACCCTCGTTTTCCACTGTCTCAGGGATGTTGACTACTGTCAGGTCGCTTGATGCCGCGCCGCTGACCTCTACTGTGTTGCCTTCCAGAACGGTATATTTGTAATCACCGGCTGTAAAGGTGGTCTGTGCATTGGCGATGCTTGCCGCCAATACGAAAAGCGAAGTAAAAAATTTTTTCATAAACTTCTAATACAATTTATATACGCGGCTTTCTCTCTCTCAATTTCTACCGGTCGGCCGGAGCCCTGCTTCAGGTGCCGCGTGATTACCCGAAACGAGGATTCGCGAACGACGGCGCAAAGGTAGCAATAATATTTGAAATACGAAAGAAAGTCTTACTATTTTTTAATAAAAAGGAAGTTTTGCGGAGATATTTTGGAAAAATCGACATCGGGAATGCAAGGATATCTGAAAAATCATTATCTTTGCACAAAAATTATCCTACGATGCCAAGACTTCACATCATAATGATTGCTTTCTTTCTGAGCTTTCCAGCGATGACACCATGCTCGATAGCTCAGACGAAAGACTCTTCGTTCGGTCTCGACAGCATCAATGACAGTCTCTACATCCTCCGCATCGGGGACAACGAATGGCGGCTGCCCTACCCTGTATATCGTTTCGAAACGGGTGATATCAACGGTGACGGCATCGACGAGGCTATCGTTGGCGTGATCAAGTCGACACGATTCTCTCCCGACATCGCACGACGGGTGTTTATCTTCAAAAACTACAAAGGATTTCCCCGAGCTCTGTGGCTCGGATCCAGACTCGGCTCTCCCGTCGTCGACTTCCGATATATCGACAGCGACAGGTCTCTGCGACTCATAGAGGAAGAGGGCGACGGATCTTTCCTCGTCGTGGAATACCGTCTCGCCCGTTTCGGAATGACTTTCCACCGATATCTCTCACGAAATAAAACGATGGAGGAGAGTATTGCTATTCTCCAACAGTAGAGCCGATTATCGGGATTCGAGTTCGGGACGACAATGCTTGATAACCATCGGCAGAGCCTCATATCCGATGCTGCATGGAAATATAGTCAGCCTGCCTATCAGAGCCTCCGTGTTGATCTTCTTCGTCTGATCGAAAATGTAATTACCCAGACTGTAGAAGATCGGTTTTCCACGGTATTCCTCCACCTTCTGTCGAGTATGCGAATGATGGCCTATCACAGCATCCGCCCCACTGTCTACGAGCCGGTGAGCATCTCTCACCTGTGATGCAGAGGGACTACTGACATGTTCGGCTCCCCAATGCAACACGATGATCACGCAGGCATTGTCTTCCCGGCTTTTGATACTCCCGATACTGTCGCATAATGACGATATATCAGCCTCGCACACCGTAGGAACGCTGTCTAATGCCACATAGTTTTCCGACATCACTCTCAACGAGGAAAGTATATATATCGGTCGCGGATAGTCGCAGATCTTCACTGCCTCGGCCGCCTCCCGTTTGTTACGTCCGTAGCCGATAGGTGTCATACCGGCCTTTAATATATTATAGTGTGTGTCGGCCAGTCCTCTCCTGCCCTGATCTATCGTGTGATTATTGGCCATCACGAGGTGGGTGAACCCATGCCGCTTAAGAACACCAAGCATCTCGGGGTCGGCTCGGAAGGTAAACTGTTTCAGCAGAGGGGCTTTTATCTCCGTTGCCGGACATTCAAGATTTCCGACGACGAAAGTTTTTCTGGCAGAAGATAAAGATAATTCAGACAATTTTGACGGTGATTCCGACGGCGATACAGACGACAATTCCGGCGTCGGTGATGACGATGCTCGAAACAGAGAGTCGATGCGAGAGTCGAAAAGACTCTCTGCGCCACGATTCTCTATCGCCTTTATCACTCCTCTGTCGAAGAGTATATCGCCGGTGAAAAAGACCTCTGTCTGTGCAGACAATCCGACGCAAGGCAAAATCGGCAACAGGAGACTAACAACCCGAGCTGTAAAATATTTTCTCATTATCTGACGGTACTGTATCATTCAGAATAATATTCTTCATCCACGATGGAACGCCATAACGGGGATGACTCTCGAGATACTCCTGCCACTCTTCATCCGTCATTCTGGTATCTACTCCTTCCGTTTGGAATTCACGGAAAGACAATACAGCTCCGCGAGTGATATACAGATATCCGTCGATCTCCACCACTACATAGATATCATCACCGAGTCCGGTGCCGATCTCTACGATTCCTTTGTCAGGATTATTGAAAGCATTAGCAGTATAGATATCTGATATCAGAGCTATCTTCTTATCCGGACCGCTCACCATCGCATCCCACGGCTCACCGAGTTCTACGTCGAGCAACTGCATGGTAAGATATTCATACGTCGACCCGATGTATTCGATGGAGGAATATTCCTCTGGTTTCAGCGTCACTCCAGCCAGTTCTTTCTTAGAGATATCGATAAGAAACTGTATCTGCTCGTTCATCTGTTCCGTAAGATTGTTCATTTCCTCTGTCATCATATCGGCCTTGGCGAGCATTCCGACAGCCTCAGCGAGAATCTCTTTCGCTTTGAGATAGAAGTCGATAGCCGGTTCTACATATCCCACTACGACTGGCTCAGGCACGCCGCCTCCGCACTCCGCTCCCATCGGTTGCTTGGAGTACAACATGGCATCGTGCTTCAATCCGGCATACGAGGCGAGGGCCGCGTTCATACTCTTCTTCTGCCATGATCTGTTTGTCATAAAGAGGGGTGCTTTCCTTGGCTGCTTCACAAGTTCGAGCAGTGCTGACATCCACATATTATACAGAGCCTTACCTTTGCTCAATTCCGGCATCAGCGATTTGACTTTCTCAAGCGTCGGAGCATATCCCTCCCATTGCTTGTCCTGACGGAGCTCTCCGAAGAGAATATTCTCCGCCGTCTCCGATCCGTACGCCGCCATCACGTCGAGAGCCATCGGGAACGGTCGTTTCGACTTTTTTGAATCGTAGTCTACCAGTTCTTGAAGCACCTCACTGTCGAAGTTGTAACGCTGCGGCATCACTCTCGCTTTCCACATACAAGTGGTGAGATGCTTGGGAGTTATCCTTGTTTTTGATGATGCTAATGATGTAAGTTTTTCTGACAATATTTTCAAGTCTTTACTTTCGAGTCTTAGTCGGGCTATATCTGCAAGACTGACGTCGTCAGGCTCGCCAACAAGCAGACTGATCACCGACGTGATATTGTCATACTGCCGCATGATGTCTGCGTCGGTATTCAGGATATCCGCCTGCTGGGCAAACCGTCCAAGTTGATGGATATCAGAAGTACAAGCGTAGGCATACTGTATCCACATCATCGCACGGAAGTAGGCTGCCGACTTATCAGAACGGGTATAACTGCCGCGGGGTTTGAAGAGTGAATAGGGAAAGTCTTCCACTCCGAGAAGTGGCGAATCGCTGGTCTGTACACCATTGATAAGTTGCAGTTCCTCATCTACCAGCTGCTGGTATTTCTCCGGGGCTTTTACGGTATTATCTCCGAGGAGTCTCAATGCCACCACATAGAATGCCTGATTCCAGTGTGCATCTTCATCATTGATCTCTGACAGCCGCTTATACATATCCCTACAGAAACTTGTCAGAGCGGGGACTAACTTTTCGTTTTCCACCTCGCGGAGCAGTCTGACGAAGTAGATATGGAAGAGCTGCAGATACATATCGCTGGTCACAAAACTGGGAAAGTTGTTGTAATCATTTTTCTCATATAGATGAAACAACTGGTCATGCTTTTCAGACACTATCGCAAATCCGTTTTGGCAGATTTTTTCTATAAGAGCGTCGGGCATCTGTTCAAACTGCATGATATTTAGAATATTCTTCGGATTTATCCGTTTCGATCCGTCGACAGCTGTCAGATAGTTCTGCTGCCGCAATTGTTCCTCCCTCTCCTTCAGCCGTTCCATAAAAGCGTTCTGCTTTGCGGAAAACTTCAGCGTGAGGGGCTTTTCCGATTCCTCCGCCCAGTATAGCATCTTCTTCTCATACCACGAAGTGGAGAGATATGCAGATCTTATCAGGAAGTCTTCGAAACAGTATCCCTGTCGTGCGGCGTAGGCGTTGCGGAGCAACCGGAGATCCATAATCCCGAGCTCGTCGATATCGACAGAGTTGACGGCCGACTTGCTCTTGAAACTCTCGAGGTCGAGCTTGCTGCCGAGAAGACGCCCTCCTGTATCGCCCTGCGCGAAACCGGGCACCTCGATGCCTGCAAGCATCATTATCGTCAGTATAATCGTTCTTATATGGTTCATATTCTTCATGACATTATTTATCATATCGTCTTCATCAAACATCAGTGCAAAGATACAAAAAAAATCCAAAACCGCAAAGAGAAACCCAGAAAATTTGTATCTTTGCAGCGATAAAACCGAAACGATATAAAAACATTCACAAATATGGGGCAGAAAGAAGCTTTTAAACCGTCAGACATCTCCGTCATCGCCTTCGATGCCGACGACACGTTATGGGACTGCCAGTCTTATTTCGAGACTGTCGAGCGCCATCTCCACGGCTTGTTATCACCTTTTTGCAGCGACCCTGCCGCCGAACTTTTTTCCACCGAGTCGGCGAATATGGATGACCTCGGATACGGCAGCAAGGCATTCACCATCTCCGTTATCGAGACGGCTCTCAGAGTGGGCGGCCAGCATCTCTCCGCCGATGATCTCAGTGCCCTGATGAGGTCGTGCCGGCAGCTGCTCCACATCCCTGCCACTCCCCTGCCCGAGGTGGAAGACACTCTCCGCGCCATCCGCGATGCAGACAAATGGAAACTGGCAGTATTCACCAAAGGAGAGATACAGGATCAGGAAAAAAAACTCGAGAGGAGCGGTCTGCGACAGTATTTCGACTTCGTGGATATCGTCGCCGACAAGACGGAGGAGGCCTTCCGATCTCTGTGCCGTCACGCCGGAACGGAGCCCGAACGACTGCTGATGGTGGGAAATTCACTGAAGTCTGATGTCGCCCCGGCACTGGCCATCGGGGCTAAGGCCGTGTATATACCTTTCTACGTCACATGGAAGATGGAGCATGTAGATGATGTGGAAAGGGACGGAATGACGGAGATTTCCCACTTTGGACAACTGAAAGATATCCTCGTATTATGAGAGGTGGGTTAACGAAAAATGCTACATGTTACAATGCTACAAAATCGGGGGCTTCAAATCAGAAAAAACGACCCCGATTTCGGGAACACTCATAAATATATATCAGTACACTCAAAAATATTTTCAGTAGTGCCAAAATAATTATGAGGTAACCGACATCGCAAAAAATAAAGTTTGTATCTTTGCCGTGCGAACGAAAAAAGTAGGGGCTGGTGCCCCTCCCACAATTAAAACTAAAATATTAACATCGCCTGGATGCAAAGTTATAAAAACATTTCCGAAAAACAAGTTATTCCGACAGTTATTTCGCATCCCAAGATGATATTTTTTCTAAAATATTGGTAATAATTGACGTTTTTGCAAGTTTATGGTACGTTCCATAAAGTATTTTATGGTACTTTTTATTAACTTTGCAGTCGGAATGATAACTGAATAACAAATTAATAAAGTATGATCAAAACAATTCATTGCTTAAGACTCTCACTGCTGGCCATCGCGGCCGCAGGAATGCTCGGAGCCAGTGCTGCCGAACCGGGCATCACGGAGACAACGGCCAAGAAGAAGACAACAGTGAAGAACTATCAGACTGGTACGACAATCGCCACTGCCGACGGACAGACGGTGGTCGACGTGAGATTCTATGCTCCGTCGATCGTGAGAGTGGTGAAATATCCTGCCTCGATGACGACAAAACCGCAGAAGAAGAGCTACACTGTAATCATCAAAGAGGGAGAAAACCTCAAGACGGCTCCTTCCATCGACGAGAACGATAATACGGCCATTCTGTCGACGGAAAACCTGAAGGTGTCGGTAGACAAGAAAAACGGCCTTGTCACATTCAACGACGCGAAAGGCACTTATCTCACCAAAGAGAACGAGTCGAAATTCACCGTCCGTACTGACAACGACAATGACAAAGGGAAACTGCGGCTGAGCCAGACCTTCTCTCTCGACAAGGAGGAAGGTGTGTTCGGACTCGGACAGCTGCAGAAAGACAAGATGAACCTTAGAGGCGAGGATATTTATATCTGGAAACATAATACCTACACCCCTATCCCCTACTACACTACGCAGAAAGGATATGGAATATTCTGGGACAACCAGGGACAGTCTGATTTCAAGAGCGACGACCAAGGTGCCACATTCATGTCGGAAGTAGGGCTGATGGCTGATTATTACTTCATGTATGCCGACGGAAGCCAGGACGGGGTGATCGATTGCATCAGACAACTCACCGGACAGGCCACGATGTTCCCTCTCTGGACGATGGGGCACTGGCAGTGCAGAGAGCGCTATAAGACAAGCGACGAACTGGCCGAGGCTCTCGACAAATACCGCGAACTGGGAATTCCGCTCGACGGTATCGTGCAGGACTGGCAGTACTGGGGATGCGACTCCAACTGGAACGCGATGAAATTCCAGAATCCTTTTTATATCAACAAGGTGGGCAACAAGGAATATGAGAAATACCTGCCCGGCGATCTGAAGAATCTTCCCGTGAAAGAACCTCGACTGAAGAGTCCCGAGGATATGGTGAAATACGTGCATCAGAACAACGGACATCTGATGATCTCCATCTGGGCTAATTTCGGACCTTGGACGGAGCAGTTCGCAAAACTCAAAGACATGAATGCCCTGCTGCCTTTCGACACATGGCCGAGAAACAGAGGCGTCATGCCATACGACGTATGGAATCCCGAGGCTCGCGACCTCTACTGGAAATATCTCACCAACCTTTATAAGATGGGATTCGACGCCTGGTGGACCGACTCTTCCGAACCCGACCACTTCGAACACGACGGCGACAGGGATTATATGACTCACGACGGTACGTTCAGAAGCGTGAAGAATTCATTCGCCCTGCTCCACAACAAGGGCATCTACGAACATCAGAGAGCCATGAAGGGCAACAGCAAACGGTCGTTCCAGATGACGCGAAGCGGAGGCTTCGGAGAACAGCACTACGGCACTTGCTCGTGGAGCGGTGATATCATGGCCAACTGGGATTCGTTCAGAAAACAAGTACCCACAGGACTGAACTTCTCGCTCTGCGGTATCCCGTTCTGGAACAATGACATCGGCGGTTTCTTCTATTGGGAATACAACAACGATCCGAAGAGTCCGGCCGTGCAGGAGCTCAAAACGAGATGGATGGAATACGGATGCTTCATGCCGATAATGAGAAACCACTGCTCGTCGCCCATGGTAAGCGAACTCTATAACTTCGGAAGCGAAGGCGACTGGGCTTACGATGCCATGAAGAAATTTATCAAACTGCGCTATCGCCTTCTGCCTTATACCTATAGCACCGCCGGCGACGTGGTGCAGAACAGCGGAACGATGATGAGAGCTCTCGTGATGGACTTTCCGAAAGACGATACCGCAATCAATCTCAACGATGAATATATGTACGGCCGTTCGCTGCTCGTAAAGCCTGTTACAAGTCCGCTCTATACTTACAAAGACGAGAAGAACAACGGTCATTGCATCTATCCCGATGTAAAACAGGCTTCCGCTCCGGTAACGGTATATCTCCCTAAGGGCACCGACTGGTATGACTTCTGGACCAACACCAAGGCCGAAGGAGGAAAGACGGTACAGAAACTCTGCCCTATCGACATCATGCCGGTATATGTGAAGGCCGGAACGGTGATGCCTTTCGGACCTGAGGTGCAGTATTCCGACGAGAAGCCTTGGGATAATATCGAGATAAGAGTCTATCCTGGCGCTGACGGGGAGTTCGTGCTCTACGAAGACGAGGGCGACAACTACAACTACGAGAAAGGACAGTTTACCACCATCACCTTCAAGTACGACAATAGCGCCAAATCGCTGACTATCGGTTCTCGCAAGGGATCATACAAAGGTATGCTCAAAAACAGGAAATTCAACATCATACTCGTGGATGAGAATTCCGGTTCCGGACATCTGCCTATGAATGGTGGACAGAGCGTCGATTACGACGGAAGCGAAACAACGATAAAACTGTAAAAATCTGATCCGGATAACGACAAAGAGGCCTTGAAGAATTTGCTCTTCAAGGCCTCTCCTGCTATCATCATTCATACTGTGCCTTATACTTCTCTATCTTCCCTGTAAAATAATTCCTGGTAACGAAGAAATCGTGCAGGATATATCTGAGAAAATTCTCAGCATCAGGGTTATCGGGACTGAATAGTATTGTTCGTTTGGAAAACACACGCGCTTCGTTTTCATCCTTGTCGGCGATAAAGAAGGTGGTAGAGGCCTGCGCTATATTCGCGTCATTTACGGCTTTTTTCAGTGCTGACAACTCTTCGATATTATCAAGCGATACAGTATACCAGTTCGGGAAATCGAAAGTGACGATTTTACTCTGATCGGCAGTGTAATATCTGAAATATGCTCCCTGATATTCAGCCCAGCAAAAGTGCGACTCCTCATCATAATTAAGGTTAGCGCCGATTTTGGTGAATGTCGCCTCCAGAAATTCCTTCACTTCATTTTTCCGAACAGCCGGCTCATGCAAAGAACTTCCGGCAGAAGCATCTCCTGATGATGCGGAATCATAAGCCCCCGCCGCCATTTGCTCGTCAGCAGAACGTCTGTCCTTACGATACTGCAGGAAACTAGCGTAAGCAATCACTGCAAACAAGATAATAATAAAATATAACATTCTAAATCCTCCTAAAATTTAAAAAATTAATTACTATATCCATATATACCATCACTGGGCGAAAAGTAAACATTCCAAATGAAAATATCTTCAGTTGCCCGTTTATTTTCTATTTCTCAGTTCCCAGAACGCCACTGCCGATGCCGCTGCCACATTGAGTGAATCGACACCGTGCTCCATCGGGATGCGGGCGACATAATCGCATGAGGATATCACCTCTTCCGCCAGTCCGTCGCCTTCTGTTCCCAAGACGATGGCAAGACGGGGCTCTTCTTTCAGACAAGGGTCGTCGACTGCCACGGAATCAAGCGTGAGCGCCATGGCCACAGTGCGGAATCCGTAGTTGCCAAGCGACGACACGGGGTCGTCGAGCCATGTCCATGGAACGGAGAATACAGTACCCATCGACACTCTCACGGCACGTCTGTTGAAGGGGTCGCAGGATGATGATGTGACGAGCACCCCGTCGATGCCCAATGCCGCCGCGGAACGGAAGATGGCTCCTATATTGGTGGTGTCGCACACTCCGTCGATGACTGCGACCCGATTCGCATCACGACATATATCTCCGACAGACGGAAGCCCGGGACGCTGTATCGCGCAGAGAACTCCCCGGGTGAGGGTATATCCTGTGATATCGGCGAGCAGTCCCCTATCGCCCGTATACACCGACATTTCAGGGCATCGCCGGATGATATCCGCGGCATCCCCCTCGATATGACGGCGCTCGCAGAGCATCGACAAGGGATGATATCCGTGGTCGAGAGCCACACGGATCACCTTCGGGCTCTCGGCGATGAAGAGTCCTCCGTCCTTGCGGCGCAACTGGGCTTCGGTGAGGGATGTGAAAACATCCAGTCCCGGCTGGGTGATTGATGTGACTTCTACTATCATACAAAAAAGGCGTGCCTGAAGACACGCCGCGATTGGTTAATAATGTGGAGAATATCGGGCTCGAACCGATGACCTCTTGCATGCCATGCAAGCGCTCTAGCCAACTGAGCTAATCCCCCGTACTAATTTCTGACTGCAAAGATAGGTAATATTTCCGAAACAACAAAAAAAATGTGGAAAAAATTCACATATAGCATTATTTTTTCAAAAAAAGTGGTATCTTTGCGACAAATAAACAATATCATTATGAGAAAACTTTTCATTTCTATCATCATGCTGTCGATGTCGCTGGCAGGCATGGCGCAGTCGAAGGTGTATTTCACCAAGGAGATAACTCCCGAATCGCTGGTAAGGATATACAAGGCTCTCGGAAGAGAGGCCAAAGGACGCGTGGCTGTGAAAATAAGTACCGGCGAAGGCGGCAACAACCACTATCTGAAGCCTGATTTCATCCGGCCGCTCGTCGAGGAGGTGCACGGAACTATCGTGGAGTGCAATACTGCTTACGGCGGGTCAAGAGCCACATCGGAGAAACACTGGCAGACGATCCACGAGCACGGCTTCGACTCTATCTTCGTCGTCGACCTGATGGATGAGTTCGGGGAGATGAAAATTCCCGTGAGAGATCATACTCATCTGAAATACGACATCGTGGGCGACCATCTCGCCAGATATACTTTCATGATCAACCTCGCCCACTTCAAAGGTCATGCCATGGGCGGATACGGCGGAGTGCTTAAGAATCAGAGCATCGGAGTAGCTTCTACTCACGGAAAGGCTTACATCCATTCGGCGGGTTATACCGACGATGTGCGCGATGCCTGGAATCATACCCAGAATCAGGACGGATTCCTGGAAAGTATGGCTGCAGCGGCACAGGGAGTGGCAGACTATTTCGGAGACAACATCCTTTATATCAACGTGATGAATAATATGTCGGTGGATTGCGACTGCGACGGTCATCCGGCAAAGCCCGAACTGCAGGATATGGGTATCATGGCGTCGCTCGATCCGGTGGCGCTCGACTGGGCCTGCGTGGAGAAGGTTTTCAATTATCAGGGAAAACCGGGTGACGACAACAAACCGCTCATCGAGAGAATCAACAGCCGTCATGGCACTCACACCATCGACTGGGCTGAAAAAATCGGTATGGGAAGCAAAAAGTATGTAATCGTCGATCTGGACAAAAAGAAAAAATAGAGACCCGTATATAAACAAACGGCCAGGCTCGCCACACCGTGATTTATCGGTTATAGCGAGCCTGTTTTATATTTGTAATACAATGTATTAGGGCTCTTTGAACAAATCTTTTATTCCGCCGATGCTTCCGAGCAGATTGGTGGCCTCGTAAGGCAGATATACCGTCTTTGCTCCGGAACTGATATCCTGCATCATCTGGATATACTTCTGAGCGAGCAGATAGTTGGCCGGATTGGTGCTCTTGCCTACAGCCTCTGTGATCTTCTCTATCGCGATGGCCTCGGCCTCAGCCTTCTTGATTCGTGCCTGAGCCTCACCTTCAGCCTCGAGAATAGCCTGCTGCTTCACTGCCTCGGCTCTGTTGACCACGGCAGTCTTCTCGCCTTCCGACTGGAGGATAGCAGCAGCCTTCTGGCCCTCGCTGGTAAGGATGGTGGCTCGTTTGTTTCGCTCTGCCTGCATCTGTTTCTCCATCGCGGTAAGCACGCTCTCCGGAGGGGTGATATCCTGCAGCTCGACACGGTTCACCTTGATACCCCACTTGTTGGTGGCATCGTCGAGCACAGCGCGCAGTTTGGTATTGATGGTGTCGCGCGAGGTAAGAGTCTGGTCAAGCTCCAGCTCTCCGATGATATTACGAAGAGTCGTCTGAGTCAGTTTTTCGATTGCATTGGGAAGATTATTGATCTCGTAAACAGCCTTGAAAGGATCGACAATCTGGAAATAAAGCAGGGCATTGATCTGCGTCTGCACATTATCCTTGGTGATCACATTCTGCTTGTCGAAGTCGTAAACCTGTTCCCTCAGGTCGATACTGTTGGAATAGGCATATCTTCCTCTCACGAGCGTGACGATGGTCTTGGGGCGGTCGATGAAAGGGATGATAACATTGATGCCGGGATTCAGAGTGGCATAGTAGCGCCCGAGGCGTTCGATGATCTGTGTTTCGGACTGTGGTATGATTACCAGACTTTTCTTTACAAGTAGCACTACACAGATGATCAGTGCCACAATAACGATTAATGTTGTACTCATAATGATACTAATTATAAATGACTATTAGGTTGCAGTTCACTTGCTTTGCAGTTTTCCCTTCACGAAAGTATTGAAACTGTCTTTACCGATGGCATCGCCGAGATATTTGAAACTGTTGGGCGACGCTTTCTTCACTTTGTTGCCTTCGTAGAATACCGAGAACGAGTCTTTGGCATATCCTCCTCCCAGCACGGTGAAGCTCGTCGTCATGGCATCAATCTTACGACCGACGTAATACACGTTGTATTCATCCTTGGAGTATCCGTCGCCGAGCGATGTTCCCGGCAGGTTGTCCTCATTGGCATTCGAAGACGAGGAACTGCCGTATCCGCTGTTCTGGTTGTTATTCGGACCGTAGTTCTGATTGCCGTAGTTCTGATTGCCGTTATACTGGTAGTTGTTCTGTGCCGTCGGTGCGAAATTGTTCTGAGCGGGAGCGTAATACTGCACCCCACCCTCTCCCGTATCGACAGCGAACGTCGAAGGGTCGGCATTATTGATTATCTCTCCGCAGAAATAGACGTGGAAGTTATCCTTGCCGTAACCGTGGCCGAGAGAACGGAAATAACGCACATCGGCATCGCGGAGCACCTTTCCTTTATAGTATACATGATAACGGTCGACGGCATACACCATGTCGCCCACTGCCGTCTGTGCCGTCGACACAGTGGCAGAACCCAGCATAAATGACACCAAAACCGCACATATCTTTCTTTTTCCCATTTCTATAAAATATATTCCGCTGCAAAGATAACACAAAAATCCGAATCCGCCATATCTTTAGCAGAAAATTTCAGTTACAAATTCAATTTCTATGCGTCTTTATACAAAATAAGGAACATGAAAAAGCAAATAATCATATCCGCGGCCATCGCCGCATTATCGTTAGGGGAAGCAAAAGCCCAGCAGGAAGGCCTCGTCGACATGAGCCGCAGCCGTTATGCGAAGATCAACAACACTCCCATGGGAGCCGTCAGATGGAACGGCGGATTCTGGGCCGACAGGTTCGGTGTCTACAGCAATACCGCGATATGGAGTATGTGGGATACATGGAACAACCCCGACGTGAGCCACGGGTTCCGCAACTTCGAGGTGGCGGCAGGCACAGTGAAGGGGGTGCACCACGGACCTCCCTTCCACGATGGTGATGTATACAAATGGCTCGAGGGCGTGGCTGCCGTCTATGCCGTTACGAAAGACAAGAAACTCGACGAACTGATGGACAAGGTGATCGAGCAGATTGCTTTGGCACAGAGGGCCGACGGATATATCCACACCCCGGTGGTGATCAGCGAGCGCAACCAGGGTATCGACTCACATGCCGCCGACAATACGGTTATCGGCATCGAGATAGGCAAAGACCAGAAGGGAGCCTTCGCCAGCCGCCTTAACTTCGAGACTTATAATCTCGGACATCTCATGACGGCAGGTATCGTGCATAAAAGAGCTACCGGCAAGACGACACTCTTCGACTGCGGACGCAAGGCTGCCGACTTCCTCTATAATTTCTACAAGACGGCAAGCGACGAACTGGCAAGAAACGCTATCTGCCCGTCGCATTACATGGGGGCTGCAGAGATGTGGAGAGCTACCGGCGATGAGAGATATCTCGAACTGGCAAAGGCTCTTATCGGTATCCGCGACTCGGTGAAAAACGGCGAAGACCACAACCAGGACCGCATCCCGTTCAGAAAACAGTATACCGCGATGGGACATGCCGTGAGAGCTAACTACCTCTATGCCGGAGTAGCTGACCTGTATGCCGAAACGGGCGAAGCGCAACTGATGAAAAACCTCTCCAGTATCTGGAATGACATCGTAAACAAAAAAATTTATATCACCGGCGGTTGCGGCGCTCTCTACGACGGAGTATCACCCGACGGAACGACATACGACCAGCCGAGCATCCAACAGATTCACCAGGCTTACGGAAGGGCTTACCAACTGCCAAACGAGACATCGCATAATGAGACCTGCGCCCAGATAGGACAGCTGTTTTTTTCATGGCGTCTCTTCCTCACTACCGGTGATGCCAAATATGTGGATAACGTGGAAAACGAACTCTACAACGGTATTATGAGCGGCATTTCTCTCGATGGAAAGAAATATTTCTATACCCAGGCTCTGCGACGCACGTCAGACTTCCCATATAAGATGAGATGGCCGAAAGAGCGACAGGAATATATCAGTTGCTTCTGTTGTCCGCCGAATACCCTCCGTACTCTCTGCGAAGCACAAAATTATGCTTATTCCGTTAGCGGGGATACTCTCTGGTGCAATCTCTACGGATGCAACGAACTCGACAACGGCAGAATAGCAGTGAGCCAGAAGAGTGGTTATCCCTTCGACGGACTGGTTGAATTGTCTATCGAAAAAGTAGCGAAGAAGAGTCTTAGTACCATTCAGTTGCGCATTCCGGAATGGTGCACCGAAGCGTCGATAAAGGTCAACGGAGAGACATACTCAGCAGACATCACACCGAACACCTACGCCAGCATCACCCGGAAGTGGAAGAAGGGCGACAAGGTAACTCTTCAGATGGAGATGCGCACCCGTCTTATCGAGGCTAATCCTCTCGTGGAAGAGGTCCGCAACCAGGTGGCGGTGAAGCGCGGTCCGATCGTGTATTGTCTCGAGGGTGTCGACATTCCCGAGGGATATAAAGTGGAAAATATCGTGATACCTGCAGACATCAGATTCGAAATCAAAGACTTCACTGTCTGCGGACATACAATGAAAGTTCTCGAGGGTGAGGCGCTCGCCGTAAGTGAAAAAGACTGGGGCGACACTCTCTACCGTGACCTGTCGGCCGCAGAAAAGAAGATTCATATCCGACTTATCCCCTACTACGCCTGGGATAACAGAGGAAAGTGTGATATGACAGTATTCATGCCAGTGAGAAAATAATGTTTATGAACAAGCGACTATCTTCTCTGTTGCTGTCGGCTCTCGCGATACAGTGCTCGCTATGCAATGCCGGCACAGTGATTACCGTCTCGCCCGACTCGTCTGTCTCCGACGCTTTCAGAAAAGTGAGGGAGATGAGACGACTGGAAAAGGTCGGAAGTAATGAGAAAGTGTGCATCCGGTTGGCAGATACCACATACAGGCTCTACCAACCCATCGTCCTCCATCCCGAAGATCATGATATCGAGGTAATAGGCACGGGGACTTTTTCTGCTATCAGCGGGGGAATGATTATCGACGGATGGAAAAAGGATGGCAGATACTGGACTGCCGAAGTGCCTTATTTCGAGGGACGCCCTCTGTCTGTACGTCAGATGTGGGTCAACGGCAGGAAGGCCGTCAGATGCCGCGATGTCGACGACTTCGAAAAGATGCACCGTATAGTAAGTCAGGATAAGAAAAAAGGTGTTATCTATGTGCCTGCATCGGCAGTAAAAGACATTATGCCGGCCGACTCGGTATACTTCAACCGCCAGGCTCCGGAGATGATTCTCCACGAGATGTGGTGCATATCCGTTCTGCGCATACGTAGCATCACCATCCACGGTGACTCCGCAGCGGTGAGATTCATGCAGCCGGAAGCGAAACTGCAATTCGAACATCCATGGCCTAATGTAATGACAGGTGAACATGCTTCACCTTTCTATATCACGGGGCACAAGAATCTGCTCGATGCGGAGAGGGAGTTTTTCTACGACGAGCGACGGGGCAAGCTGTATTATATTCCTGGGAAAGATGAGGATATGACGACGGCAGAAGTCATCGTACCTGCCCTGGAAAGTCTTGTCATAGCCGACGGCAGTCTCGACAACAACGTGCGTAACATCAACTTCAAGAATATCACCTTCGAACATACCACATGGACAAGACCGGCGCTCTACGGACACGTACCGCTCCAGGCCTGCATGTATCTCACGGACGCCTACAAACTCCGTCCGCAGATGACAAGGAAAGACAATCACAAACTCGACAACCAGGGATTCCTCGGTCGTCCGGAGGCTGCAATAGAGATAAAAGGCGCGGAAAGGCTGAACTTCACATCGTGCATCTTCCGCCATCTCGGAGGACAAGGCATCGACTATCAGTGGGGAGACAAGGACTGCACCGTAGACTCATGCACTCTCACCGACATCGCGATGAACGGTTATGTGTGCGGCAGTTTCTCGCCCTCATCACTCGAGACTCATATCGTATACAATCCTTCCGACAAAAGAGAGGTTTGCGAAGGCAACACCATCACGCGATGCACAATCACCGATATCGGAAACGAAGACTGGGGATCGTGCGCCATAGCTGCCGGATATGTGGCAGGCCAGCAGATCACCGACAATACAATATCCGATATCCCTTATACTGGAATCAGCCTCGGATGGGGATGGAACAGACAACCCGGCGTGATGCACGACAACTATGTGGCCGGCAACGACATCTCCCGCTACGGCAGACACATGTATGATACCGCCGGTATATATACTTTGGGATGCCAGCCCGGTACTATCATCGAGGAAAACAGTATTTACGATATCTACACCCCGTCGTATGTCCACGATCCGAATCACTGGTTCTATCTTTACACCGACGAGGGGTCGAGCCACATCACCGTGCGCAACAATCATACGCAGGGCGAGAAATTCCTGAAAAACGCCGTGGGACCGGGAAATGTATGGGAAAACAACGGACCGTGGGTGAAAACGAAAACAAAATAATAAAAACATAAGACGATGAAAAAGTTACTACTATCACTGGCACTGCTGCCCTTCGCTGCATCGGAGGCTCAAACTTGGATATGGTATCCGGGAGACTACGAAATATGGCTCGGCAACGAAATGAATAACAGAAGAACCGACAGAGGCACTTTCTTCCCGCCGTTCTGGAAACAAGATTCCCATTATGTGACGGTAGAATTCTCAAAGAAGGTGAATCTCGCCGCTCCGGAAGTGATTACCATCTCTTCCGAAGGCAAATACAATGTGAAGATAGACGGAAAAATGCTCTTCGGAATGCCGAAGGAGGTAAGTCTCGCTGCCGGAAAGCACAGTGTGAATATCAAGGTGTGGAATCAGAACACTCCACCGGCGATATATGTCAACGGCAAGAGTCTCAAGAGCGATTCGTCGTGGAAGGTGACTAACGAAGACAAGGAATGGATCGACGAAAGCGGAAAGGCAAGCGACACGTCGGCAAGTATCTATATGGATGCCGGATCGTGGAACTTCGACTCTCCGGACAATCTCCCTTCGCAGTTCAAACTCGCCACGGAACTGATGCCTCTCACCAAGGCTGGCGACAATCTTTACGATGCAGGGCGCGAATCGTTCGGTTTCGTGAAACTGGATAACATCCAGGGCGAAGGTCAGATCGACGTTTATTACGGCGAGAGCAAGGAAGAGGCTCTCGACAAAGATAAATGCGAGACTCTCGACCGCATATCAGTGAAAGACGGTAAGGTGGTCAATCTGTCTACTAATGAGGAGGGCGACGCGGAGAGTTTCACCTTCTCTCTCGGCAAGGCGTTCCGTTATGTGATGGTCGTGCCCTCCGACGGAGTGAGCATCGGCGAGGTGAGTGCGATGAACGAGTTCCTCCCCTCTCTCCGCAACCAATTGTCACTGCATGGCGACAGGAGTATCCGCAAGGGCTGGTTCAAGTGCAACGACGAGGAGATGAACAAAATATGGGATATCGGCGAATATACTCTCGCTCTTACTACAAGGGAGTTTTTCATCGACGGCATCAAGCGCGACAGATGGACCTGGAGCGGTGATGCCAACCAGAGTTATCTGATGAACTACTACAGTTTCTTCGACAGCGAGAGCGTGAAGCGCACGATATGGCAGCTCAGGGGAAAGGATCCCGTCACAAGCCATATCAACACTATCATGGACTATACCTTCTATTGGTTTATCTCCATCGCTGAGTATGCGATGTACAGCGGCGACAAGGATTTCGTGAAACAGATCTATCCCCGCATGAAGACTCTCATGGACTATGTTCTCTCCCGTACTGACGACAACGGTATGGTGCAGGGGCTCAGCGGCGATTGGGTATTTGTTGACTGGGCCGACGGGCCGATGTCGAAGAAAGGCGAACTGTCTTTCGAACAGGTGCTTTTCGTGAAGAGTCTCGAGATCATGAGGGATATCACAAAGGAGGTAGGCTCCACTCCCGAGGACAAGGAATATGCTACTATGCTGGAGCGGAAGACTGCCGATCTGAAGGCTAAGATCATCCCTACTTTCTGGAACGAACAGAAAAAAGCTCTGGTGCATAATGTGGAAAACGGAAAACAGAGCGATCAGGTGACAAGGTATTCGAATATGTTTGCCATCTTCTACGATCTGCTCAACGACGAACAGAAATCCCAGGTTGCCCGCAATGTGATTCTCAACGACAACATCATGAAGATCACCACGCCGTATATGCGGTTCTACGAGCTCGAAGCTCTCTGCGCTATCGGCATGCAGGACGAGGTGTATAAGCAGATGAAAGACTACTGGGGAGGTATGATCCGCGAAGGTGCTACGTCATTCTGGGAGAAATACAATCCCGACGAGAGCGGTACTCAGCATCTGGCGATGTACGGACGCCCCTACGGAAAGAGTCTCTGTCATGCATGGGGTGCTTCGCCTATCTATCTCCTCGGCAAATATTACCTGGGAGTGAAGCCGACGGCTCCGGGATATTCGGAATTCTCCGTATCGCCTGTTCTCGGCGGAATGCAATGGATGGAAGGTTCTGTCCCCACCCCGAATGGTGAGATTCATGTATACTGCGACAAAAAGACTATCAAGGTTAAGGCCACCGAAGGAAAGGGTATTATTCGATTCAAGTCGAAGTCTGCTCCCAAGGCCGATATCCGCAAGGTAGAAAAGGAACAAGACGGTTCGTATAGCGTAGCTATAAACAAAGATGAAGAAATCGTGATAAAATACAAATACTGATAAGAGTACAGGGTATATCGCGCGTATACGTTCAGTAATAGTTTGGAAAAATTACCTCACACCTCCCGCGAAGTGGCGACAAGTCTTTGCGTGCCAGAACTTTCCAGCGCGGGAGGTTTTATAAACCATACGCGACTCTCAGCACTTTTCGTTATCCTTAGCTTCTCCTTCATTGCCGTTTTTGACATGCTTTAAAATAAGTCAAATAATTGAATCACAATATTTTGTCCGCTCCGCCATGCCCTAAAATCGGCTCTTCGTGATGGTGACATCGAAGTCCTATTTACATAGTAAGCCATATCCATCTCTGTTGTCTTCGTATAAATATCTGATTATCAACGATTTACAAACCGACATTTCTTGATTTTACGAAATCCATGTCGAGTTCGGAAAAATGCATGACGTATTCGTTCATCATCCATTTCATGAATAAAAAAATCCATGAAATGAATAAAAAAATCCATGAAGTAGATTTTTTCGGGCTCGAAATGAAGGCTCCGGAAATTTTGGGCGTTTTGAAGGCTACTTTTCGAGGTCGGTAGGTTGCGTATGGGTTATAAAACCTTCCGCGACGCAAATGCTTAATTTCCAGAAGAATAGATGAAGTTTGCGTGAGGTGTGAGGAAATTTTTACCAACTCTTGCTGATGACACGCGAGGAGGTCAAATAACTTATTGGTATAGAGATAGATAAAAGCTTTAAGTGTTCTTCAGAGAGGTCGTTTTTGCCCATTTTTCATATAGTATGGTGGTTAGGCTTGTCATTTCAGAGCCGGATGAACCGCAGTTACCAGGGATTTTAAGCAAACTTTTCCTGCACATTACACAGCTATCTATAAGTCAGTCGTTTATTGGTGGCGAAGGATGAGGAATAAGATGCTGGGGGCCAAAAGGCCGTCAATGTAAAAACGCCGTTTTCAACGGTCAGAAACTATGTTTTTACCAGTCCAAAACTATGTTTTCATCGATCAAAAACATAGTTTTTTGGATCTCATGTCGCCGACAGCCTCTCTCCCTTCCTTTTAGGGAGGAGTGGAGAAAGGCGACAGCCTTTCGGAGAGCAAGAGCCTCTCCCCCTCGCTGGCGAGGGGGTGGAGGAAGGCAAAGCCTTCCGGAGGGGGCGTGGATCCAAGTAGCCAAGTTCCTACTCCTTCCGGAGGGGGCGTGGATCCAAGTACGGCAATATACTATTCCGGAGGGGGCGTAGATCCAAGCACAACGTTCCTCGGGCTCTGTTTTAATAGTCCGAAACGACCGCCCATACTTGTGCAACTTAAGCCTTTAGTTAATCACCAATAAAACGCTGGTAATCCGAGGCATGTGCAATGTGTAGGATTTTTTCCTTAAAACTTATAGACGCGCGCGCGTAAAGCAATCTTTAGAGCAGAGGCCTTAGTCTATCAAGACAGCGGTGCCGGAGGCCGAGACCATCAGCATAGAGTTGCTGGCCCCTATCGTCTCATAGTCGAGATCGACACCGATAACAGCATTGGCTCCGAGTTTCTTGGCACGCTCCTGCATTTCTTCGAGACTAGTCTCTCTGGCTTTCGTGAGCACTTTCTCGTAAGAGCCGCTCCGGCCTCCTACGACATCTCGAACTCCTGCAAAGAAATCCTTCACGAAATTCGCTCCGATGATTGTCTCACCGGTTACGAGTCCTTTATACTCCTTAATTGTGTGACCCTCGAGGGTCTGTGTGGTTGTTACTATCATAATTCCATTCAAGTTGATTTATATTGCAAAGATAGCTATTTTCTTCTTTGTCTCCAAAATATCAGGCATAAAATGTCCTAAAAGTAGTTTTTTTGTTTCCCGTCATGCAAAAAAAAGTGGAAAAGTTTGTTTCGTATCTCGATTATCATTACCTTTGCAGCGCAATTCAAATAGTATTAATCATTAAAAAAGTAATGAATTATGAAGAAATTGTTTTTTGTTTTGTTCATGGCTATCGTAAGTCTGAACGCTAATGCACAGGCCGGCGCTATCGAGCTGGGAGGTAAGCTGAACTATGGTTTTGATACCGAGGCTGTCGGATTCGGTATTGTAGGCCGTTACAATTTCACCAACAACTTCCGCGGTGAGGCTTTGTTCAACTATTATCCGAAGAAGGATCATGTATCATATTGGGATACCGACCTCAACCTGCACTATGTATTCCATGTTACCGACCGTTTCAAACTCTATCCCCTCGGTGGTATCGCACTCGTTGGATGGAGCGAGGATGTGTTTGATACAAGCGACAGCAAGATCGGAGCCAACCTCGGCGGCGGTCTGCAGTTCAACATCACCGGCAACCTGCACCTCAATGCAGAAGCATTCTGGCAGTATGTAGAAGACCATGATCAGGCAGTGACAAACATCAGTTTGGTATACGTATTCTAAAAGCAATACACCACAAATGAAGAGCG
>Ga0065711_1004879_pt1 | contig 27015 bp, 18 predicted proteins | sample Hoacrofraction12_FD_59098 | JGI IMG/M metagenome (GOLD analysis project Ga0065711, IMG submission 59098) | Hoatzin crop microbial communities from Cojedes, Venezuela - Epithelial fraction 12 v2 (version 2) | ecosystem: Host-associated > Birds > Digestive system > Esophagus > Crop | place... | reverse complement strand
AAGAAAGAAAGAAAGAAAGAAAGAAAGAAAGAAAGAAAGAAAGAAAGAAAGAAAGAAAGAAAGAAAGAAAGAAAGAAAGAAAGAAAGAAAGAAAGAAAGAAAGAAAGAAAGAAAGAAAGAAAGAGAGAAATCAGAATTCCCTAATTGACTCACAAACTGAAAGGATCAAGAACACTTTGGATTATTTATTCACCGTTAACAATTTATCCAGCCCTAATTACAGCCGCTAGAACATTTTCTTAGCTGCATTATTAATTATACTTCTTTCATGGCTGCTATTTATATGAGCAGAAGATGAAATATGCAATTAGGTGATCAGATGCTATAGGGGTGTCACCGATAATTTTTTTCACAATAGGTATCATTATCCTCTTTAAACAGTGCTAAAGGTTGGGTGTAATTGCTGCCCGCTGTTTACCACGGAGTACAGAGAGTTCCAGGAGAGCTCTGACGGAACCAGAGAGCAGGTCCAAGGCATCCCCTGCCCCACAAGCGAGCCCAGATCACCCAAAACAAAGGCACATGTGTGCAGAAAGGTTTCTCCACTTGCAAAGGTTGGAGTATCAGTTACAGACACAAAAAGAAACAGAGAGGCAAAGGGAGAAGGCTGCCAAGAAACGCCAGATCAGAGTCAGGACAACACTAGGCACACGGTCTTGAGAAAAACAAACCCAAAGAAACTTCTGCACCGACATGCTGAGCGGAAAGGGGCTCAGCGCCACAGGCAGGAACACTGACCAGCTGGAATCCCCGTGCCGTCAGAAAAACAAGGCTCTGGCTCGGCCAAGAAGAAGAAATTCAAAGACACCCTTGACTCCATCACCGTTTTCTCCAGCTATGGAAACAATCTATCATGACACTTTATATTTAGCTGAACGCTTGCGTCAAGAAGGATGAAAACAGGAAGAGCACTAATACCTTGGTCTTTTATACTGCTCCTTGTATGCCACTTCTCATAGGAGGTAACACGCTATTTCCATTTTGCAGGTAGTAAAGCTGAAGTGCAAGAGAGACTAAAAATATGTTAAAGCATTACTGTACAACACAGAAGAAAAAAATAATATTTCCCTTACAGAAGCTTCTATAAAATCTATTAAAGTCATAAGTTCTTAAAATTACTTTTTATGGCATGTTAAAGAAGAAAAAAATAGGGAAGAGGGCAGATACAGCATATTCAATTCCACAGACTCTTGGAGTAAATCATCCTTATGAAAAGATCCGTATTAAAATCCGGCAGAACATATACTGGCTTTATCTCTGCTTAAAAGTCATCTCCTATGGTTTGTTCCCATAAAGATCTGCTTCCCCGGAAAAGAACAGCGACCTGTCCCAGGGCTTCAGCTGCCTTACTTGTAAGTTTGCAAAGGAGGGGTTTACAAACTGTCTTTTTCACCGTTTTTTCAGCAAAAGTCGATTTGGGTCAGTTCTGTGAGCCTGGCTTCTAAGGTTAGTTGACTGTCCTCTCCGTGTGGAAAATGCGAGCACTACCACAGATTCAAGGATTTCCTTTCAGAAAGAGAAGTATAAATATAAGAGGATTATCACGTTTACTATTTAAAGTCCCAGCAACCTGCAGGATTTATTTTTATGAGTCCTGTTAATTGTCATGTTTATAGGCAAGAGTAAACTTTAACTAACAGAAAGGAAGCTGGTTCGCCTGCGTTTTGCCCTAACACAGAGAACAAAGCCGAGCCAGACTTTTAGTTATTGCAAGCCTGTGTGATTTTGAAGGCCTGAAAAGACAACCTACGCTTGTAGAAAGTAAACCAATTTGGTCAGTGATTTACTGCTTTGGAGGGGCAGCCGTGAGGGTGAGTCTCAGCCTGGTGAGAAGGTGCCCAACACTCGCCCAACTGTGAGAAACACTGGTTCACGGAGGAGTAACTGGGAGCAGCCGATGGCTGGTGGGAACACCCCGAGCCTACTGCGCTCTGGCAGGACACAATTATTACCCAAGGGTTGGTTAAAAAATGTTTAGCGGCCAAGCATTTCTTTAAAGCTCCTCCCGAAGTGAAACTTTTAAAGCAAATGTGTTGATCTGTGCCAAGTTATGAATAAGCGAAAGCTTAAATAAATAATTTCCATAGCTTTGCCTTTACATCAGCTCTTCCATTCTGTTAATACCAAATTGTTTTTGTGAGGCAAAACTGTTTATATTTAACCTGATTATTTTTACTTTCTATTAGAAATACTAAGGCATTACCTTTAATAATTAATATTATTGCAGTGTGACCAGAATGAAATAATTAAATATTTTCAAATGAATTTTAAGCAGAGATTTCCTTTTCAATACTTTTAAAACTTTGATTTCTATTCAGAATACCAATTTTCAAATACTTGTATTTCCATTTTCTAACCAGTTTTTGCTGGTCAAAGTGTCATACAGTTTCATAGTTCGACCTAATTTTCACTGTTTCTTTGTCCATTTAATAAATAATATCTCTTTCTACAGCTCATTCAGAGTTCACCGCTGGAAGTATATTTCTGTAGGGAGTTCTTTTTTTACGGCCATGACACATTTCCTTCCAAAATTTAACTTGTTGAACTCCTTTGGTTTCCTTAGCTGACCTGGTCTTGCCAGGGAGAAATATGTAGCTTAATATATTTGAGGCAATAAGAGCCTCACGCAGCTGATGGAGCAGCAGCACTGGCTAAGGTTAATGGGGAGAAACAATCCCCTCAGAACATGGTCAGTGTGGTACCATGGAAATCAGAACGATTTCGCTGAGCGAAGAAGACATTTTTCTTTGAACGCTGCCTCCTTCAAAGCAAACTCAGCTCCAGCCTTGCTCCTCAGAACCGTGCACTACTTTCTAAGGCTGAGACACATGATGGATGGCCCACATTGTTTGAAGACAAAGCTGTTTATAAATATCCCAGCCTACGACAAAAGGCCTGATCTCACTTCTACCAATTTTAGCCCAGCTTTACATTAACTCATGTGAAAGAAGATCTGTAACATATAAACTCCGGAGAGTAAAGTTTCTTTCAGAAACATGATCTGCTTCCTGTATTTAGAAGATATTTATGCTCACTCCCTAGCAGGAGTCTGCAGGGATAATTTTTTTTCCTGAGGAAAGACTGATTTATGATGCTCTGTTCACAAAACCCCAGCATGGCAGGGGTTGGAAGGGACCTCTGTGGATCATCTGGTCCAGCCCCCCTGCCAAAGCAGGGTCACCCAGAGTAGGCTGCACAGGACCATGTCCAGGCGTTCATGTTGCTGTTATTTTAGAAGGTCTTTACCTTCTTACCTTCACCAGCAAGATTAAACCAGCAAACAACGTCACGAAAATTTCTGTATCTCGTAACAAAGACTGGGAACATAATCGCTTAAAAGAAAGACCAGCTACGCAGATAAAATACCTCCTGCCCACATTTTAATGAACTTTAGTAATTAGGGCATCTTCCCAGCTCCTCCTTCTATGCCCTTGCAGCCCATTGCCTGCTTGCCCTCCTTTCCAGTCTTGCGGAGAAATATCCATAGCTTCTCAAACACGTACCACTCAAGCCGATGGATTCACATGTCTGTAACTCAGTGACGAAGGCGAGCTGGAAGATCAGAGAAATGCCACAGTAGGTCATCCAGAAGAATCAGCTCTGGAGGGGAAAGCAGAGTCCATTAATAACAGACTTGTTTCTTTCCACTTCAGAGCTCTCAAGGTGCAAAGCCTCGGATGTGCAAGGCTTGACAGGCCTGTGGCACTTAGGGAGCGTAGACAGGGGCATTTGGCACCAATGAGGTGGTTTGTGGAGAAAATGTACCACTTCAGTCATCTGAAAATGGGAGCGTTAGACATTTGTCACAGAAACTGGAGGGAGATGGCAGCAGAACAGGGGCTAGGACACCAGCAGCCACGTCAGTGCGAAGCCCGGAGCTCAGGCAGTGGGAGAGGGGTGCCCCAGGGATCAAACACCCAGAGAAGAAACGCAGCCCTGCAAAACATCTCAGGGGAGCGGTGGGGCAGCTGGAAGAGGGGTTGGTGTCGCTGAGCCGAAGCGCAAGACTCCTCAGCACCCAGAGGAAAGCGTCAGTGACACCAAAGCTACAAACCAGCAAGCTCCACCGCCACCAGATTTACAAAAGTAGGGGAATCTGCTGGATTTCAGGCTGAAGGAAGGGCTCGGCTCCTCCCCAGGCGAGTCTCTGAGCGGCTGCCTACGGGATGGGACAGCCCGTGCACCCGCTCCCGGGGAAGCAGCCCTGGGCTCCGCGAGAGGCAAGCGAGCAGGGGCCGTGCCCCATTAGCACGGGACTAAAACTAAACTCACTCCTAGTAAGACAGTGTTTAACATTTGCTGATTCAAAAAAAAAACAACCAAACCCCAAAACCCAAAGGAGGTGGAAAGTTCACACCTCAGACATAAGCAATATAATATTAATCAGCTTCCCATCTGAAATACATTCACGATGCTTAGGGAAAAACTCACCAATACAATCTCCGTAATTAAAAAGGAATGAGACCACTCATTCAAAACAAACTCTTTGAAACTGAAATTGCTTTCTTAATTGCAAATTATTTCCCCCTTCAGCTCATGTTCTCTTGGATTCCTTATTTCAGTGTGATAAGAACTTCAATTTTGGGGTATTTTTTTTTTACTTTTATCATCTATCCAGCGCTAGATTTTGATATCACTTTCCTCACTAAGTTCCTGTTGGCTTTGTTGGTCTACCAGAAGCAGTAAAATTTACTTCACAAGGGAAATCTAGCTCTATCCTGATCTTTCCTTCATTAATATCATCAAAAGATGGCTTCATCTAAGTCAACTGTCTAAAACTAGTGAAACAGAGTGGGGGGAAATACCATCTTGGTATTTCCACCACTGTTTGTTCTATAAACCCTGGAGAGACTGAACAGAATCATAGAATCAAAGCATGGTAAGGGTTGGAAGGAACCTTAAAGATCATCTGGTTCCAAGCCCCCTGCCACGAGCAGGGACATCTTCCACCAGACCAGGTTGCTAATAGCTATTTTCTTGATCATTTCTACTTCAGCAAAAAGTTCCTAGCCCCCCTCCTAAAGCCTAGCTTTATGTCTTCTTCTATTATGTCTTCTTTTTTCGTAAATTACACCAAACCAAGGATTAAAACCCACCTTCTGAGCCCATTTGGAGCACAGTCTCGACTTGTATCTGCTCAAGAATGCTTACTTTAACACATCTCAAACACGCTGGTAGAAATATATCCTGTGTCAGGGAAAAGAAACCGCAAGAGACTAGCTGTTGATTTTATCCATGCAATGAGTTAACATCACATCCATGGTAACTGTATACACAACAGGACTTCCTGCAGAAATGTAGATTTATTTTACTACAGGAGGAAAATAAGTGAGTGTATTAGAGCAGTCAGTGTGAGAAACATAGATTAACAGTCTGCTCGGCACTAAAGTCACACCGGTTTAAAGCTGGTTCACTTCTGATTTACTTTACAGAATCACAGAATGTTCAGGGTTGGAAGGGACCTCTGTGGGTCACCCAGCCCAAACCCCTGCCGAAGCAGGGTCACCCAGAGCAGCCTGCACAGGACCTTGTCCAGGCAGGGTTTGAATATCTCCAGAGAAGGAGACTCCACAGCCCCTCTGGGCAGCCTGGTCCAGGGCTCTGTCACCCCCAAAGTGAAGAAGTTCTTCCTCGTGTTCAGCTGGAACTTCCTATGCTCTAAGTTTGTGCCCATTGCCCTTTAGTGCAAACTCAAACTGGCTGTGACTTTTTGGTTAACATGACGGTAAAGCTGACTAGTCACTGATCTGAAATGTTTCCCTCGGGGCGACTGTGACGGAGTGATGACTTTAAGAAGGCTGTTATCATTACGGCTCTGTCACTCACTGTCCATAGAACAAAATACGCTTCAGAAACCTGAAGTATTCATTAAAGCAGTGCAACGTGGATCTGGACAAAAATAACGTTGTTATGAAGAAAATAACACAGACTAAAAGGCCTTGCATCTTTATACAACTCCTCTCTGCAAATGATGCAGGTGTAAGACAGTATAAAATCAGACCTCTCCATTAGTCTATGTAAATGAGCTTTCTAAACTGTCTTTGTACTTGTTTCTCACTGGTGAATCATTTCCCGTGTTCTTGCTACATACTCTTCAGTAACCATGACACAAACTACTGCTGAAAATGACAGAAGTAAAAATATTTCCTCTCTTTCGACAGAGAAGTTGAAGGCCTCCTGGAAAAGGAAGAGCTCTGACTGTTCGGCACCTGCAGCTATGGCAACCTGCCAGCATGACCATCTAATAAAGTACAGCACAGTGGTAAACCTCTATTGCAGTCTTCCCGAATCAAACAGATTTTCAGCATAGAACAGCACGTACCTAAAACTCTGCAAAGTGAGGTGAGATTGCAGTGACGAGCAAAATCAGCGCAATATGTCACAAGCAATCACACGTCCTGCCCAGTCTTCCAGAAGACAAGCAGACACTTTGTGTCTCAAGAGGGCAAAAGAAATGAAAGGGCTTAATTCGCTCGTTCTGTTCTCGAAAGCAGGGTCCAATTCCAGCAGAATATCGCAAGAAGCATCTGTTTCACGCTGGCAATCAGTCACTCGTCAGCATTTAAGCCACCATAAATTCATCAACTTGGAACTCACCTGAGGGAAATCCTAGGACTGGAAGAGCCGGAATGTTGCTGATCCAGATGAAGACACAGTGACAGCTCTAGGTAGGGAAGGTCCCGAGCCTGTCAGATATCTAAGGTGGCCTAAATATTACCCTGCTGCGGGTAACATCAGGTACCCCCATCTGACACTGCTGGCCTTAACTCACAGTGCTTACATTAGCGCAAACTCAAACTGGCTGTGACTTTTTGGTTAACGGGACGGTAAAGCTCGCGGTGATCGGACTGACCACTTTATTCTGGGAATGTACCACCACGCCTGCTCCAATGTATGTCCTACAATACCTCCCTTTACAGGGACAGTTCCCATGAATGCTCTGCTTAAATCCAACCGTGTGTCCGTATACCAACAACCAAGGACGTAATGATTTCAATTCCTTATGAATGCTCAGGTTACCCACATTTCTAATTTCTCACAAGTGTTTTCCACACAGCTGACGGTCAGCGCACCGATCGCAAACCGAGCGGGGAGGCAGCTGGGAGAGGGTCTCCCCTTCCTCTTGCTCCCCACCCAGCCAGCAGCGGAGCAGCCTGGCCTGCGAGCGCTGCCCAAGGGCACGGCGGGGTGCAGCGCGGGGCGGAGCGGGGCTGACTGACTGCACCCACGCACAGCTCCTGCTTTCAGAGACACCCTTGCCTTCTCACCCCCACGCCTCACAGTTCATTCTCGCAGGAAGCCAGATACAAGATGGTACAGAACAAATGTCTTGAAAGGTTTTAATTCAGAGGTTTGTCTGCCTTCTCCCTCTGCCCCAGAACACCTAATGTTTCTGCGTATATTTGTCATTCGCAAGCAAAGACTGCACATTTGGTGCACTCAGAGTATTTGATTTAGAGTTCACATGTATAAAAATTCACTGAAATCCCATTTGCATTTACTGTTTTTTAATACAGGAAAAAAATTACAGATACTATGCAAGATGGCAAATGCTTGAAAAGAGCATTCCATGGGTGCTATATTGCTGTTCCTTTGGCTCAAGCAGTGAGCTTTGGATTTTTTTCTTTTGGGTTAGATGTAAAGTATATTGGATGTATCTAACATTATTTAGGTCCTCCTAGGATATCCAAGCCACATCTGACACAGGACTTCTGGGAGGCCATTGCCTGCTGGAGAGGGAGGTAGGAGGCTAAGTAGAATACCGTTAGAGCATCTCAAATGATGCTAGATGCTTGCAAACTGCTGAATTGTTTCCCAAATCACGTTTCTTCCAGTGAAGAAAAGCAAGCAGTTTCCTAGCTTAAAAAATCTCTGCCAACTATCGTAGGAGACTCCATATCCAATCCCTCTCTCCCTCTGCTGCATTTTAAAGTCAATTTTCCGCCAGGGACAGAAGAACATTTCCTTAGCTGCTAAGTTCATTTGTGCGTTCAAAAACCTGGAAACCCCTCAGTCCATATAATTTAGCTCTGAGCTGCCATTGAGGGCTTCACCTGCAGAAGCAAATTAAAAATCGTAACAACCTCAGATGGAGAACTCATAATTATTTTAACTTCTCAGATTGATGGATACAAGCATAAGAGCTCTGATGGGTCTTGGATATCTCTGTGGAAAACAGGCCAGTGCATTTAGAAACCAGACATTTGCCAAAACTACTTACAGGTGCCCCAGTGTACTGGGTGGTAGCCTCATGCATCCAGCTAGCTTTACTTTTACATCCAGCTTCAACTGAAGGCAAACGTTTTACTTGCAAAAGGTGATGGTTCCTGGATCTGAGACTCACTTGTTCGCAGTTCTTAACATTTTTTCAGGCTGAGAGTATGTCATTAAGAGTACAGCAATGTCAATGTAACGACGCATAACAAGTAACAAAACAATTTCAGTGAAGCATTTATAATGACAGATTGTTACCAATTTTGAAATACTTGTCATACTTCCTTACGTCTGGAGTTAGGAGATATCTTCACAGGCTGCTGGAATGATTTAACAAAACACAGACCTTTACCTCTGTGATAGCTGCCTGGAGTGTCTGTGCAATCAGGGGAGAGAACAGACACTCGTGAGGCATGGTGCTCATGTCCCGATATGGGTGCCTGGAAACCGAGCCATAAAAGGGCCCATTTCTTCCCTTGATGATAACGGGCATGCAGGGTGATCGGCTCAGCTCTTGGAGACTGGAGACTTCCACGCTCAGCAAGAAGGGTCCCACCGGGAGCGCCTGCCGCCTTCGTTTTTTGGTGATGGCCCCAGGTGCTACAACAGATTGAAGGGGAAGATACGCAATCAAAAGGCCAAGGGCTTGGCCTGTATTATCTGAAACATGTTAAAGTAGTACATTCCATTCTTCCCATTTTCTTCTTTTTGAAATGCAGAAAGCAAGTATTATTATTATTTTTTAAAGTGGACTCTTTCCCACTGCCCTTACCCAGGCTGAGGACGGCTGAGGACAGCTGAGGGTGAGCAGTTACACTGAAATACAGGAGGACATGCTCTGCTTTCTCAATCTAGTAGGCAAGGCTGGGATGTTTGTAAACAGGAAAACAAGTTTGATTTATGCTATTCAGGAAAAATGTCTTTGTCTTTATAACTTGATATGCAGCTCTTCCTAAAGTAAAAATTTCTGTGGGTAAAAGTAATTTTTCACTTTTTCATTAGAACACAGCAATGAAACACCTTTGAATCATGTCATCCTGAATAGAGATGCGTCAGATGGATTTGTGGTGTGTCTGTTCAGCACTCGGCCGCAGCCACTTGAATTGCTGCAGTGCTACCCATGAGATTTCGGCACGGCACAAGCTTTCCCAAGATGATGGTTTCTCGTGTTGCCCCTTTGGCTGAAGCATTACACTCAGATGGGCAGTGCATGACCGTGGTGGGGCCAGACGGGTTCAGCCCAAGCAAGATACTCAACCTGAAGAGAAAAATTGAAAGCAGAGGAGCGGGAAGTAAAAGGCCCACAAGACTCTGATTCTCACTCCTCTGTACACATTAATGTTAAAAAAAAGAGAAAAATATATATATAAAAAAAGATTAAAAGAAACATTTCATTTCAGTTTAAAAAGCATTAGTAAATGCAAGACTGGAAAGTGTGGGACTTCCCCAACCTGTCTCAACTATTCATTCCAAGCCATGAGGAAGAAAAATTAAAAGTATCAGAATTTTCCATAGGATGGAGATCCTAGTCTTATGCCCACCGCCAAGAATGACCTCGGTTTTTCTGCATTAGACGGATGTGGACAGGAAGTGAAAAAATGAGATTTTTTCTTTCTCAGATTGGCATGTCAGTTTATCAAGGATTCAGGAAGAACAGAGTCCACTAATACACGTTCACAGGCAGCTTTTTCAAATTAAAAATACATAGCTTTTTTTTAGATGAAAAAATATATTTAGCAGAAAACAAAAGAGAAAAATACTGCGGTATGTATTTCTAGGAGCTATAATTATAGTCCACCTCTTTTCAAGATAAATTAAATCCATGATTAACAATGCTTTTGCTAAGACCCAAAATGGTATTTAGACCATCCTACACCCCAAACCTTTCTTCTCTTGTTACATTTCTAAAGATGAGATTCCTTCACATGTGAAAGAATCCCTGAAGCACAGGCATCTATAATGGAAGTGACAATGAAAAGTTGATGATTTTCACGTTAATTTAACAAATAATGTGAAATCATTTAACAGTAACTCTCCATTATGAAACGAGAACATACTTTTCTTTTAACTTTTGAAACAGCACAAGTAGAGCTGTCGCTTTAAATTGATGCTTCAGGCAATCTCACACGTTCCCTGATCACCTTAACATTTTATATACGGGTGGTATGCACATTTACTTGCACTGTATGCCCAAGGGTCAAAGTATGGTGTAGGCTGCACAATTAGAGCTATCAAATATTTATGCAGATGTATAACTCTGCTGGATATGCTTTAAGTGCTCCAATGCAAGAAACAAAATATGTGTGTGGAGGAGTACAATCTGCACAATACAAAGGCTATCCACACACAATAGCTGCAGTGAACTTTGTTCAAATAATACTACTCACCTTCAGCTTTTTTTATCCCAAGCTGTCCAAATGGTGTTACTTAAAGAAATGAAAGTAGCAGAACCTAGATTTCTGCCTCATTTAGTTCACTCCTTTCTAAACACCTATGTTCTTAAGTGTGATGGCAATACTTCACTTCTACCTCCTACTGTCGTAACTTGATACACCAATTGCACATATGGAGACAAAATATTTAAGAATGCGCTACCTTGATCATCAGTAACTTCATGTGTCTTGACAAAAGGCAATAGGTTTCCCCCTCCGGGATGCAACGTCAGCCATAGCTATTTCCAGATAATTTACAAAACAATTCTATACTCTCAGCATCCCAAATTAAGGTGTAATGAGGTGGAGGAGATCTATCTGCTATCACAGCATCTAGTGATAAGTAACCTTCAAGGAAGTGTTAGGTAAAATGGTTTTGTAGTTTAACCCGGCATCTGGCAACTACGCACCAGACAGCCGCTCGCTCACCCCTCCCCTTCCTCCCCAGCAGGACTGGGAGGGGAAATGGACAAAAGGGGAAACTCGTGGGCTGGGATCAAGACAGGTCAATAAGACAACAAAGTACCTACTACTACTATTACTACTACTGATGATAATAACAATGATAATAATTAATGTGCAAAACAAACTATATACAATACACATTTTCTCACCACCCGATGACCAATTTGCAGCCAGTCCCTGAACAGTGATCGCAGAACTCAGAAATTGTGATTTTCGCTAAATTGCTCCCTAAAAAATCGAACTCCTGGATAAGAGAGGATTCGAACCTGCAGAAACGAGAAGAGCAGAGAGCTTCTTGCCCCTGGCCAACTCCCATTTATAAACTGAGCTTGATGCCTATGTTATGGAATATTTCCATCTCCCAGCTTGGCTCTCTGCCTGGCTGTGCTCCCTCCCAGCTCCTGCACCTCTGCTCATTGGCTGAATATGAGAAGCTGGAAAAAGTCCTTGATTTCATAGCAACAACTGAAAATATCGGTGTTATCAGCATTCTTCTTGTACTAAATCCAAAGCACAACAGCTACTGGGAGGAAAATTAACGCTATCCCAGACAAAACAGGACAAATGCTCAGATGCATACTTGATGCGCGTCGTTTCTGGGACCTACCCCCAACTGCATGTCTGGCAAAAAAAGCAATTGGCAAATTGCTTCTAAAAATGAGGGAGTTCTTTGGTTAGTGTCTAAGGACTCCAGCTGCCCCCGGGAGCACGGAGCTGCCTATGCAATGGCAGGAGTTAGTGCCTGGCTAAGGTGCCTTCAACGGGCACCTCATCATGTAGTGGCTTTCAGACTGGGATCTGCAGACTCAGGGGCCTGCAAAGTGTCTTCCTAAGGTGACTATAAGGAAAGATTAAGGAAAACAAGACTACTAATATAAGAGACTTACTTACCTCAGGACCTCTACCGGAGGATGTGTCTGGCTCATCAAATAAAAATTAAAAGCCCTCAGCCTGCTCTAAGTCAGTGTATAGAACAGCTCCATTTCATACAGAAAAGCAGAAGGATTGCTTCCAAGTGAGTTAGAAAAGCTCGACATTTAATGACTGTTGTTTCTAACATGTTCTCTGGAATAACATGGATCTCATCTTTTAGATTGCATACCATTTGCTGTCCTGTCATCCTGCTGCTGTCTTCATTTCAGAATTGACTGTGCAAATTAATTCACTGTCACAAGAAGCAATGGACATTTCTTTCTGGTGTCTAGCTGCGAAGGTCAACTTTTTTGCCTAAGTGAGAGTCCTAGATCCATCTGACTGCGCGGCTTAGTTTTTGATCAGTAGGCAGACCTCTTCATGGCTACATCTGCCATAATCTTGAGTATTATGCATACCCACTCTATTTTTTAGCATGCACAGTGACTAAGCACTGGGCTGTCTTTGAGAAACTCCCAGACCCCCACCAACTGAATACACTTTCTGGACGCTTTGAATACAAGATTGAGTTCTGCGTACCAACCACACTCTCCTCGAGTTTCCACTGACCTGTTTTCCAGGTCGATGAAATGGATGTGTGAGGAAGCACAAACAAAATTCTAAAGACACAGTTGCTCTGGTGATTACCACTCCTGAGGAGCTGTGCTTGAGGGGGTCTTATTTAACCTGCCAGAGGAGGGTAGTTGGTGTGACTGGGTCAGAGGAGCAAGGCTCTGCTTGGGGCTTCTCACAGCCGTAGCAGGATGGAGCAGGGGACCGGTAAGGGATAAAAACCTTCTTCCACACCACATCTACTTCCCTTCCCACTCATAGAGAGCAGAATGGGATTTATTATCTCTGATAATGAACAAACCTGAGGGACTGTTGCTGAACAAGGACCTTGACCAGCCCTGGTGTAACCCAGTTGTAACTGCTTCTGCTTGGGCTTGCACTGAAACTGGCTCTCACGTATCTCTACGGCAGCAGCGCCTGAGGGGCAGAACTGCAAGCACTGCACGGATCTTTTGGAAGAATCAACGCTTGACAAAGTATCCTGAAATGTGTTCCGCTGCCAGAAGTTACACAGCACCAGTCGAACTGAAAATTCCTTGTTGCTATGGTTGCCACTTGCTCTAAATCTCTTTACTATTCCTTGTTGAACAGCAGCAAAGGAGAATAAAAACATATACAACACTTGTAATTGCTTAGTGCATATTTTAACATTTCTCTTTAGTGGTTGCTTTAAATTATGCAGTAATATTGCTGGCATGTTTCTCCAGCCCCTCTTCCCTAAGAGAATACATTTTACAGTGCTGAAATTGGACACTGGGTGTAAGAATCACACATTTGAATATTTTTTTCAGGAGCAGATGTGTCACATGCAATGTATTACAACTCAAGCTGTAAAAATTAAGTGACATTTGCATTCATTAAGCATACATGAAATCTAATTCCATTAGGTCCAGCAGCATTAAGGTCTGTCTGCCGCTGCTGATGTTACAGCTTAAGGACATTATATCTTCTGGCTAGATTCCGTTTCATAACCTAATAAAGCCAGGAACTAGAACCTGGCTAGATGCCTTTGCAAATCCAGCTCAGCACACATACAACATGAAAGCTGTAGATGTAAATTATTTATATTCATCATTGTCCAAAATATTAATTTACCAAAAAAAGGTTTAACAGATTAAGCAAACTGCGGGCACCATGCCCACAGCAGAACTAATTTAAAAGACAACAATACGATTTGCTGAAGCCAAACCTCGCTTCTAATCTTCCCGCTTTGTTACGGATATGGTACAGAAGAGCTGCTAACATTTCAGCAAGGCTATTTAAAGAATCAAAAGCTTGCAGTTACATTTCAGACAGCTTCCCAGAAATGTTGATCTGCACAATCCCCTAGGAAAACCAGGGACACTTCAATTTTTAGATTTTTGGTGCTTTTAGCCGATGTAGAAATTAGGTAAAGCAAAAGAAGGCAGAATGGACACCAATCTATTTTGCAGCTTTTATAATTAATTCTGCTGAGAGGATAGTTTGAGTGCACAAGTACAAGCCTGAACTCAGCAAATAAACCAATGTGGACAAATCACTTTGGTCTGCATGAAGACATGACTGAGAACACAAGACTGCCCTCCTTACTACTCCGATGTCAAATCTATTGATTAAAAAGCATGAACTGAAGGTTTACTGGCACTTTCTGCAATATGAATCCAGGTGCCAGTGTAAGTTTTCATCCACAGTCTTTTTTAATCTCTAACTATCAAATTGACAAGGGTTCATGAAGTAAAAGCGCTCACCTGCTGAAGTCTTGGATTTCTTCTCCGATTCTTAACGGCATCGTCAGGCTAGTCCTCCTGTTGGAAGTACAAGCAAAATGTTTATTTCTAATGAGCTGAATAACAAATCTATTTCCATGGAGATGTGAGAATCAGTAAGGGTTTACTTAATTATGTACAAAGGATACCTTATTTTCTGATAAGTAACTTCCCAGTGGTCTGAGAGGTTATTTTTCAGAAATCCAAGTCCACAGCTACATCTGCAACATAATTTCAATAGCGTAAGTGTCCACCACAGGCAGGAGATGATTCTTTTTGCCTTTTCAAGGACTCTTTCTGGACAATCTTACCTTTGTTTCACTTTAAAATGTGCTAAGTGTAGATTTTTTATTTGTATATATAAATGAAATACAAATGAAAACACAAAATTAAACTAAACTCATGGCAGCTTTACTTCCATTTCCAAACTACTCTGTCATCTCTTAAAAAATTCCCATGCACTACCAAGATAGCTTTTAAAATTCTTCAGATCTAAGCCAAGTCACCCGCATCTTTCTCCATAGTCAATGGAGAGGGATACAAACCCTCAGAAAACAATATCTCAGCTTAAAATAAGTGGCTTAGACAAGAGAGCTGTGCCATTTCAGAGGTCACTGTTTCGCTCTAGGAGAGCATGCACTGGACAGCTTAGATCACTAACGCTTAGAAAGCTCAGCTTAACTGAGATCTCACTTGGTATCTGCTTTAACTGGAATCCACTTTGAGAGCAGTGTCAGCAGGATGTTTCCTATCAATTTATCGCAGCATTGTGGGAAGAAGCTGTACATCTCTTTATTTATAAGTCAACATAAACCATTTCATCTTAACAAAAAAACACTCAGGGGATGACTTAGCAACAAACGGTCCAGGCTGCCTTGTATCCAACTTTGAGAAAAAGCCATAATGTAAAGTCCCTGTCATATTTAGGAAGACATTAAATAAATATTTTTTTATGAAGTTGGAAAAAAAGTGACATTTCATTTTCTGTTTTGTAGTAGTCGTGTTTTCTCTTTGATGTCTGTCTGGAACTTGACAGATCACAAAATATGAACCTATTTCTATGACACTTACGCCAGAGAAATGCAGAAGGCTGTGATCAGAGGCCTCAGCCGCTTTGCACTGCGAAAGCGATACAAGCAGTGCAGAAAAGGCCCTTCGGGGGAAGCTGGGTTTCCTCCTCTCCACAGCTTCTCTGCAGGGTTGGTCTGCATCAGCTGGTCCCGGCCTTTCCACCACAACACTCTGCGCCAGACCTCTGTAAAGACCTTCACCTCGATGCCGTATGGACTCTGAGCTGGGAAAAGTTTTGGGGCAGGGTGGCGGGGGAGGGAAGGGAGATTTCTGATGGGTGCTCATGGCTCAGCATAGGAAACTGCCCTTCATTTACAGAGTGCACTTAGCCTTCTTCTCCTGCTCTCTTTGGCCCAGCACAGAGCTGCCATCTGTAACGAGAGAAGCACATTTTATGTAAATCACTTCCCAGTGGAGTCACTTATTATTAATGCAGACAGCTCTAAAGGGAGAAACCCATGGCATTTAGCAGCAAGCACTGTTAATGAAAATGTCATTAAAGAAGTCAATCTGCAAGCCATGAAATGGACTCTCTACCTTTTCCTTTTCTTTTTTTTTTTCCTGCCTTCTGCACCTCTGCATCTCCGGGTACATTTCCCTCAAGGCAATCTTTTTTGGCACCAAGTCACAGCTTTACCTGGAGCGGGGCATCAGTTTCTGGCAAACTGGTCATATTTGAGAGGACGTGCTATTTAAACATTGTGGAAACATGTCAGAAATACCTTAGTTAGGTATGGGACTAAACGGCCAGGCTGCGGCAGCCGAGACTCCAGTGACCGGCTGTAGGTTAGGCAATTCCCAGCAGCACTCATCTCGACGTTGCAGTGTAGCCCCAGCTTTCCTACGTATGCAGTAGCTGATGATGGAGCGTGCCATTTGCTTAGATCTTGCAAGTTCTCCATGCTTGTAACCCATATTGTTCAACTTTCTGGCAGATCTGTGTTGTGGGGATCTATGTGGCTGATTCAAAAAGCCTTATCCAACAATTCCACTAAAAATTTCCCTACTGTTTCAAACTGTTTCTATCTCAGCATAAGGGACTGTATTAACTGGAAGCCACTGTCTGATAAGCTGACTCCAACTGGCAATGAACATCCCGTTTTTCTCTGTTTGCTGAGGACTTCCCATTTCCACATCCAAATGTGGAGAGCTTTCCGTTGGAAAAAGCCATTGGTATCAGGGAGAGGCCACCCAGGTCTGGGTGCACATGTGCTGGTCACGGCTCATGTTCCTAAGTGATAACGGAATTAGGTATCTTCCTCCTTAATTCTGAGGGCTAGCAGGATCTGTATTGTGCACGTGTTTATATCAAGCTCCTGCCCCAAACTGTGGACAAAGTCGGTATCTTTTATTAAAACAGCTACCATAATTATAAAAATATAGCAATATTATTGGTGTATTAAAAAATAAAACTACTCTACTCACAAACTTTACCTCCCTTATGACCTCACCGAACTCTGGCTGTAGCAGCCTGAAGACCATAATCACAGAATCATGGACGGTTAAGGCTATCCAAGCCCTCTGCTCAAGCCGGACTATGTAGAGCTGCTTGCCCAGGACCAGCCCAGGCTTTTGAATATCTCCAAGGATGGAGACTCCACAACCTCCCTGGACAACCTGTGACAGTGCTCGGTTACCCTCACAGTAAAAAAGTGTTTCGTAATGTTCAGACAGAACCTCCTGCTTCAATATACTGTTTAAACTGTACATTGACCCTTATTTGTGTTCAGTAACACCGTCCCGGATTGCCAGAAAATTCCTTTTTCCCATCAGCTTAGAAACGGATTTGGGCTTTCACACCGCAGTATTACAACCCACCGGTGGCAAAGGGGAAAATTACGATGGGTCTATTTTTTCTCAGCATAGAGTGGCAGTTCAACACGATGTGGCAAAAGGCGGCGAAAAAAGGAAGCATCGTTCCCCCACTCTGCAGAGAATCGGAGGCACAGGGAGACTGCCACCAGCCTGAGTCTGTTCCCCCTTCCCCTGTCACAGTACTTGGCAAAAAGAAGGCAAGAGTACTGCAAATGTTCACGCCAGGCAATAACACACAGCCAGCAATGGGCGGGGAAAAGCAAAGCAAAGCTGTTCCTTGCTGAAGTGTTAAGAAATAAATGAAAGTCCAACAGACAGACCAAACCTAAGCAGCGTTTCGGAGCACTGCTCTTTTTGCCTTTGGAGCTCGCAGCCCGGTTTGGCAGCTGGCACTGGGGGAGGCCACCAGCAGGTCCCGGCTGCCGGGGGATGCCCGTGGGAGAGCCGGCGGTGCTGTGCGACAGCCCGCGGTGATGTGCTGGGGACCGTCCCGGCATCCGACCGCTATCTGTTGTGCAGCACACACAATGCTACGCCTCGGTGGATGCACTTCACTGTCGTGCCTGATCAAAAGCGTTGTCTTGGAGTGATCTTAGCTGGAGAGAACCCCAAGCAGTTTTGTAAGGAAGAAGTTACCCCAAGGTGACACTTGAGAGGAACAACATTAAAGTCTACTCATCTCTCTGGTGTCCCTGGCTACTTCAGAAGCTCGCAAACAAAGCCTCGCTCTCTGGTACTGTGAGAGTAGAAGGACCCGTATGCCCTTGCTCATGTTTTATCAGTGCTTCCTAAGTAGAAAACTAACTAAAAATGCTGACTCTAGTCCTGAACATTGGAGTTTTAAGTCAAGATTGTGGAGCAAAGGATTTATTTTAAGGATATTTAAGTGAAGATAAAAATATGTAAGCTAGTGAGCTCACTTTTTCTCAAACCCAGGGAGAAACCAATAGCACGGAAACAACACCCCAGGCCTGATGTCAAGGCACAAAACAGGTACACACAATAGTCACACACCCATGCAGACATGCAGGCAATCCCCCTGAGCAACGCAAGCTGCAGCCCCTGAGGATTTTCCTTCAGCTACAAGAAAATGTAGCATGGAGGTGTGGAGCAGAGCTGCCTGGGCTAGCTCCAGAGCCACCAGAAGCACAACCAGTATGGAGCAACAGAGCGTCTGCTGCCACCAGCCAAGTGCCTATCTCCCATACGCCGGGCTGAGGCACCGTGCCGTCTCTGCGCCGCGTTGCTGCTGCTCAGCACAGAGACCGTCGCAGCGGATGGGGGGAGGAAACCCTCTCCCCTTGAACCTACCACATGCACGGAGCAGATGGTCCCTTTGAAATATCCTTCTGGTCAGCACTTACAGCAGTACTGCCAAGATGGCGCTTTCTTGCTCCTTGATTCACTCTGCCTACAGCATCCTCACTATCCCACCCAAACTGATTTTCCCCCCATTGGTACAGTTTCTTCACCATGAGGGTGGTGTAACACTGGCACAGGTTGCCCAGAGAAGCTGTGGCTGCCCCCTCCCTGGCAGTGTTCAAGGCCAGGCTGGATGGAGCTCTGAACAACCTGGGCTGGTGGAAGATGTCCCTGCTCATGGCAGGGGCGTTGGAACCAGATGAGCTTTAAGGTCCCTACCAACCCAAACCATTCTGTGATTGTATGATTCTATCCACAAGCAGACAAAACGATTAAATTATCTTTACACTTTCGTCTTCTTCTTGCTAGGCTTCTTTATAAATTAAGGCTCAAGTGTTGTCTTCTAGCCCTTGGTCAGCTCTGCGGCCACCTGCTGCAGTCAGGAACCCACATCCCAGAGGACGGGCTGCAGCCAGCAGCCACGCAGGAGTTAATTGGGTCTCTTGGGCAAAACCAAAAATTCCGCTTCTCTGTTAGTAGCTGAGATAGGACTTGTCTCGAGCAAAAGCACTTGGGGTGGGACTGCCAGTGTTATTTATCTCCTTGGTCTGACAAACAGTTGAAGGGAAGGATTTGTTAAAGATTCATCAGCCTTTCTCATTTGTTTAAGAGCTGAGAAATCCCACACAGGAGCCCTCTGAGCAGGGCTCTTCTGAAGGCGGGGGAGAGTCCTCGGGCGAGAAAACAAGCAGGGCAGCTTGCTTAGGAGTAAGAAGAGTGACGCTTTTCAGAAGGTATCCATCAGCAAGAAGCAAAGCAGGCCACCTTCCCATCTCCTGACCAGGTCAGCAGGGGAATCCCAGGTCTGCACTAGGCCGGAGGTCACCACAGGCACTACAACAGCCTCTCTGCTTTTACAGCTGATGCAATTTTTAATCTGCTCACTTGGAGCCCGTAAAGCCACCAAAATTATCCTTTGTCATCAGCCAGCCCCAAGCCCCTCCATGACATCAAGTACTCTAATGAATTTCTCTTCATTTGCTCTATTAAAAATGGGAGAAAATAGCTATTTCCTCTCATTTTACATCCACATGGAAGCGTAAGTTTTTCATGCTTTGAAAATTCTCTTTATTTTTACTACACAATGCACCATGGTCTTGTGTCCCAAAGTCCTGTGAAGAGCCAAGTACCATATCAGATACTACCAAGCCATATAAAATGGACCACCCCGAAAAAAAAAGGTCTTGGAAAACCTACTGAAAGACTCTGCAATCCACAATACAGTAAAATTGATTTAATTTTTTCTGAGCTCTTTGAAAGATCCAATGCTGCCACACGCTTAGAGATAGTTCATGAAGTCCTTCAGTGAAATGTTTTTTTTATCAGAAAGCAGCAAGTGACTGAAACAAGTGTTTTGCAGGGAAACATAGCAGCATTGCCAGAACTTTTGTCAGGAAAGATTTTTCATCTCTAGGGTGTCATTTACGGTCAAAACCCGAGAGAGGCTTAGAATCAACAGTAGCCTGAAGTCCTGGGCTCTCACAGACCTGAACTTAGGACCCGTGTGTAGTAGGCAGGTACCATAAATCACCAAGCTATTAACTACCTACCAAAGTCAGCCTCTCACTTCCCCAGGTTGGCACTGCTCCGTGTTGCATTAACAAACGGAAGATTGCGAAGCAGATCCCTGATATTTCTGTGGCCAGAGCACTTTCCCGGAGGCCAGCAACGTTGAATCTTTTTCACCTGATGTGAGTTGATTAATGAACTGTTGGCTATGCTAAGTGAGGATCTTTCTTTCTGCATTTTTTTCCCCAGAAAAACAGAAGGAAATTGGTTTCAGCCCTATACGGAACAGAAAAGGGGTTGTTGTTGTTTTTTTAAACCTCAAAGTTGTGTGCAACTAGAAAATCATCTCTCACCCAGCTGTTAGAGATGACTGATCCCTGTAATTTTGCAGGAGGACACTCAATAGCTTCCCAGTGAGATGCAGTGCAGCACATAATGGACACGTCCTGAACTGCACGGGCTTCTACAGCAAGCCCAGATTAAATGAAGCTCCTTGGAGTTTGGGAGCAGAAATCCAGGTTTAACGTGGACTTAGAGGGAGAGAGCTGCACGAGCCGAGAAGTTGCACGGTTTGTACTCTGTCTCTTCATTTAGCAGGGCTCTGCTTCTTCACGCTCAGGGGGAATCAGAATTCAGGAATGAGACTTTTTTTAAAGCAGCCTGCTTTGGATATGGCAATGAAATGAAACATTTGTTGCAGGGGGACCACACAGTTTCGCAGTTTGGGTGGATCTAGGTCTCATTGTAGCCTTAAATCAACCCTGGGCTATAACAGTTCATTCTAGTGTAGTGCCCCTGCTTTCACCTTACCACGGGTTAACCGGGGGCCATCACACAACCAGTTATTGTTTCATGTAACCAGCAATAAAGCTACCTGCCTGGACCACTGCACACTTATATATCAACAACAGGACATGATTTAGGAGTTCTTGGTCCTGCTGTTTCAGATACAAAACCGCAATGAAGCGTAGCCACCACGTCTAAAAGCCACTCTTGGGGTCAGGGTTTGGGCGACGTGGAGTGTACCCAGGAGATACCAGCCTCACCTACGCAACACGGCTGTTTCTGAGTTGTGTTGTTACAAATCCAGTGTGTGTATATATGTCTGTGCACATCCCAGCTATGTGAGGCAGGAACAACTGCCTGCAGCCTGGAATTTTTACCTTTCAGCATCCCAGGATGGCTCAAAGGATGGGCAAAAGAACCAGGCTACTTCCCGGAGCCCATGGGCAACAGGTTATTTGCATGGTCCAATTTGCTGTGTTGTCCCACGTGAGCAGAGCTGGAGGACCAGGTAGCATTAAACTTCTCACAGCTTTTCCCAGAGTACCTGCAATCTCCTCCTTCTCCTCAAGCCCAGGCAAACCTTCCTCCCCAAACCCTGACCAAGGTGCCTCTGAGACGGCTCGGTCTCAGGTCCCACCAGCTCCAGGAGGGAAACATGTCACTTCTCTCGCAGCCTCTCAGCAGGCATCAGAGCACATCATGCCTGGATGTATATTGTCACTCTCATCCCTCCACTCTTTCACCCCTATTTCCTCAAGCAGCCCCAGAAAAAAAAAGTAAAACTAGCAACTTTATTAAAACTACCCGCCTCACCTGCAGCAGAAGTTTATTCTACTGAGAATATATTCCCTTTGCAGATTAAAGTTGGCTGCACAATTCTTTGGGATAGAATAAAACCGAGCCCCCTCCAAGCAAAAATGTACCTGAGTACCTGTCTAGGGATCTCCTGAAAATCTCCAGCTCATCAAAGCACTGAAACAGGTAGAGAGTTCAGAGAAAACGTGAAAGTAGTTACTGATCTACCTTTTCCAGCCAGTCCCCACCTACATCAGCCCCAGGGAAGAGCATGCAGCCGCCCTAGTGCTCCTCCTGCAATTACTTCTCCTTTTCTTGAAGACTTCACGTGGCTGAAGGCCCACCGCTCCTTTGAAAAGCCAGTGACAGTTGTTCTTCCCCTTTCACTCCTTCAGCGTAAGTTTTAGACTAGCTCTTACAAACACAAAATACTGTTTTTCTTCTGAACACTTCCTGTGAACACGCCGTAACTCCTAAGACCCGGGAGTTGGGCAGAAATCCTCCGGGATGTAAATGGCGCTGCCTTCACTCCAGGTGTGCTGGCTGGCAGCTGACACGCGCTGACAGTAAACGTGGCAGAACACAGCTACGTTTATCTGTACACACTGTTCAGCTTGCGGCCATCGTCACAGCAGATAAAGCGCTCACGTCCCATTCGAAGAGACAGGTAAACAGATTCTGCTTAAAATAAGAATATCAAGCACCTATAGTATTTCCCGTGGGACAGAGTGTATGTGTTTGTGCATATGTGTATGACAGACAGTGCCGGAATATTTTAAACACTAAACTGCCGGATCCAGAGATTGGTAAATTAAATAATCATTCATTAGTTACCATAGCGATGCAGATGCAATCACAGTGAACAAAGAAGGAGTGGGGCGGGGGGGAGAAAACAGAACAAAATGCTGACAGGAGCAAGGCCCTGCATTGATTTTTGTTAATATGTTTTTATTTATTAAATTTCTCTTGACTGCAAGATCTTGTTCCATATTCATTAGAGTTTCACCTGCCTGCAAAGGGAAATGGCAGATACTCTGATACAGCCTGAAAGATCCAAATCCCGAGCTGGAGCAAACTGGTATAGCTCTATTGACTTTGTCAGGGAGCAGCCAGTTTACAGCAGCTGGGGATCTGGCAGAAAAAGAACATCTAATTCTTTCTAGCTTCTACAGCAACTGAATACTACTGCATCCTCTGCTACTTTTTAACTTCTTGCAGCAATGCTCTCTGGTAAACAAGCGCAGACAGGGAGAAGCTGGCGTTCCCAAAGCCAGCTGGCGGGTTTAGCTGTGTAAGTGTCATTAATTTCAATGGCAGCTATAGAGCTCAGTCTTCTAGTCAGCCTTGAGAATTTCACCAATAATCCCTTTGCTGCTGATGATAAAAGAAACAACACGGGGTTAAGAGCAGTGCTCATCAGGCAGGATTTGAGCAGAGGGGGATGAGCCGCCTCGCCCAGGTCTGTCAGTCCTCCTGCACCCAGCTGCGTCACCCAGACCCCGCAGCACCTGGGCACGAAGGCGGCAGCATCCATCTGATCTGCAGGAGGCTGAACGAGAGCGGGAAAGAAAGGGGACTATGCCCTCCTTCAGGTCACTGGCAAACGTGCCCATGGTCAACTGCCTGATGATAATGCTAAGTGACTGGCCTGCTGAAAGGCCAATTAAAATTTCTTCGTTTATTTCCACACGTGTATTTGGATAGAAGAGCGTGTGCTGATAGACAGAAACCGTGCTGAGACTAATGCCAAGGTCTGGGCTGGAGGACAGAGTCTTCCCCAAGCCAGGGCAAACTGCCTCAGCCCTGTCCTCTGCCATACTCCTCCTCACCCCAGCCAGTAGTGGTGGGCAGATGAGCGCCTGGCCAGCTACCCAGTAAACCCAGTTTACTGCCACACAGTAAACCAGCAGCAAAGGGCAGCTTGCACTGAAACATCAACACTAGCACCTGACATGGTTACATGTCTCTTTTTTTACTCCACCACCACCTATTTGCCAGTGATAAACTCGACAAAGGAATGGGGTGGACGGCTGGGACAGGAGCAGCTCAGACGCAGCAAACACAATCATAGAATCATAGAATCATAGGTTGGAAAAGACCTCTAAGATCGTCAAGTCAAACAGTCACCCCAACACCACCATGCCTGTTAAACCATGTCCTGTAGTGCCACATCTACACGTTTTTTGAAACCCTCCAGGGATGGGGACTCCACCATCACCCTGGGCAGCCTGGTTCAATGCCTGACCACTCTTGCAGTAAAGACATTTTCCTTAATGTCCAATCTAAACCTCCCCTGATGCACTTTGAGGCCATTGCCTCTCGTCCTATTGCTAGAACGACACCAGAGCACATCAGACACGAAGTGGATCTAGAAGAAATCCCCACCACAGACTGAGTTTGTTGCTCTTTGGGCTTCTGACACTCGTCCAAAGCCAGCATCCATCTCCCAAAAGCTGTGACTCAAGTCAGCTTTTGACTAGTGATTCTCAACAAAGACCATGTAGAATGGGTGACCTATTGCGACCCCTTTTAGGAAGTCAAATATATCTCCCATATATCAGAAATATTTTGTCGATGCTCCAAGAAAAATCATTAACATCCTAGAGGCAGAGGTGAAAGTAGGAAACTGGGCAGCTTCATGCCCAGAGGTCTGCTGGCAGTCCATCCTCACAGTACCTGGATGTTTCTGTCCAGAATGACCACCAGTGACTACTAGATCAGTTACTGACCACCAGTGACTACTACATCAGTTACCACTAACCACCCGGGCCAACAGCATGTTGCGTGAACAAAGCTGGGCATCCTCCTCTGAGCTGCATTGTCCAGACACCCACTGCGAGACCAGGCACTCTCCAAAATGCAGCAAGCAGAGAGCTAGGCTGAGACACCTTCTCCCAGCTCTGCATCGGTGCTGTAAGAAAGAAAGGTCACAGAGGCATAAAGGAAGGCCCAAAATACCCAATGGCTACTACCCCTACTGCCAACAGTGTAAGTGCAAGAGGTGTAAACCCCCGTCACCCCCCCACAGGTGCTTGCAGATGAGTCCCAAGCTGGAGGTGCAAGGCGAGACTCTGCAGCTCAACGGAGGCTGCCGGAGCACGGCTGACGAAAGGACGCTATTTTCTGCAGCATGAGCTGGGCACTGGGAGCAAAGCAGCCTTGGTGCACTTCAGATAGCAATTCAGTCCCTTTTCTTACACTGTTAGCCAAAGACATCTGCTCAGTAATGTCTCAAATCCCTCAACATCATGCAGCTTTTGTTTAAAGGGCCAGTGTTCCCCAGCCCTTTAGATAAGTAGGTATTATTAAATCTATTTAGACATCTTGTATAGAGGAAATAATAGCCAACTTTCCACAGAAATATTCTTTATGATAATACCACTAGAAACGACCAACCCGTTTTATGTGGAAGTAAGAGAACCAGTATTAAGCTTTTCCTTACTCATTTAAAAAAAAAAAGCCTGCTTCACTGCTGTATTGCGAGCTGGGAGAGGAAAACAGCTTGTTTACAAATCATATTTCGTGTTACATTTTAGCTGATTGTAAAGACTCCCTATATACATCCGAGTCCTGTAAGCAGACCTCTGTGCAGAAGAGAACAGTCTGAGGCTGCTCACCTGTGTTATTTTATTTCTGTATTATACGTGTAAGCGGCTAACAGCCTCAGAACAACCTCTTTGCATCCACAGCACTCTGAAAAGCACAAACCCTTGAAAACGTGCTTGGTCCCCTCTCTCTCTTCCGCAGGTACCAACTGGGAGAAACGCTGCTGAAGAAAGGGGGAAAGCAGTGGTGTGCGGTGCTGCGGCTGCTCTGCCCCAACTGCCCTGCGGACACCCCACCGCTCCCCGGGAACGTGGCCTTTTACCAGGACTCACACCTCTGGCAGAACATCCTCCCCCCACTGCACTGGCCNNGCAGNGCAGATTAAATGGCTCCCCGCTTCCCTTTGCAGAGCAGCAAGCGCCTTCCGCAGCCGGGCTCCGTCCGTAGGACTCGATGTTCTCCTCAGGCATCAGCAAAGCTTGGGCTGCGAACACTCTTCCCCGTACGAGACGCGTCCCGCGCCCTTACCCCGCGAAGGCGTGTAATGGAACCGCATATGGGGAGCACGCTGACGTAGTTAAGGTTAATGATATAACAACAGATAGCACATTTACAGGCAAACGGATTATAATAATCGCTGGAGCAAACAATACGAGCAACATACGGCAAATTGGCCTTCGGTGTGCTTTAGCACTGTCGTCATCTTCGCATTCTCACAACAGGTAGCGATCCCATCCTGGGGGACGTGATGCTTTCCACAGAGACCCCCTGTACACAGCTGTTGACCACGCACAGGACAAACATGCACCCTACAGCTTACTGCATACCCTCCGGCACCGCTGGGTGCCCCTCCTGCAGCTTCGTGGCATTCGGAGAAGGTGCTGACGCCGTTTCAGCATCGCCCGTGCCCTCTTTTCAACTTCCCAGCCAAAGGATCAGCTACTGATCGCAGGGGTTTGGCAGCAAGAGGCCTTCAGCGTGAAGCCAGTGAGGCACTAACTGCTTTAGCACCACGTGCTGAGGGGGGCATAGAAAATAAAGCGACTAAATCAAGAGATTCCCCTCCCCATCTGAAACCCAAGGGTGGCCGCTTCTTGATTTCTTTACTTGTTAGTCCTGTTTCTGTATCTTTTCAGTAGCGGTCACGACTTTTGAATGGTTTTGTGTGATGGAAGCCCTTGACAAGAGCATGTGTCACAGAAAGCGCAGTGGTGAGCCATGGCTTTCATATATATGTTAACCAGCCTTTACAGCATTACAGGGTCCGGGTGACACAGGAGTAATTCAGTTAAGCTGCAGCGAAGTGCACGGTTTCTGTGCCATACATCAGAAGACGGAGGAGCGTGGGACCAAAAGGCGAACAGCAGGAGAGCAGCAGCTCCACGGCATCCCACAGCACATGGTTCAAGACCCGCCTGGACATGGTCCTGTGCAGCCTGGTGTAGGTGACCCTGCTTCGGCAGGAGGGTTGGACTAGATGGCCCACAGAGGTCCCTTCCAACCCCGACCATTCTGTGAACCTGATGAGGTTCAACAAAGGCAAATGCAGGGTCTGTACCTGGGGAGGAACAACCTCATGCACCAGTACAGGCTTGGGGTGGACCTGCTGGAGTGCAGCTCTGTGGAGAGGGACCTGGGTGTCCTGGTGGACGACAGGTTGACCATGAGCCAGCAGTGTGCCCTGGCTGCCAAGAAAGCCAATGGAATCCTGGGGTGCATCAAGAAGAGTG
>Ga0065711_1032612_pt1 | contig 27018 bp, 16 predicted proteins | sample Hoacrofraction12_FD_59098 | JGI IMG/M metagenome (GOLD analysis project Ga0065711, IMG submission 59098) | Hoatzin crop microbial communities from Cojedes, Venezuela - Epithelial fraction 12 v2 (version 2) | ecosystem: Host-associated > Birds > Digestive system > Esophagus > Crop | place... | reverse complement strand
CGCGTGGGCTGGGGAGGGGTGGGGACCGCCGCCCCCCCCCTCCACCTCCCACCCGCGGCGTGACCCTGGGCCGCTCTGCGCTGCCTTCCCGAGGAGGAGGCGCTGCTGCTTCGCCGCGCCGTGGGGCCGGGCGGGCCGCGGCGGCAGCCCCCAGTAAGCCCCCTGCCTCGTGGGTGACCCTCGCGGGAAGCCGGCGGGCGCTGCCGGTGGAGGTGCTCGCCGCTCTGTCAGCCGGGCGCCAGCCTCGCCTGTCAGCTCCTCGGCTCGGCTTTCCCGGGAGAGTGCGGGTTCCCAGGGAAATCAAGTCTTTGGCAAGAACCTTTTCTCTGTGGAAAAGGTTCTGGCCTTTTCTCTCTGGAAAAGGTTCTGGTCAAAGCAAAAAGGAAGGCGAAGGCTGGCATCTGCCTGCCCCGTGTGCAGACCTCGGCTGTGCCGTGCCAGCAGATACAGGTTAGATTAATCCAGCACGCTCGTGTAAGAATAAACGCTGTGTTTTGGACCAACGTAGTGGTAGAATTTAATAAATTGTATTTCCTTTGTCTTCTTTACACGATAAACACAGCGTTAGGGTTAGGTTGAAGGAACCACAGGGTGAGTATGCAGGGCTCGTGAGAGAGAGACATGGGGAGGGCCTGGCTCTGCTCGGAGTGGTGGGTGTCGCAGGGCAACTCGTGGTGTCAACAGCTCCTGGTGATACCTTGGCTGTTAGCATGACTGATGTTTGTGACTGATGGCAGAAAGTGAGGGAGGGTGCTCCATGGTTGTAAAGATTCCCTCAGGCTGCTGGTTCAGCTAGATAGCTATATGTATAGCTATATATATATATATATAGCTATGTAACAGCTATATATAACCTTCCTATGTACAGACTCATTCTGGGTAGCTGAATTGAAGTAATGTCTGTGACAAATGAAACTGTCCATTTTTGAGCATTACTCTCTATTTCTGATGTTAGTCTTTAGAAACGTTATTTGGAGGCTTCTGTCATCTGCTACTTTCACTACAATTTGTAGTTGTTGAAGTACTTAAACAATTAGAACTGCATTCTATTAGTTATGTATAGATTTTAATAATAATAATGAGTTTCAGATGTGGCTGCCAAGTGAGTGAGGATGAAAAAAAATTGCACCTCAAAGCCCAATAGAGAAGATGACAAGAACAGACGAGATTTGTTACTTGTCATGTGACAGACTGAGAGATGTACACATGCATACAAATATATATATATATATATTTAGCATTCCCTCAGCTGGTAGTCATCACAAGCTTAAAGTAGTGTTGTCCAAGTCAGGTCATTGGTTCATTTTTGTTTACTATCACTTGACCTATGTTGAAATCTTGAGTTGCTCAGCTCTTGTTGAAATACACAATTCCCTTAAGCAAGATTTAACTTTAAAATATCTTGTTAAATGTGTAGAGGAAATGCCTGTACACTGTGGATGTTTGGTAGCAAGGCTGTTTTTAATTTTGGAGCCTTTACTTATGTTTAGGAGTTTTCCTAGTTGATAATAAGAATTTCTTGTGATGTACTAAGCCTATTGGCAAGCTACCTGCCAGTGGATGTAGTTTGTATGGAAGTTTGGATGATTGCTGTCTCTTTGCCATTTTTTTAAAGTTAGTTTATTTGATTCCACTCCCCCCCCATGATTCGTGAAATCAGTGGTGTCTTCGGGTGAAGGTTTGTATCACTCCAGCACTAACATTAATGAAAACAGAAAATCTGAATTAGTTTAGCTTTCTGAAAGTTGCAGAATGGATTAACAGGCAAGTGTTGTCTTATCTGCTTAGTTAAATAAGAATACATTTATTACAAAACCAGGAAATACAGCTTTTTTTAAAACAGTTGAGGAATTAAGAGAGGAAAAGGTGATACTTTCCTCTCTTAGGGAAGGGAAAGAGGAGACAGGAAGTGAAGGGGGGAAAAAGGAAGGAAATAAGAAGCAAGGAGACAGGAGTAGTTGCTGCTTTTGGACTTTCCATGTGGTAGTGGGGAAAAAATTAATCTTAGTCTGATACCGTTTGTAAACTAATACTTTTATATGTTATCTAGCAAGAATGTTATGAGGGTGTAGGTTACTGTGTGGGAGATGCTGAGGTATGGGGGCTGTATTAGAAGCAAGCACCCATCTGTATGGCTCTGCTCTCTGTAAACTTGAAACAAACTATGCTGTATTAGTGTTTGCATACACCAATGAAATGTTATGTTAACTTAATTAAATACCAGTGTCCCAGTGTGATGCTTTTGCCTTACCTGGAAATAAAGCCAGTCTGCAATAGAACTCCTGGAGCCTGCAATAGAAAACTGGACTAGTGTGACTTGCACAAAAGCAGTTGCATCCTGCAAGCTGCCCTGTTCTAGGTGGGTGCCGTGTGCTGCGTCTGGGCACGGCTTTCATTGCTTTGCCGGAGTCTCTTCAGTCGTTTGACCGTGTTAACTTCCATGTACAGTGTGTGACAGTAGCTGGATGGGTCTAATGAGGGTAGCATACCGTTCCAGTTCACTTTCTTTTTGCACACTTGGCTACATGTGGCGCTTTCTGGTAACGAATTCTGCCTGTAGGCAGAGGCCAGAGGCTGGGCCCTGCTTACTGCAACAGTTGCAGAAGTCGGCAGCAGGCGGCTGAATCTCAGACCTCCCAGGAGACTGACCGCACCTGTATTTTCAGATGCACTGCCACTTGTGAGCAGCAGAAACCCGGGAAGGTAAAGAGTAAGTTTTACTTCTTTTTGTTTACCCAGTTATTCTTTAATGTGTGGTCTTGTGTAGCTGTGCTAAGTATTCTTTTTCGTCCATCTCTCAGATGAGAAGGGGAATCTTAAACCTTGTTCCTGAGATGCGAAGATGAAGTTTAAGCCCGGTTCCGGAGTAAGTATATCCCGACAATGTTTTACTGTGCCTAGGGGAACACACGGCCCTTTTTCAAGGGGGAGAGAGTGCTTGTTGGCTCACCATACAAAGGAAAACGTTTTTTGTCGGTGAAATGGCGAGAGAGAGGCTGTCGTAGTTTTTTATCCTTTAACTAGCAGCTGTTCTCTGTTGTAGATCTGAAATGCAGTAGATGGTGCTGAAGCAACGCTGAGGCTCCTGAAATATCCACAGTCCGGTGTGTATATATAAAGTGCCTGCTGGCTTCCAAACGTTGACGGTCCTGTCTTCAAGAGATGCACTCTGGGACAAGAAAACACTGACTGTTAGTTTTAAAAATGTTAATAAATAATTCTTTGTGTTACTTTTTTGTTCTTTATTGCTTGCGAAGGTAGGCAGACCAGGTAGTACAAATACCAACCAAGTAGTGCTTCAGGTAATTTCAGCTGTGTGTGCAGGTAGTGGTCAGATTGAAGCTGTTGAATGTCAGCTGTTTCTCAGCATTGCCAAAATCAACACGGACAGACAGTTGGAAGTTTGGGAGCACACTGCTCTAGGGGCACATACTACAGCACACAGCCACAGTGCTCGTGTTTCCTGTCTGTCCATGCATTCACTGGGAGAAGCATGCAGGCAGGCAGGAAATGTTTCACATTGTGCAACAAGATGAGTAAGAAGTTGTATAAGGGTTTGTATTGTCAAACTAATACACTGTGAGCGGGCCTTACCAGCTAGGTAATACAAGCTATCATGAGCTAAGTAACACAGGCTATCATCGATTGTTCTGCTAAAGGTCCTCGCGAGAATGCAGGTTGATAACGGTGGTCAGGGTGCCCACTAATGACACAGCAGCATCTGCTCGCAGTTCATAGAAGTACCTGTCCTTTTGAACTGCGTAGATTTGACAAGTGGTAGATACTTTATATCCTATCAGTGAAAGTAAGTAAGTCTGCCTGCTTTACATGGGAGCCATAAATTTAGTATTCTGACTCGTGTTTTGTAATTTGCATGAGGATCACTAGGACTTCATCACTGGCACATACCCAACAAAGAGTGGTTAGCTGACTTTAGAGATGAAGTCACGGGGAAAAAAAAAATCTCTATTTTTTTCTCAGCATTTGGTTTTGTGAATAACCGAAATTCCTGTCCACTGCTTCTGAAAATTCTAGTAGCATGGTGGAATTGGTGTGATACAGTAGTGTCATTCCTGGGGCTGTGAATAGCAATAGGGAACTTGACTGGCTCTGTGAACCAGTGGAAGTTATTTTCACTGTTTCCAAATGTAGAGAGTGGATGAATGGGTAAGCACAGTTCTTGTGTCTTACCCTAGTTGGAGAATCTTAAGCTTTAGCAATGCTTTAATGTTTCACAATTCTTTGGCTTCTCTTCTCATAAGAGAGCCCTCCTACTGCCTATAAAAGCTGCCTATAAGTGGCTTTTTTTCAGATCGTTTATGTATGTGTGAACATAAATAGACGCCCACACCTTTTACATGGGAAGTGAAAACTGTAGGGGAAAAAAAAATTACACGGTTATCTTGGGTGACTTTGTACACACCACTTCTGTATGTAAGGGATATGAGCCTGAGAGCAATGGAAAATTGCTTTCCCTTGTTCTGTTGTGCTTCTGGTTTTTCCAGTGTACTGTGAGCATACCCTACAGGATTTAGGATCTTTACAGAAGGGGAGAACAATCTGCTTCCACAGCAAATACCTTCTGAATTAGTTTTATAAGTGAATACTCTCTTTTTAGCTTGGGGGCAGGGGGGAGAAGGGGGTGCATGAAATTACCCTGAGTTGAAATTAACTTCTCTAACTTATATGAGAGGAAAAAGCAAAAGTTCCTTGTTAGCTTATTTAGAAAACTCATAATCAAATGCAGTATTTGAAGGCTGCCTTAGTAGCAGTCATTCTGTAACTTTTTTCTACTTTTTACTGCTGTGAGCAGTAACATAAAGACTAATGTAAGGTGATTCACTGAAATCCTGTAGCAATCAAAAACTGAGAACTAATGATAGTTGTGGGCTGATACATATTTTCACTGGTGTCTACCATGGGGCAGTCAAGTGTAAAGGTTATTCTAAACATTAGACATTCTAGTAGGATTACATTACTTTAGCAGTTTCTCAAAAAATACTCTAATCTGTTTTGACTGTTATAACGCAGATTGTAGAATTTAATTGTCTAGATTTTTAAATGTGTATTAATTTATTTCAGGAATACATGTTTTCTTATACACTATTCTGAAGAAAATTGTTTCAGTACCAGTTGGTTTATTAGATTCTGCTGTAACTTTAGGGTAAATTCTCACAGCCTTGTTCTATCAGCAAATGAATCTCCCTTTGTCTTTCTGTTGGGACCTGAGTTGTGTTGGAAGTTTCTTTCTCGTTTAGATACTTGATGAGGTTACTTTCAGCTTTTTGGGGTGATATAAATAATTCAAGATTTTAGGCCTTGTATTACTGGGCAGGTTTTTAAGCCTTGTGTCTTTGAACGTGTTTGTTTATGCGTTTATTTTGATGTTCAGTATCTTCAGGACTCAACACATCAGTCTGTGCGTGATGCCACATCCAGAAGTAATGCATCTGTATGTCGCTTTGCCTTCTAACTTGTTTGTGAGAATTACACTCACGCTCTCTTCTGAAGTCTTAAAATTTTGTTTTTAGTTACTCTGGGTTACTGCTTTTCTGGGTGCAGTAACAGGAGTTATGTTTCTAGATAGGTGATGTATTTGCATTTTCAGTGTTCAGATGCACATTTTTCAAAACGGCATGCTTTGCAAAGTTAGTCTGTGTAATGGATCTGTTCTTGTTACTTACCAAGCTTAGTGTTTGTGTTGCTTTTGGTAAAAGAGAGGGATGGTTTTGGATTTGGTTTATGTTAGCTTCTAAAAATACTGACAGGGTGAGCATTGTGTTTACCCTGAAAGAAATACCCCCTTGGGTGTTGACTCCACATTTGCAATAACTTATGATCAGATAATTGTTTTTAATCCACAGTGCAGTCAACACAAAAATAACACTATCCAAAATTAGTAAGGATGGCACATGGAGCTAGGCCAAGTGCCTTATGGGAATATCTGTCACAATTGCTTTTATTGCTTGTATTTGTGGTTTCTTATGGTTGGAGACTTTGTCTGATACTTGTTTATTCACACTTTTAGTCTGTTGATTTTCCTTCGTGCTGTCACTATTCACATTTTAATTTTTTCTTTTGCCCTTGCTTGCTAGGAAGGATAAAGGTATATTAGAAAGGTATAATGCTTAGAGAAATTGAAGGAAAACACTTCCTATATTTTGAGTGGAGTCACAAGGAGTCACACCCCTACACTCAGCTAAGTTTTTGAGGTATTTTTGTCAAACTTAAGACATGTTTTATTTATCCTTTCAAGAAGAGAAATGGGTATTATATCAACTTTAAAGTAAAGAGTCATTCTGTTGCTTTGAATTTTTATGTATTCTTCAGATGGGATAAAGAAGACTAACAGTGATTTGAAAAATGTGAATGTAACGAACTTGTGCTAAAATCCCTTTGTTCAATATCAGGAGCCCTTTTTATTACCACATATTGTAAGAAAACAAAGTGGTGAAATAAAGCAGTTGAAAAAAAATCATGATGTTAGTGACTTATGATTTTTACATGTAAAAATGGTATTTTAAATTCTCTGCGTGCAGGTGCATGTTTAGTCCATTTGCTTTGTGCATGTTGGAGTAAGGTTTAAGAAACTGATTCCCTAAAACTTGAAATGGGTTTAATTTAGGTATTTGTGCTTCTTAAAGGCAGTTGACATAGAATATTTAACTTGATGAGCACAAAATTTGATTAATTTCTCTATGAACAGCACACTGTCTCCTGATCTGAAAAGTAAAACCCACACGACTAATATTGCAGTGTGTCAGATTTCCTTTGGATTGCTGTGCATGACAAAAGCAGAGACAATACTCTTTTTGATTGCACATCTGAAGCATAAATGGAGGTATATTTAACTTGTTTAACTATAGATATTTAGTCATAAAAACTTATGCAGTCGAAATGGAAATAGCATCATCATTTAATTCTTTTGTCATTTTACCTCATCCTTCGTGATTTAAGTTTTCAGCTGTCTGGTATGTTCTGTGCCTGCTTGCTAGTTAACTTTGAGTAATTTATGTTAGTTGGTATGAAGTTGGTGAGATACTTTAATTTCCCCAGGCAATGAAGAAGCTTATTTATCAGGTGCTGCAGATCTGCTGCTATAAGCTTTCTAATCTCTCTTTTTCTGCTCATTGTGGAGTTGCTCAGGTATTTTAGTGGTGATGCATTGGAAATAGCGTAGGTAAATGACACAGCATTTTGTATTTAGATTAGACAGCTTTAAACGTTTGCATGTAAAACTGTCTGGTGTAAAGACTGGGTGGATTGCTTGTTATGTGAAATGTCATCCAAACCTTTCCTATGTTGTTAAGTATATGAAACCAAGAAGTGTCAAGTCAAATAGAGTAGCCCAGTCTGTTATACTAGAAGACTAAAGCATCCTGGATGGTGGTGGTGTGTGGTTGCAAGTGATAAAGTGTGCAAAGCTGAGGGGAAGTGACAAAATAAATATATATTTTAAAAAGGGGAGGTGACTTGGGAAAATTAAACTATAATTGTCTTGGTGACTCTATGCACTGCTCAGTGCTTCATTTCCCAGTGCTGACTAAGATGAGTGAGTCGTTGGGGATATACTGGAATGGAATTTCACTATTGTATTAAACAGGAAAAGAAAATAGAAAAGAAGTGGAAACTTTTGAGTTTAACAACTGTAGGGTCCAGTAGTGGTCCGGAAATATCTGAAATATTTTAAAGGTTTCAGTTCATGTTTTGCTCAATTAATGTAACAAGTTTGTATCAAAGTGTGTCATCTTATTGGTAAGATGGTCACTTTGGGAAAGAACTTGCCTGGATGAGACAGGGTGAAGCAGTCTGTAAGTTCAGTAATTTATCTGTGAAAGAAAGAACCTTTGCAGTCATTAGCTGAATTGGTTTGCAGAACATTCTGCTGTATCTATGGGGTGGTTTTTTTTACATGTACATGATATTTCTTTTTGCTTTCAGGTCTTGAATATAAACTTACGTAAGTTCTAAAAATGGGAAGAATTTTTCTGGATCATATTGGTGGCACTCGCCTGTTCTCCTGTGCGAACTGTGACACGATTCTGACCAATCGTTCTGAGCTCATCTCCACTCGTTTTACAGGGGCCACGGGAAGAGCCTTTCTTTTTAACAAGGTTGGTAAGAAGCTGAGGAGGAACTACTATTTGCTTTTGAAAAATGAGTTTGTGGGATATGAATCTGGCATCAAAACTAAAAAACTTCATGGCTAAAGTGCTCTGTAATTGCTATTTTAATTTTCTAATTTTTACTGTGTTCTATTCAGCTGTCTTTGAAGTCAAATTAGGCATTTGCTGTTGATGGCAAGCTATATAAATTGGTTTATCTGCAATACTAAAAGACTGTAGAGAGGATTGTGCATCTAGAGGCATCATGCCAAAATGCACGGAGTTTTAGCTTTTGAGACTTCTGTAATATGAGCTGCAAATTCACTGTGAGAGTATCTTTTGTCTGTCTCTCTATCAGAGAGTTTTGAAGGTTTTTGCACTTTTACTCAGTTAAAAAAAAGGTCTAGATAGTATTCTGTTTAATTTCTAAAATGCATTTAAGCTAACAGTAGTTTGGCAACTTTAGGTAACCACAATCTCTTTTACAGGCAATAATACTCTGATTTAGTTTAATATTTTTTAATTGATCAAATTTGATTTAATTCAACAGATTGAAATATGAAGTCGTAACTCTAAGTGAATTTTAACATTATTTGTTAATCCTTCCGTATAGACTGGTCCATTAGACTTAGTGAAAAAAACAGTGATCATCCTTTGCTTTCTGACAAAGTTCCTGGTCATGTAATCATTAGTGTGTTGTTTGGGGTTTTTTTCTTGAAAGCCAATTGGTCATTGGCAGAGTTGATAGAGGCATCAGTAATGTCTTCACTTAACTGTGCTTGGCCTTGGGATTTCTGGTATGCTGACTCCTGTCAGTAGTATTTCTAAGTATTAGGCTGCATAGCTATGAAAGAGCTGTGCGTCTGATTTCTTTCTCTTCCAATAAGCACTGGATCCTGGGTTCCATTTTTTCTTGTGTTAAATAGTGGGGTTTAATCACAGAAGTTTGATTTTTTTTTTTTTATTTTTTTTTCACATTTCTGCAGTCAGAACCCTGGTATCTGAAGCAGAGAGAGCAAGCACAGTCAGGTGGAAAGCGGAGAAAGCAGTGCAGCCCCATCTTTTAGAATCCTACTGCATGTTAGCAGTTTGGATATAGTTCTGACATCAACTTTTAATTCAGATGGAATTATACACCCTGGTTCTGTGGTGTTGCTGCCTAAACAAGTTAAAAGTGTATTTTAAACTGCTGAGGAAGCACACAAAAAAAGGTGAATGTTTTAACGCCTACGTTGTCAGCCACTGAGCCTTCCTTTTTCTTAGAAGGTTATTTCAAAAGCACTCCAGGATTTTTAAAGTAGTACCCCTTTTAGTGTTTAGGTTCTGATTCCTGGGAATAAGTGATCACATCAGCTGCAGAAATGGGTTACATATATTACAAGTGGATTAATATGGATCAGTTTACAAGCTGTTCACCAGGAATTTCTCACCCAATGTTGAACACAGTTCTCTGCACTCTCATGCATTTTGTGGTAGCATTTCATGTTCTCAGTTAAACAGTGAGGGTTATACATCCCCATGAAGCACATCTTTCAAGTGTTACCTTCTCAAGCAGATTTTCAAGGGCTGTTGACTTACTACACTGCAGTTTTCAGTTCATGTGCAGTGCCCCCGGCTCATTACTTTTAAAATGTTGATAGTCATGCACATTGTTACCAAGCTTTGCTCTAGGCAGACTAATCCTTTCTATTCCCTATCCCCTGTGTATTTGTATCAGGTGGTAAATCTGCAATACAGTGAAGTTCAGGATCGGGTCATGCTCACTGGCCGCCACATGGTTCGAGACGTGAGCTGCAAGAACTGCAACAGCAAACTGGGTTGGATCTATGAATTTGCCACTGAAGACAGCCAGCGCTACAAGGAAGGCCGTGTTATCCTGGAAAGAGCGTTGGTCCGAGAGAGTGAAGGATTTGAGGAGCATGTTCCATCTGACAATTCCTGAAGAGACTTCAGTCTCTGCGCAGGCTCTCTTCAATTGAAACTCAAAAATAATAAAATCAACAAAAAAAATCTGCTTACATACACTGTCACCTTAGCATCAGAGTCGGATTCGTGGACTACAGAGTGGGAAAGACTGTGAGAGTATTTCAGATGGAACCTTCCTTTCTTTATTCTGTTTATATTTTACTTTCCCTCCAGCAGCTGTTTGTAGAAAGAATGTTGTGCAGATGCTGTATCTTTTTATCTCTTGGATTTACATCTGTTAGAGTTGAGATTGTATCTACAGATGCAATGGGTTAAAAGGAAAATATTTGGGGGATTTGTCTTTTGTTAGAGAGAAATCAGTGAGGTTTTTTTAGTTTGCACAAACTGATGTCAGCATAAAGTTATTTTAAAATTGTAGATTTTTTTAAAAAAGTATATTCCAATTTTTGGCTTAAGTTTTTAGGGGTTTTTTTGTTGTTGTTTTGTTTTTTTTTTTCCTGGTCTTTTCACCTGATTTGCTAGCTGAAGTAAAGAGATCCGAATTTGTGCCGAGTGCTAAAGGTTCAGTGTTGGTACAGCTTGGGCTGGCCCTTGTGCCATATTCTTGTTGAGGTTGATTGGTAGCACAGAGCCCATTATTTCTTGTTGTTCTTGACCCAAAGATGTCACCATTCCTTGTTTATTTGTGAAGTCCCATTCACCATGTAAACTGGTGTTGATTGGAAACTATTCTTGAAATAGGGCAAAACTGCTTGGCTTTTTTTAATTTTAACTGATGTAACTTATAAGCATAGTAATAATATAAAATAATAGTTGTCTGTTTAGTCTTGCTTACAGATCAGAAGCTGTGTTGGTAATGATAGGGATCCACTGAGAAACGACTGTTTCAGTAGTAATTTTTTTTTTTTTGTTTCTCTACTAATCTCATTAAGCAGTCAGGCAATTGCAGATCTTAATTCTTCAAGTAGCTTTCTTTAAACCCAGAACTTCCTATGTTAAACACAGCTGCTGTGTAAAATGAGAAGATTGCCAGCATGTTTGTTCATGCCTAGAGTTATGCAATCTGCATCTCTTGAAAAGATTAACTTAAACAGCTTGTTTTCAAATGCTGCTTCTGGTGTTGAAACCTTTATCTTTCAACTTTGTTGAATTTTTTTGTTGTGATGTTACATTTCTATCTTCCTGGGCAGCAGTACATGTCAGCCTAGCAGTAACTAGTGACTTGGATTCCTGCTTTCTTCTTGTAGAGGTCAGCTCTGTTCAAAACAGTGATCTTGCTTGCCTTTTTAGCAAAAATGCTCTTTGTTAACTTAACTCAAGGGTGCCCAAACACTTTCATTGTGTCTTAAGCCATAAGTTAAGATCTCAAGGGCTGAAATTAATTTGAATGTTAGATATATGTGGTTCCTTATCAAAGATACAAGTTTATTTTTTTTCATATTAGATAAATTGTGATCAACATGAAATAAGTTACCTACAGACATACAAGAGAGGGGGAAAAACCCCACCCAACCAAACAGATCTGGGCTCTGACCTTTCAGAGTAACTTTTCTTCACTAGCCACAGCTCCATATCTGAAACTAAAATGTGGAGGGTGACTATGCAGAGTATTTTTTCTTAGTTTTTTTGGTTGACAAGTGGCAATTTGGACACCCCTGACTTGAATCTACTGCCTATTTCGTGTAAAAGTACCTTTATTATAGAATTGTCACATAGAAAGAAAACAGAGTAGATCACATACCAGAGCTGTGCTTGAATCAAGCTGCTTAAACAATAGTGTACTTGTGCCTCAAATGAATCAGTTTTTGCACTGAGTACAGTAGTACCCCGTTATCTTGTACTTCTGTCCTTCACAGACCCTAAAAGCCCCATTAGCATGGTTCTCTGCAGTACTTTTCTTGTACTTCTGACATTACAGTACAATAAAGTATGTATTGTCCTGAACTGATATTTGCTGTTCTTTTTGAGTAATTTTTATGGAATCTGTCAACTGAATGACATAACCTGTCTTCCATTCCCTACACTGAGTAAATCGTTGCATTTCTACAGCACAGCGACAAACTGTTTTGAGCATCTCTCTCAATAGGTGGAAAAAAGTGTGCTGTTGATTTTGGAAGGTGCTAAGTAAAGCTTCATGCATACTGCTTGGACACTTGAAAGCCTTCAATTTAGCCTGTTAAAGAGAGAATAAAACCAGGAAATTGCTTATTTAATAGAATTCCGGGGGCCAAATGTCCTTCCCGGTCTTTGAAAAGAGAGCAGGCTAAGCAAAACTCCAGCTTCTGCAAGAAATGTGAAGTTCTAGCTCCTGAAATGGCTTGGGAATTGAGGAATTGGGAATTTGTGTATCTGGAATTCTGTGACGTTTTTTCTCTGCGTGCAAATGTTAGGGAGTAGCCTTCTGCTAGCAGCTGGTGAACTTCATAAGCTGTAGCTGAAGAACTGAGCTGAGAGGATCGTTACATTGGTGTAATGGAGGCTGAGGGTCTTATTCTAACTTGCATTAAGATCTCTTCATTTTGGTAGAATGCTAAACTGTGAGATGTTAAAGACTGCTTTCCCCAAAGTCCACAATTTGAAAAACAAGATTGAGGTGAATTCATTAAAAGCCTACGAGGCTTAATCAAGTCCACTGCAGCTTTTAAACAATAGAGCTCGAGTTGCTCTTTTAGCTTACATGCTGTTCCCTTCTGTATCACCTTGATGGCTCTGTGGGAGAGTTTAGCCTCATAAATTTTGACTGCTCCTCCTTGAGATGCTTTGTGTGTGAATACAGATAACTTATCTGTAGGGAACAAGACGATTGGTTTACAGTACTGCTTGCAACAGAGAAGACATTGCTATTTGGCATTAAATATTTGTTGTTTTGGAGTAGTGCAGTAGCCTTGGATTCCCAAACAAGGCATGGCTGGCACAGCAAGATGTGCCACTACAGTGAACCTGTGCCTGGTGTGTGATGGTGTGCCTGTGCTGTCTTCGACCAAGAAGGTAGCAGGGAAATGACATGACAGCGCACAGCAGACTCCACTGTGCGTTTATGGAGACCTCAGAATTTGTGCTTTTGGGCCACAGCTTGGGCTAGCAGTGGTGCTGTGACCTTTGCCTAACATGAGCTACATTAGTTTTCATGTTACCTGCACGATCATAGAATGATAAGGGTTGGAAGGGACCTTAAAGATCATCTGGTTCCAACCCCCCTGCCATAAGCAGGGACATCTTCCACTAGACCAGGCTGCTCAGAGCTCCTGTAGTTGTAGTGTGGGTGTACCCAAAAATGAAGTACTTCATGAAAGCTGCTGACTACCGTTTCAGCAAAACACACCTTTGGGAAGATGAAAAGATCGGATGCTGTGTTTGTGGATTGAAAAAGCACTTTAGTTACGCTTTCTGTGGATGTTCAAAAGAACTTTGGAAATGGCATGCTGTATCTCGTGGCTCTGTTAGGAAAGGTAGCATTACACTGGGCTCTGGGGATGGCTATGATCAGCTGACACAGGCTTATTCTTACAGGGCAAACTTGTCTCTTCAGATTTCTGCCAGAGCTGTAGGAAACAGTCAGATCAGCAGTGGATGAACAGGTAAGGAACCAGTGAAGCTGCGGTTCAGGACACAATTGCCAGGTATAACAAGAGGTGACTGGGAAGGCTATAGCGCTGACGTGAGAAAAGGCTAGCTGGTTCATCAACCCTGTTTTAGAAGAGAAACCTAAGCTGTAATGTTGCAGTACCATTCTGCAAAAGCCAGAAATAGTGTGTTGTGTTTCCTTCTTGGGCCTGCCTTCACTTCTTTAACAAAATGAGAGAAAAAAAAATAAATTTCAAAATCCAGTGAAGCTCAGTTTCCTGTGGCTCGAGGGCTTTATGGACTCCCTGATGCGTGACAGGGGTGAAATGCTTCAGACTTGGTTTGATGGGGGCACTGATTAGAATCGCTCTCCAGTCTGGGTCCTGTTTTTGCAGGACTTAAAAGAACTAAGCAATTTTGAGACCCTTTTCTTCATAAACTGGTGTTAAAATTGCCCCAAAACTTAAAAAGAGATCACTTTGAGTGCTGAGGAAGAGTATGACCTGATTGACGATGTCACTCTCTAAGCCTTTTCTTCTTTCAGGCAATCTGAAATGTGGCCAAAGAAAACGAGCTCCTGTCTGTCTCATCGACTGTTACGTGGCAAAGACCTTGCACAGCTTCTGAGGAGCCTGATTTTGACAGTGTGGAGCTGTTCCTGGTCTCATTGTTACTTCCCTCCCCACCTCTCTCTGGTGTAAGGATTTCTGGTGTGCATAGGAAATTATAACGGGAGAAATCTCACGTTTGCCTTCCAGCCTTTTGTTTGCTTACTAATAGGGTGGTTCATACGTGAAAGGATTTCTGTGAGGCTAGTAAAACTGCTGGCAGTCTCCTGCCAGCCTTTCACTAGGTAAGGGCCTTTCCAGCAGGGTATTAGTGACGTTATCATCTCTCTCGGCCTCAAGTCTGGGCAGAGGTTATTCGGGAATGATAGTTGACTGAACATCCTGTGGTGGGTAGAGGTGTTGTAAAGGAAGACCTCATACACCCTGTCCACAGGATGCTTCCATTCTGTTGCTGTGCTACGTCTCTTTCCATCTCATGTTGTTGTTGGTGCGACCTGCTTGAGTTTGCATTGCAGCTCCTGGTTTTAAAAAGGAGATGACTGTGAGACAGCAGCCTGTGCCTCTTAAACGTGGCGTTTCTCTCTCGGGGCCCTGAAGTACTTAGAGCGTGGTACAGGCTGCTCTGTCGTCTGCCCAGTTTGAAGGGGTGGCTGTGCTCTTGTTTGACTTGTTACTGAAAAAACAAACCCTGGCACTTGTCTAAGAAATGGCGAGAATGTCTCTGCCATGGGAGGCAAGTTATGGAAGAGAAACCCCGATAAGAGTGAAGAAAATATTTGTGTGTAAGGGGGGATTCAAGTCTTACTGAACCAGACAATTTCACTCAGAAGCAGCAGAGGTGGAAGGAATTCTAGGGGTAAGATCGCACCTTTTCTTTGACTTATGTGGGTTCAGGGAAAGTGGAAATCACTTGGGCGCTGTAAAGAATCTAAGGTCCCCTGATAAAGAGAGGAGGAGACTGAATTCAAGCGCTTCCGTGTCTTTCGAGAAACCTCATGGAATGTCCTCAATGCAGGACACTGATAACGGGAAGTGCAGAGCCAGAGTTAAGTTTCTGGCCTCTTTGTGTTTGGGTGAAGGCAGCTGGAAAGTATTTGTCCTTCAAAGTAGCCTCTGTTTTTGTTCTCATTATCTGAAGCATTTAACACTATCAGAAACTTGCATTTCTTACAGAAGTAAAAATGGAGAAGGAACAAAAAGCTGTGCCGTTAATTTGCATTTCCTAAGTGTCTGACAGGAATAAGTGGGGGAGAGAAGGGTGTTGAGACCTTACCTTTTGACTCTGACCAGGAGAGAGAAGTGTGCTTGCCTGGCATCAGGACACAGTGCTGTTTCCCTCTAGGACTTGGGGGTGTTTACATTTGTGATTTTACTTTGTCCTCTTGGAAGCATGTGGTTTGACTCTTGTAAACATTTACGAGTGTTTGAAACCGTAAGTTACAACACACTGTGTGCCATAGTTGTTTACATACTAATGGCAGACATTGCAAGAGATGCCATTGGTGAAATCAGGAGACCCTTGTCCGACTAGGGAACCACAGAGCAGAATGGCTAGCTCATACGAGGGTTCATAGCTAAAAAACTGCCTGGTGGCTTTCCTCTGTCCTGACAGACTGACTGTCACCATCTCCTGCGCTTGTGTTTGAAGACTATTGTTCTGAGCACAACTACATGGTGAGCACAGAAGGAAGAAGAGGGTGTTTGTTACTTTTCAGGGGTGGACCTTTGCTCGTGTGCACCATCAAGAAGGTGGGATGCTCTGAGGGAGGTGATGAGAACCCAGGTGCACTCTACAGACAGGGTGCAGAAACAGCTGCTGGTGGTATTTGGCCAGCAGATCTTTCTCCCCTGTCCTACCCATTTTTATTAGATTTGTTCTGGTCTGGAAATCCGTGTGCAGGTATGCTTTAGTCCACGCATCGCAGCTGCCCATGCCCTCATCTAGAGCAAGATGCTTAGGCTTCCTTAGAGCAATCTTTTTGCTTTAGGGATTAGGAGGAAAGTAAATACCTTAGCTCTGTCAGCACCCGCAGATGTACATAGTGAAATGCGTGCAAAAAAAGCTGTAACTGCATGAAGCTGTAGTGATTGCTGCACTTTCTCTACAGAATTAGCAGTTTAAGGATTTGGAGAAGTGCCTGCTTTTGGCATTATTAGAGGGTCACTTGTAGTATCACTATATCAACATGATGGATTAGTCATTTCAGCTCGGAAGGGATCGATGGATTGTCTATTCCATGTCTCCCTGCTGAGGAGGGATTATCTTAGTGATGTACTCAATAAGCCGCCATTCTTGGAATGAAGTTTCTCAGCATGATTTCTTATTGTAGCCAAAAGTACATTAGAGAGATACGATTTAGGTCACAAAAGTAGAACACTTAAAAAATGCCAGATTTCCGGTGGATGGGGTAGCCGTGGTTATCCTGTCTCTGCGTATGTGCGGCCTGGGGGTGAACGCGGTGTGTGATCACAAGAGTAAGGATGGTACTATCACCAGCCCTTTACAGACATGCATTGAACTTGTAGTTACAAGCCCAGTCCCACCATTCCTAACTTCGGACTGTTTCACTTTTTAGTAATTTTATTTCTAAAGGTAATTTGGATATGAACTTTCCCATGTGCATTTAACTGGCAAAACTAAAAGAAGCTCGGATTAAGCATTTGTAATTGCTGGCTTCTTCATGAATGGGATTTGAGCTGGGAACCCCATTTGATGCAGTAACCGTTACTACTTAAGCTCCAAGGCTGACTGATATTTAACCAGCAGCTGGAGGAAGCTTTTCATTAAAGAAGGCCGAGCAGATGTCAGACCTAGGCTTTAGAGGCTTTCATTTAATGTAAGGTCTCAGCATGGGATAGGGATTTTTTTTCAGTTTGTGTGCTGGTTCTGGTTAGGTTGAGGGTGGGGTTTTGGTTTTGTCTTTTTTCCCTTCCTGATGCTTGGAGTTGCTGAATTTCCTGCCCCATACAAACAGGGCTTTGGAGGAAGCGATGGGAAGATGAAAATTACTCTCTTATTTCCCACCCAGACTGCTTGACTGACTTTCTCGCTTTCAGCCTCCTGAGATGGAAAGGTTCCTGCTCTATGCATGTTCCCTGTCCAGGAGAGAAATGCCCCACGATTCATGTGCCACATATCTGGGAAAGGGAGGAGCAATTGCAGGTAGCTTACTGTCTGTCTCACCCCGCTTCATTTGCTCTGTCAAGCTGCAGGTAAGCTCAGGGATTCTGAAAACTTTGGCTGCCTGACAAAACAAACTTGAGGCACAGAAAAACAACAGCTTTGAACACTCAGTCCAGTGCAGATTTAGGACAAAAAATTCCAATGTTTTTATGAAACCAAATATAAACACGAAAGCTATTTCCCCTGTAAAACTCACTTCAGCAGCATTGGTATTTTTATGTCAAAAGGCTGAAGAAGCTGGTGGAAGTCTGCTACAGGGAAGGAGGGGAAGGCAAAGGCAGAGAACGATGCTTTGCCAGAAGTTTTGCAGTTACTTGCTGGCAGTGTTGATGCTTAGATATCGGCTCCAGGTGCCTTGGGGAAGTTGATACTCATTACTGGCTCCTTTACCCATCTCCTTTTCTACGCTTCTCTCTGTTCTCTGCAGCCCTGTTGTGCTTTGTTCCTTCTTCTGCAGTCTGTGCTCCTGCCCCTTGTCATCCCTCCATGCTGCCATTCCTTCCTGCCCTGCTCCTTGCATCCCTGCTGCGTTTTCAGCAGGTGACCCTGTTCCTCCCAGCATGGCATCAGAGGCTGCGATTCCCTGGCACTGGGCTCAGCTCTTTGCTGCAGGCTCCTCCTCACCCCTGCGCTGTGACAGTGGTGCCAGTGGCCTGGCTGTACGGTGAACTGGTGCAGGGAGACGGAAAGGCTGTTGCTGGTCTGAGTCAGTGGGCTGTCACGCAAATGGCACACACAGCCTTGCTAGCAGACTGCTGGGGATGATGCGAACAGCAGCCAAGGCTTGCTTGTACTGGTGCTGCCTCTGAAATCCGGTTGTTATCCCTGTCCCTTCTGTGCTGCCAGGGAGGCATGAAGAACACAGACACAGAGAAGTGATCTTACTGTTCTCAGTGCCTGCTCTGGTGGCACAGGTGCTTGGGAGAGACAGGTATGGAGATGGCTCTGCTCAGCTCTTCTACATGGGGCTGGTGCCCAGCATGGACAAGGAACTGAGCTGGAACACTAACACAGCCCTCTGCAGACACGCAGGCAATGGGCAAAAGGCATGAACTGGTGTGACAACCCTACCAGATTTCAAGGCCCAGCTCCAAAGTATTGTGTCACAAATTTTTTTTTAACAAAGTAGTTGGAAACTTTGTTTTAAATGGGCAAAATTATATACATCTCCAGAGCCTTGTTTTCAGAAATGCCTGTCCATTTCTAGATGAACAATTTTAGAACATAATAACCTATCCTGAAGCAGACCTCCAGCATGGAAAACGTCAACACAACTGTTTATTGCTTGGTAAGTAAAATTATAACCAGCTGAAAACAGAGCTGTGTATTAGAAAGTGCCAAGCAGCCATAATTTAGGAATCACTTTTTGCACAGACACTTCAGTTTGCCAGAAAAGAAAAGAGAGCTGAGCTGCCAACAAGTGCATCACTTTGGACAGAGGGATGGAAAACTACATTTTTGCCTTTCATTTATTGTGCTTTGATATGTCTTTTCAGGAAGCATACATACATCTGTTTTTTCTTGTCTTAAATGTGTAGTTGTATAAAATCTAGCAGAGGCACATGTTCTTGTCCATCTTTTAACACTATAAAGTGTTTACAGTATTGTCTTAGAAATGGCTTAGTTCAGTGACCTTTTCCATCACTGACTAGCTGCCAAATAATCAGTGCTTGAAAGACTCTGGACCTGATTCTTCTCTCCTTTACACTGTTTTTTCTTCTCTTGTCATCAGCTGACTTCACTGGAGCTACTCATTCCCTACAGGCTTGGTCTGAGTAGAAATATATATACTTACATACATATTTTTGTATATATACAGAATATGTATACATATATAGAGAGAAATTATATAGAATAGAAATTAAATCATAGTAACTGGTGGGTTTTGTGTTTACTTGCCATTGTGCACGCATGCTGATATCGTTAGTCTCCTGAAGCATACTTGTAAGCACCTTTTCCCTAAAGAATATCTCTGCAGGTGTTTTAACTTCAGAGTTTTGTGTGACTTTGCCGTGAGCTGTAAATTTCCCCATCTGTACCAGTTAGAGGACCAGACCAAAATCATTGTTGCAAGAACACTGAACCATTTCCTTTCTTTTTGTAGGCAGTACAAAATACAATCCTGGTTTGAGGTCCAAGAGCTGGCAGCTCAGGTGAAATGCATGCTCTAACCACTCACAGCTTCGACTTTATGCTGTAGTGTTAAGTGGAAGCAGTGTCCCTTCCTACTATCAAGCTTAGTAACAGATGTGACCAGTTTTGGAATGACTATAGCAAATCATCGCAGTTTTCCATGATGTATGCCATGTGCTGCACATGTTTATATTTGACAGGTGAGAACGACACCACTTAGCATTTTTATTTCAGGTTTTAACCCAAAGGCTTGAAGGCCTTTTACAAGAAAAGCTGAGAATGACTATTCACTTTTGCATATGGATGCTCAGAGACTTCAGGTGATTCGCTTGGAGTCCACACTACAGCTCTGAGGTCTTACAGCTCGTGACTATGGGAGTGCATTGACCCTGAGTAAAAATATTTATCCATCAATGTTGGATCGTTGGCCTGGCAGCAACTGGTGGCAGGGAAGTGCTGCTTGGTGAAGGCACGCTGAGGATGTGTAACCTGAGGGTAACAGTAAGGTTAGATTATCCCAGAGATTAACTCAGGTGTGCATTATGGCAAGGCTTAGACTGGTGCTGAATGAAAATGGCAGCAAGCAATGAAATGGTGTTATTTTTCAGTCACCTTTCAGAGTGATTCCTTTAAAGTCCTCTTAGGTAAACAAATTTGGTGATCTGCCACCTTCATCTCTTCCCTTTTCGCTCCTGTCTTTTGTCACAAGCTGAATGCTTCTCATCGTGACACCCTGCCAGGCCACCATCCTCCTTCTTGAAGACCTTTTGCTCCCTGTTCTTCCCACCTATTCTGACCTTCACCAGCCTCCACCATTCTCCAATCCAGTCATATGCTTTCTTTTGTTGGCCTTGGCTGCTCTCTGCATCCTGTTTCTACTTCACCTGTGTGGTTTCTTACTAGATAAGCGGTGTTCAGAGCTCTTACTGACTCCTTCTTTTCTAGGTTGTAGGTAGGATTGCTGTGAAATGTGCAGAGACTCGAACAAGGGTCCTCAACAGGAATTCTGCTTACCTCTGTTTTGAAACTGAGCCTGGAGGTCTTGAAGACTAATGTAGGATCATTTCCATTGCTCCCGCAACAAATGCAGTACATCTGACTAGGCTGCTGCCTCTGTGCCTGGAGAGTGTCTGATTACCCTCCACAGTTTACCTTTAATAAAATCCCAAGCTGACCTGGCTGCAGCTGGTGGGGTGTGATGGAGGTGACAAAATTAATTTACAGGAGGGGAAGCAGGCAGTGACAGGGACCCCTGTATAGGGATACCATTATTTTCCTCCCTCAGCTGAAGAAACAATAGAAAAAGAGAATGCTGCAGCTCGGCACTGCAGTATGTATCCACAGATTGCCTTGCATACTCCTTTCAATGCTTTTTAGAAAAGGGTATTTTTGCACTCCTCTGATATCTGATGTGGCCAGATACCAGAGAGGAATGCCAGCCACTCGTATTTGTACTACACACGTTGCTTCATTTACATGTCCATGTGGGATAAATCCAGCTTCTCTGCGAAGAACCAGAGTTCCACACGTCAGCTCTATTTTAAAGATTTCTGTTGTTAAGACAAGGCTGTTGTAATCCCTTCCAACATCATCTGTGAGCTGACCCTTATGGGGTGGTCTAAATCCAGCTCAGTGCCAACTCACCTCCTGGAGGCATCTGCATCCTACTCTCCCTTCATTAGCTTTACAGGGAGAAGTGCCTGTTGTAATAATCAATGTTTGTGTTTGAAAATGTTAATTGCTGTGTATATACCACATGCCATATGTTATCAGCCCTGCATTTTAATGAGGAGCTCTTTTCTGACAGCACAAGGTATTCTGTGGAAGTTTCCAGATCTAGAAGTGTTGGGGAGTGAAACCTGAAGCAAAATTTGGCATCCTGCAAAGTACTTATTACCTGGGAGCAAAAGAAGAGCCGACTGGACTTTCACTGAATCGCTGCAGTCTAGAGATGTGGTCCTGCCGGCTTTCTTGGCCTTTGTCAGGTCTCCTCCGCCTAACTTTCAGCTGAGAGGGGTGGACACCCTGTCCTTACTGGGGAGAACCTTTCTCCGATAAGTGTACCAGGGCCTCAAGACAAACATATGTCCTTAAAAGACTTTTCCCCTGAAAATTCTAATTTTATTTTCCTGGTTGTCACAGCTGCTAACGAAGATGATTTGATTTCTTCTCACAGAACGACTTCAGACCTGCTTCCCAAGGAGAGTGCAGTTGCAATTTGTGATTAAAGTATTCCCGCTCACCCCAGCCTGGCTGAACCAGAGTGGCCATGGGATTGCAGGAGGATGAGTGTTTCTGATTGACTTGAAGGATATATAATACACGACCATAATCTTTGGGGTAAAATACATCTGTGCCACTTCAAGTTCTCAGGCCATTTCCCAAGTTCATATTTGTTTCCTTTCGAAATAAAACTCAGGTCAGGTTCTTCCCAAAGCTATGCTTCAGCACTGTTTGTTGCAACATGAAGCTTTGGGACAGATGTTGTTAGTCTTATGTTGGTTGTAGAGGTATTTATATGAAATCTAATGTAACTTTATTTCCCCAGGGTTCCACACCAAAGATGTCAGATTTGGAGCTTTCCAAGGAAGCTGTGGCCTTAAAATAGACCAGAATTCCTATTGCTCAGGTGACATAATGAGGCTGAGATGCAAACGCAGAGGGAAGCAGTAGCTGGTATGTTTTGACTGATTCTTTTTCTCCTGACGTTGTTGTGGTGTTGGTTTTTTTTTTTAATACTATGTTTTATGAGGGAGAACATGAGAAGATCAGTGGCCAGCCTCTGGCTGGTGACGTTGGGATGCACAGCCTGCACAGAGGGTGAACGTGACTTAACGCCTGCGTTTGACAGGAACCAATTTAGACATTTTCTCCATCTCTGCAGAGGGCTGCACTGCAGTATTAAACATCGGCGCCTGATTAGTTCCCCACCTCCCCTCCTCCTTTCTCAGAGGAGGAGAGGACGAACAAGCAGAAGTTAATATTTGGTGGCCAGTGCATTCACTGTAGCTTTATAAGCACTGAATTGAAGCTCTTGCTCCAAAATGTGTGGAGACGTTCTGATATAATACCAGGTCCCCTTTGCAGACAATAAGCACCGCACTGTGGGGAGGGGAGCAGCTACAAGTGTCGCCCCAACCAGAAATTCTGCTGAGGACCTTGGTAACACATCTCAGCCAAGCTTCACTGAACCCAGCACATCCTCACAGGCTGAGTGAATCAGCATTTACCAGCACGGGGCTAAATTTTGTCGTTGAAAATCCTTGCATCCAGTGGAGTCAGAAGGAGGGCAGCTGGTACAGCCCTGGAAATGAAGAGGCCTCGGGTCTATGCCTAGTTCTGCCACCAGCCTTCTCCTACAACCCCATTACTACAAGGTCGTTTTGCTTTTTGTCCTTCAGGTTACCCCCACTCTATGTGAAATGAGAGCTATGAAAGACCTAGAAGTTGTCTGTCAGAAGTATTATTTTGTCAACTGAAGAAGCCATGGCAACATAAAGCTACAACACAGTTTCCATCACAAGACTAACTTGAGTCAGTTACTGCCTTTGAAACAGCTGCGGTGTAGGCTAAAAGTAGACTTTTCTACCAGAATTGAAGTACATTGAAGGAGTCATTAAAAATGTCCCAAAATGGGGGGAGGAAAGAGGCAATATCAGATGGAGGGACACACACACACACAAAACTGGGCAACAACGGTTATGAAATGCCTCAACAGTTTCCTTGCTTTTGTTGTTGCTATGCTTTTTCCAGCCAGACTGATGAGTTCACTGGATTCATTGAATTATGATATAGTGAACAGAACCACTGCTGAGATTCTTGTTAACTAACAGCATTCCTGCAAGGAATTACCTGCAGCTGAGGGTTTATACCACTGCTTGCTGCTGTAGGGACTGGAAATTTGTAGGAGTCTTACCTGATGTAAGACTGGAGCTTTATCCAGATGTGTACCAGTTCCTATTTTGCCTTTATCCTATGTTATGCTAACTTCTATCTTCCCTGCATTCCTCCCTGATCTCAGAATGCATCTATCTAGGGATTGGAAACATTGAAATAAGATCACCAGATGATATGTTACTTGGAAAAAGGGGGAAAAAGTTGCTTCTCTGAAGATTTGAGACATCTGACATAGCCGAAATGTAGTGGAGAACGTTTTGGACATGAGTTTTGTGATGTGACTAACAAAACAGGCCAGTCTGGGTTCTGCCTGTGTGAAGGCAGCATGCCCTTGGACTGTCACATATCACGCCTGCTTTGGATCTGTAAACTGCACAAAGGACTCTTATTAAAGAAACATATTTCTACAGTGCTTTTCACTTGATTCCCTCAGAATGCTTTAGTAGGCTTGCAAGATGCTGGGGAACAATAAACACAGAAGCTGTGCTGTAAATCTTGCAGCATTTATTTCTGTGGAAGTCATCTTTTCTTACTCTTTTTTATCCAGGCATCAAAAGGAAAAGAACAAAAGGAAGACAAGGGCTGAGGCTCACGCTCAGTGTTTTTCTCTATCTTTTTTTGCCAAAGAAAAGAAGCAAGGAAACAAGCATCATGGCATGTAAATAATACCTTTTTTTCCTTCCTAAATTTAGACACACTTTCACTGGTTCACTGTAATTAGGCAGAAGGTACTGAAATGAACTATATGTCAGACCTAGCAGACAATATTGTAATTGTACCATTCTTTTAATAGATACTTTGACTCCTGAAAGTTTTGACTCAAAACCTTGATTTCAAATGCACACATACTTCAGGAAATTTCAGAAGTAATTGCCAGTTTCCTGGTTTGTACCTGATATCGTTTTGAGCTAAAGCCAGGATTTGAAAGTTCAGAAAATATGGCTCCAGATTTTTTAGTCAAAGGCCATCTGAGATAATGAGCAAGAAGAAAGAAAGAGTGTTAATATTTTATGGGGCAGGTGTGCAAGGGTGTGTGATATACTTGGTGCTTTTAAGATATGGCAGAAAGTCTAATCCCAAGGCTGGGAAGGCAACCCAGCAAACAGAGGAATTTGAATGATAAAAGAAAGTACCAACGCAAACTGATGACTGCTGTAGTTAGGGTGTTTTTAAGGGGGAGTTTTAAAGCCCCCTCAAAGAGAAATGAAGGCTCTGCAGTGTTGTTAGGAGATGCTGCATCCTGAGGGATGGACCAACAAGTGAAGCAAGCCGGAGAAGGGGGGGACAGGTCTATGTGCAGCCTTGAAGGAGGAAGGGGAATCATTGTGGCTCCTGTACAGACGTGCCAGCCTCGCTGGGCTCTTCCCGGCTGGCACCCATGCAGCTGCATGTCGTGGGTGCTGCTGTTTCGGTGCTCGACGTGGGGAATCGAGGGCCGGGTTTGCAGGGGTGCAGCGAGCACCTTCTGCTCTCACAGAAGCAAGTGAGAGCTACGAGTAACTGCTTGCTCTGAAAATCAGGTTTGGCCATTCTCAGACTAGATGTTTTTGTAAATACTTACCTTGCTGGTTTTGGTGCCTTGTCCCAGCACAGGAGTGTTTGGACATGTTCCTGTGAAAAGGGTAATTTCTTCTTGTTTTGGTAATGTTTTATATTAAAATCTCTTCTATCCCCTTCCCCCAAAGTGTAGCCTCCTGTCTCTGTAAGAATTGTGCCTGGCCTTGGCTGGTGTGTCACCTCTCCAAGGTGTCACGGTTCATCACATGTGAACCTGTGATGAAACTCCACTGATGCGGAGCTGATGAAAATTGTGTGTGGGACTCTGAATGAGGAGGTGTGTAAAAGTCGGTCACTAAGGTAAAGCAAATCTTTTCAAATCCCTTTCTTGGCAGGCAAAATAGGACCAGTCTCTGAGCATGGCTGGTCAGGAGTGGTTCACAGTGCTGTGCTGGTTGCACCATGCAATGCTCCAGCCCCCTGGGTGACCCTCCCGAGGGCTGATGGCACCAGCAGCGGGGACCGAAGTTTGCTCACAGTGGGAAGTCAGGAATTTTGCTAGAAGGTGTTTATGCACTCGAGTATTGGATATGCAATGCAGCAGCTGTGTCTCACGGCATGAAGCCTGCATCACCTGTCTTCCTGATGAGCAAGCCCGGAGTGAAAGGACTGCTCCCCCCACCATCATACCTGATAGCAGCTCTCTGTTCCTGTGTAGTGGGCAGTCTCCCTGAGCGTAATGAACAACCTGTGGAGGACTGTGGAAATAAAAATGCTATGGTGTAGGTAGGCCTCTTGACTGAACCTTCACCCTGTCTCCTGAAACAGTAATCACTGTGCAACCTGTGTGATAAACTAGTTCCCGCGCTGAAGAAAGCAGAATCCAGACCGCGTGGCCGTGAGTGGTCCTGTAGCCTTGTGTGTGTAACTGATGTGTACAACTCGCACCCCGTTATCTGTGTTTTGCATAGCATTTCTGAAAGAATATAAACCCTCTGTCCAGCCTGCAAGCACAGCATTCACATCAGCAGAGCCTGTTTCTCTGCTGCTCGGTCTTCCCTCCTGTAGGACCGTAAATAAATGGCTGCTCTTCTGACCTGACCCAGACTTGTACTCCAGTTATTCTGCGATGGGGTGGAGGAGCCAGCAGCTTGCGCTGTGTTTGAACAACGCTGTCTACAGCTTAAAACACCTGAGATAATGACACTCTGTAGTGGGGCTGTTGGCGTCGGAGACAGGGCTTGTGCCCACAGTTTTTGAGTACCTGTGAGGCTGTGCTTTGGAAATCGGGCATTTCACTGATGTACGTGTGCTGTGAGGAGAGGGCTCATTTCATCCCATGTTGAGGCAGTGGCAGCACTGCACGGAAAGGCTGAGAAGGCTCAAGCTGGATCCTGTAGACTGGAAAGACAAAGAAGGGTGGCACTTGACCAGACCCACTTTTCTGAGGCTAATGTTGAAAGCTCATCTTTTTCTTGATTGTTATTCCATCTTAGCAAATACTGCTTTCATCGAAGTCAGGGCTGTTTTACCATAATTTGTGCCATTTATTTTGGCTACAGAAACACAACTTTTATGAGAAGACAAACAATTTATTATTAGTCTACTTAAAATCTTTAACAGTCTAATAAAAGAGTCTCCATCAATCCACTTACAACAATGCTAAAAATGATAGATATTATTGAGAATATTAGAGAGAAAGGGGATAAAAGAAAAAAAAACCCTTAACATACCATTGTCAAAACTAATACACACACAGAGTGCTTTTGCTGCTGCAGCTTTCCCCAGGCTAGGCTCGCCCCTCCACTGCCCAGGGAACTGGGTTTGGCAGTGCCAGCTGTCCCCCAGAAGTGGGGAGGGCTGCAGGTATCACAGACCCACCGAGTCCTTTGCCCCGAGTAGCACGATGCCGATGGTGGGACCCCTGCATCTGCCTCGCCAGGGTGGTGGTGGGGGGGTTTCTGCCTCCTCCTCTGCTACAGTCCACCTGGGGCTCTTTCCACTCCACTTCTAAGGCTCTCCCCGACGTGCTCCTCGGTCCTCAGAGCTGGGTACATCCGCACCGACCCTCCAGGCAGAGCCGTGCACGCCTTCAGACCTGCTCCTCGCCCTCCTTGATGCCCGCCAGCGCCGTTTCCCAGCC
>Ga0065711_1032611_pt1 | contig 27020 bp, 31 predicted proteins | sample Hoacrofraction12_FD_59098 | JGI IMG/M metagenome (GOLD analysis project Ga0065711, IMG submission 59098) | Hoatzin crop microbial communities from Cojedes, Venezuela - Epithelial fraction 12 v2 (version 2) | ecosystem: Host-associated > Birds > Digestive system > Esophagus > Crop | place... | reverse complement strand
CTGCCGGGCGGGGGTGGGTCTGCGGGGGGCTCGCAGCTCCCGGCCAGCCCCTCAGCGTTAAGTCTTGGCAGATGAAGAATGCCCTTGACGTGGCAGAGGGTAGCCCCTCGCCCTTCGCCTGGCTGGGAGGGAGCTGCCTCTGTCCCCTCCGACCGGGCACGGGCCCCTCCAACCTGGGTGCCCAGGTGTTGGGGGCTGCCCCCGCCCCGCTGGCATCCCCTGCACCCCCTCGTCCCGGCTGGGAGGGGAGGGCCGCCGTACCGGCCGGCTTACCCTCGCAGCAGTGGCTTCCCACCTGGGGTTAGGATTTGTCATCCTCATTTCGTCTGCTTCCCCCTCCCCGTCGGGTTAGTTAGCCCCCGGGAAGGCTCCCTGGTAATTCGCCCTTTTACCTGCGCAGCCTCCATGGGAGTCCCCTGACGGATGCAGGCTTGGCCCTCCTCAACCCTGCTCTCTCCATCCACCCCTCGCTGGTGGCTCTGGATCTAGGAGACTGCATGCTGGGTGATGAAGGCATCAACCTTATCTGCGGGCTCCTGCCGCCTGACGGGGCCAAGTCCGGTAAGCACCAGTGGGCTGCACAGGGACCGGTGGAGCTTTCACATGGAGCAGATGCACGCAGCAGTAAATCCTCAGCCCCGGAGGAGGCAGGCTCTGTAGCTTGCCTGGGCTGAGGAATTTCTTTCCCCAACTTAAGTAAAGCGGAAAAGCCAAGCAGTAGAGGGGCAGTTTCCTTGGGCAGGCATGGGCTTTCTGCGATTGATCTGTCCTGCTGGCAGTTGGGAGCTCAGGGACCAACAGGTTGCTTCTGGTTCCCGACAGGAGCACTTGAAACTGGAGGAAGGGACAGCTTGGGCTTTGAATTTATTATTTTGCATTTGCGTGTTGATAATGACCGTAGAGAAATACATGGTGTTCCCCCACCTCAGCCTTGGCTTTATTGTCAGTGCCCTGGGAATTGTCCCTGCTTGCGAGTGCGCTCTGTGAGCGTGTAGTTGCACAGTCACAGCCTTAGTGCCAAGACTCAGGTCTTTGCAGGGGATGATCTTTGGTGGTCAGAGGCCAGTGGGCCATTCGAGCTGGGAGCTGGCAGGTGCTGAGGTAACACCACCCCTCTCTCCTGACTCTCAAAGTGATTTCCACCCCTCCCCGGCACCTTCTTCTCTGTGCTCACAGTGCCACTGAGGCTGTTATCTCTGCTGGCCACCCCTCCCAGGTGCAGGCTTCAGAGCCTACTGTCCCTGTTACCCTCTCTCCAACCTGTCATCTCATGCCACCTCCTTCTCCTGCTCAGTCACCTTGCGCACCCCTTACTTGTGTCCATTGTGTTTGCTGTTTAGGGTAAGCAGGACGCAGGTTGGGAGAGCAGAGAAACGGGGTGGTCACAGCATGGGCAGATGAAGGGCTAGGGCTGAAGGCAGTGAAATACTTCACTGATCAGTGAAATATGTGATGACAGTTGTCAGAGCAAACCAAACCCTTTAGCCCATCAGACTGCAGGGGACATGACTCGAGGCTGTTCTGGTTAGCTGAACTGGTTCCCCTGAGACCGTTTTGGTGCCCCTAAGACTCTGGTTTGGCTTCTCTCTCTTTTCCAGGCCTCAAAGAGCTAACGCTGAGTGCCAACCCAGGCGTCACAAGCAAAGGCTGGGGACGCCTGGCCATTGCAGTGGCTCACAGCTCACAGCTCCGCGTGCTGAACCTGGACTACAACCCCCTAGGTAAGCTGGGGGGCCAGGGAGGAGGAGCAGGGCACGCTGCACTCCTGCCTCTCAGCATTGGCGTGATTCGTGGCAGTGGGCGGCCAGGGACTGAGCTCTAGAAGGGTGGCAGAGCATCACCAGCAGGATGGGGCAGATTCTTGCATAGGTCCCTTCTGTTCTGATCCCTGGCAGCGAGTTTACCCTGCCAGGTGCCCTGGGCTGTAGGGAAAGCCAGCCTTGCTGCTCCACTTGTGTGAGGTGGCCATGTGCCCTGCGAGGAAGCGCAGAAAGGAGGTTGTGCCTTGCCCGCTCCACCGCCTTTGTCGTCACATTTGACCCTCCATGTCTCCCCTGTTCCTGAAGCCCTGGGCGCCGATGCTGGCTTTGTAGATGCAGTATGTCCCTGCTCTCCCCTCTTCATCTTCCTGGCAGAGCAGGGAGGAGGAGGAGGAGGGGGAGAGCCTGGCACTGGTTGCCATAGAAACCAACTCCTCTCCAGCTCTGCTGCAAGGTGGTGAGGAGACCAGGCCATGCCTCCCTGAGCATCGGCAGGATGCTCCCCTCCTCACCCCCTCTGGAAACAGAGCCTCCCCAGGCCCTGTCTGTCTGACCAGGTGCCTCCTCGTGGGCAGGAAAGGCCCCAGGGTGTCATCTGACAGAAACCTGTTTGGTTGTTTTTTTCCAAAAGAAGGTGTTACAGTTGTACAGTATCTTGACAGTCACTGGGGAATGTCAGGAGAGCACGCCAGAGTCTTGTCTCTTCACCAGCATCAATCTTTAATGCTCCCGGTCCTGCTGCGTCCAGCCCCAGAAGTCTGCCAGGGAGGCAGTCTGTCAGCTGCGGCAGGGTCCTCTGTCCGGCTCCAACATCCCCTTAGGCCAAGGTATTCCGCTCCTTATTCTGCGTCTGGGATGCCTTACAGGGACTGTTAAAGGCCCTCGCATCCTTGAGTAGGAAGGAGAGCTGGGAAGACGTGGTTCCTTGGGGAATAAAAACAATTTCACTGTGTTCCTTCATGTTCCCCATGATAATCAGTGACTGCTCCCATAACCACAAAATGGTGCACCTTTACCCTCTTTTCTCAGTTAACAGCTCCCCCCCCACCATCCGCAAGGTAACTGAGCTGAGATTCGGAGGTTGTCTTATGGCAGAAATACACAGAGGATGTTTCTGTGACAGCCCCAGGCCCATGAGGGACGGCAGGCACTGCTGACAGCCCCGATTTTGCTTCTCCCGCAGGTGACCAGGTAGCAGGGATGCTTGCTGTCGCTGTCGCCTCCAGTCGAACCCTTGAAGTTCTGGACTTGGAGGGAACAGGACTTACCAACCAGTCAGCCCAGGTATGAGAACCTGCAGTTACTCTACAGCATCGCTGGGGTCTCAAGGGCATAGGTCTTGGACATCTGTAGAGGCCCTGGGACCTATACCTGCCTCCTTCCCAGTCCCTGAGCCCACACACACCCCCTTCCCTCCCTGCACCCTGGGGTGCTGTTGCTTGTCCCCAGCCCATTGCTTTCAGCCGCGGGAGGAGCTCGTAAGCCACAGCTCTGACCTAGGGTGCACGGGCCTCCTTCAGGTCAGTGGGGAGAGGCACATGGCTCTATCTGTAGTTTGGTTTTCTTGGAAGAAGTAAGGGGTTGGACTTGAGATTGAGGATCAGAGCTAAAGTTCTGTGCACGGATGGGGTCAAGGCTTGGTGGCACAGGCTCTCCCCTCAGACCTCCATCTCCCAGTGGTAAGAGGGGACTAGCCTGGATATCTGGGAGCAACAGAGTGCAGAGCAGTCCCCTCCTCTTTCAGTAGACCAGGAAATCCAGGCTCAGCACTTCCCAAAGGGAGGTGGGAAGCCTTCAGGCTCTCAGGTGGCCTGTTGAAGGGAGGTGAAAGCTAAGGGAAGGGGGAGGTAAGAAGAGGAGAGTGGGAGTTTGCAGGGAGACAGAGCTTTGAACCTCTTTCTGCTCAGCCTAGCTGCTGCTTCTGCTGCTTGCCAGCCTGTTTATCTTGCTCTCCACCCAGACCTTGCTGGACATGGTAGAGAATTACCCCACGGCCCTACGGACACTCATCCTGGCGGAGAACAACATTAGTCCTGAGCTGCAGCAGCAGATATCTGACCTGCTCTCAGAGGGTGAGGAAGAGGAGGAGACAGAGGCTCGTGAAGTCACAGCCAGGGAGAAGAACCCCTGGATCTGCCAGAACAGTAAGAGCTCCAGGACCTGGGCTGCAGGCAGGGGCTGACAGGCAGGAATTGGGGTGTCCAGGGTGTTTCCAGCACCACTGGTCTCTTGTGGCGGGGTTGGGGAATGGGGTCTGTCCCTTCTCCCTGTGAGCTGTGACCCAGCCAGCCTCCGGGTGCAACCTTCACGTGAAACAGCGTTGGGCTGAGCTGCGTGTGGAAAGACGGCCTCCAAGGACAATGCGGCTGCTGCAGGGAGCGGAAACAGTACCTCAGAGGTGTTCTTCCCTGATGCTGCAGGACCAAAATCTTTGTGCAAAGTCTTAAAACTCAAGGGCAGGAGCATTAAAGATCTCGGGGGCCTCTGCCAGGTATCCTAGCCAAAAGTCGTGTCATTCCTCACTGCCTCCAGAACCTCCCTGCAGTCTGCACAGCATCAGTCATTCCTATCTCTGCGTCCCAAACATGTGAAGGCTTAGCCAGGTGCCACAGCCTGTTACCTGTAACAGAAAAAAAGGTATATTGTGGAGATAGCAGTAGCCTGTTGTGTGTTGTTTGTATAGATGGTATAGTATATTGTCATGCCTACCTCGTGGTTTGGGGTTCTGGTTTTTTTTGGTTTCGTTGTTTGTTTTTTTTAACCTTTAGTTGTCCTTCTCCCCCCCCAATTCTCATATCAGACTAGCAGCAGACAACCACAGCCACTCCCTGGGCCTCAAAACATCTGGATTCTCATTTACTAGAGCCATAAAATTCCTTTACTGACAGCTGTGGCCAAGTTTTAGATCCAGTTTCCAGAAATTGATCCCCAAAATAGAGATCCCACGCAGCAGCCTTGACTGTGTAGAACTCTGGATCTGAAATACATGGGCATTAAAGGTCTCCTCCCTCACATCCAGGAAAAACCAATTTTTTTTTCTGTTTAAAAAGGCTTCTGGATGGGAAACTGGTGCCCTGCTGAGTTAGTTACTTGCTATGTGTGCCCATCCTCCTTGCAGCCGATTCCCTTGGTGGGGGGAGAGTTGCAGCGTTCCTGGCTGGTGCTCTGCGCCCGTGGCAGAGCCGGCAAGCTGCCCTCACCTTCCTGGGGCAGGCAGGGCAGGGCTGCGCAAACCCTCCATTCACGCAGCGCAGAAAGTCAGGATTTCCAGGCCTCTGCTGCCATAAAATGGCTGCTTGCCTGCTGCGTTCCCTGCTCTTGGGAAGGCACCACCACCACCCTACGTGGGCTTGGCTGGCTTGGGGCCTGCCAGCCCATCCCACCTGGACACTGTCCCTGTAGCTGAAAAAGACACTTGGTGAGTGTGGCATTAAATGTCTCCGCAGGGCTGGGTGAGGGCATGGCACAGCACAACCTGTATCACCTGCAAGCGCGTGTGGGGAGCGTTCAGAGCTGCTCCTCCTCTGGACAGCCAAGACAGAAAACGCAGATCCGCACCCTGGGTTCTTGCTGCTGTCTCTGCCTCCCGCCCTCCCCAAACATCGATTCCATTCTGCTGCGTGGCCAGAGTAGACCCAGTTACTACTTAATCCCACAATCCTCTCAGCAATTTGCTCTAATTCCTCATCCTCACCTCTGGATCTGGAGTACAGCTCTGCGCTATCCAGCGGCCCAAGTGGCTCATGGTTTTCTCCCTCTCTCTCCACAGATTCCAGCTCCCAGATGGTCCTGATGACGTCAGGTCTTGGTGACAGCCTCTTAGCAGAAACAGAAATGTAGCTGGGCTACCCTGCCTGCTTCTGCTGAGAAGAGCACCGTGCCCGCCGGAGGAGCGTGTGTCCGCTAGCCCCTCAGCCTCCGGTGGCCTGCCCCAGCCATCCTCTCACGATTCCATGTTCCTGTCGATGCCTCCCTCGGCTCTCTGAGCACCAGAGCCCGGTCCGAGCGAATCTCTACACGTGTCTCTGTGTTGTCACGCACCCCGTCGGCTGCTTGTGATTGTCCGGTCGCTGCATGTGTAGCTCACGCTGCCCTGCCTCCCCCCCGCGCCCGGCTGTGCCCGCAGGGCACCAGCTGTATTTATTCAGATGTGTATAAGAGATGTTCTTTCTATTGCTTGTACTGCTGCCACAATGAGAGTTTTATAAAGGTCACAGACGTGGCACCGCTCGTGGCAGTGTGAGCCTCTGTCACTCCACTGCCCCACTGGGGCAGGCACCAGTAGGGACCAGCAGCAGGCAGGAGCTGTGCTGGGGGGCTCAGAGTGCTGCCAGCAGCCCCTCACCCCCGCTGCCCGCCCGACTTGCGGGCTTTCTCTGTCCTTACAGCGGCCAGTCAGTCAGTCAGAGATCAATTTGCTGTCCCCGAGGCCTTCTGCCCAGGAGGGAGAGGGCCAGACCAGACCCACCTGCAGGGAGCCTGGCACCAGCCACGTACCCTGTGGTTGAAGGCTTCAGCTCGCACCAGCACCACAGGCTTCACTGCTTGGCCAAGAGCCCTTTGCCAGAGCTAGGCAAGGAAGATCACATTTCAAGGCTCAGATTAGGCTGGAAAATTTAATTGTGGCAGCAGCTGCTACTCAAGGGAACACAGAATAAAATCGTTAATTATGGGGACAAAGAAACAAGAAACTGTTCCTGTGTTAGGCTTTGCATACACCTAGGTCAGAAGGGCACAAGCAGCATTAATTTGGGAGACGAAATTTCATCACCGCCCTCTGACCTCTGCAGCACCATTCAACACGAAAAGGAAACGTTTCCAAATGTCCATATCGGCATCCTACAGGAACTCCCTCTCTCTCATGCCTGGAGGGCTTCCTATCTGGGGTATGTCCCATCAACCCCAGTCCTCCCTCTCCACACAAAGAAAAAACACAAAATACGGACACTAAAATTATAAAACTCTTGTGAACTCCAAAGGGGGGGTATGTTATACATTCCCACATAACTCAGTTTCTGAAATGGAGACCTGATAGTCTCTCACACCTGTGAGAGCAGGGGCTTCAGGAAAACCAACAAATATTAAAAGGATTAGCTACACCTCATCCTAGATCAACATGTGGAGGTCTTTTCCAAGACACAGATCAGGCCAGCAAAATACTTCAAATGGAGTAGGCAGAATTTTCTGTGTAACACTGAACCTGCTTACAGCACAACAGGCTTCGCTGCAGAGGTTGTGGCAGAACAAGCCTAGCCTTTACAGCCCTCAAATAGTGTGAAAATTGCCCACAGGATTTAACCAGGCAACTCTGGGAAACATTAAAAACCCAATCTGCCCTCTTTTAAAGCCCCTGTCAGCCTCCAAGTCAAAAGCGAAACGAGTGCTGCTGTGAACGGCAGATTCTGGTCTGCAGGCTTGATCTGAGCTGACTGTCTGCATTCAGACCCAGAGAGCAGTTTCCAGAGCTTGGATACGTGGAACACCGCTCATCCATGCATCACATCTCCTTGCATGGGACGGCTCCTCATCTCCAACACAGATGACTTGATTTGCACAAACACCTTGAACCAGGCTGCTGCTAAAGCGGGCACTCCAGCTGACCAGTGAATTCACAGACTCCTGCAAAGCTTACAGGTCAGGTCCCAGGACTGCTCTCCCTGGGAGAGCTCATGGGTGGCACAGGCAGCTGGAGCAAACCTGGGACACTGTACCACCAGAGGCTGTCCTCCCTCACATGCTCAGCATCGGTCCAGGTCTTAACCAAAAGGGGGAACATTATAGCCATTGCAACCTACTTTTAAAATAGTTTATTTCTGGTCTTAAAATATACATCAGTTTGAAAATTTCAGAAAAAGAACACATTAGTTACAGATTAACAGTCTGGAGTTGGGACACTGAAAGTGGGGTCAGCTCAAGGACCCAGAGCCAACACTGCTGGAGGTGAGCAGCAGTGCAGAGGGCAGGCACCGTGCCTGCGGGGAGAGGGCTCTGCTCCTCTCGAGGCCACCGCTCCCCCTCCACCTCTGCCAGCAGCCTAATGCTGCAAAGCAGAAGTGTCTGCTGAGGCGCTGGGCACCCCTCTGCCACCCCTCCGTTTCTCCACCGTTTTGCTTTTAAGTCTACCTTGACCAGCAGCAGAGGGAGCGTGGCTTCGCCCAGCACCACCAGCACCAGCTGTTTCAGCATGCATGGGGTTTGCCCCCTGACCAGCACGCCGGCATTCAGGGGAGGCGGCGCTGAGCCCTGAGGCGCGATGCCCAAGTGGCTGTGCCGTCCCGCAGGCAGGCCACCAGCAGCCTTGGAGCTCGCTCGGTGGGCGTCCAACCCCTGGTGATGTCCGTGAGGCGGGAACTGGCAGCCGCTGCGGGCACAAGCCCTCGGTAACGCTGCAGAACAGGAGAAATGCAGCAGTGGCTTGGCTGAGGACGGCAAACGCAAGGACCCCCCCGCCACGTTCCGGACAGGGGAGATGAACACCATGCAGGCTCAGAGGAGGCTCCCGCTCTCAGCAGCGGCCTGTTCGCACAGGTATCAAGCAAATACTGTAGTGAGACACCTCCCCGCCGGAGGGTGGCATCCAGCTCCACAAATGCTCGAGGTGGGAAACAGGCGAGCGTGGCGAGCTCTAGCCAGGGTACACAAAGCGACCTACAGAGCTGCCGGAGAGGCCCTGCAGCTCCCTTTCACAGGCTCTGGAGCCTCCAGGCTCCAGCTGAAGCCCTGGCTGGCCCCAGCTGCCACCCCTCTGCAGAGACAGTGGTTTGGGGAGGGGAGCAGGGCCCCCAGGGAGCGCTTGGCTGCACGCCGTGCTGGAAGCGTATGAACGGGAGCTCCCTCCTGGACAGAGGGCTGCTCTCCTACAGCCCAGGGAAGAGCCCTCACTGAGCAGGGTGGGAAGACAACACAGACCCAACTCAAAAACCAGACAGCAAGCTGAGGACAGCCGGCGGGGTGTGAGAGGGGCACGGCCCAGGGAACTGGACTATTCTCTGCCTCGTACCCCCGCGGGAGCCGAGAAACACCTGACAGACGAGGGCACAGGACAAAATTAAAAACAGGATGCCTGGGCTTTGTAAGCCCTCAAAAAAATACCTACATCTACGACCTCTCCCCTTCCCTCCCCCCCCGCAACAAGACACCGAGCGCACAAGACTGAGAAGAGTCACACAACGTCACGCTACACTAGGAGAAACACGCAGAGAGGCCCTACCCAGAAGGAAGGCCCCGGAGAGGCACCAGAGCCAGCCTGGAGCTCCCCGGAGAAGGAGGCGTGCGAGGAGACCCTGGTAAAGGGCTGCTGCCAAGCCGTGAGGTAGTGCGTCTACAGGGAGCAGCTCCTCAGCACGCTGCCCTCGCATCCCTGCCAGCCCCGCACCAAGCCCTGCCCAGAAAAGCCCAGTAGCATCCTGCACGTCTTGCTTGCCTGGGGCGAGACCTTGTTCTTGAGTCTGGAGGGGTTTTGGCAGGCTGGAGGCCAGGATCACAGCGAAGAGCCGAGCCTCCTCAACACACCCTCAACGCAGGCATCGGACTGGCTGCCAGCGGCTGTGTCTGTTTATGCAGGGCAGGGAGAAAGAAAAAACAATACACCCCAAAACCAAAGGCTTGGAAAGAAGAAAGAAGCCCACCCAAGAGCAAAGCATCAGCACCGTTCCAACAAAACAACAGCACAGAGAGCGGGGGAAGAGGTGTGAGGGAGGAGACACAAACACAAACCCCAGCAGCCAGCAGGCAGTGCCTCCCCAGACCACCTCGGCAGACGGCACCCGCGCCCCACGCCGCAGCACCAGCATCCGTGCGTTGCCTCAGCGGGGGCCGGGTGCTGCGCCCAACGCCGGAGCCGAGCAACAGGGACCTGCAGAGGCAGATTCTGGAGAACCACCCAGAGGGCAGCTGGGGAAAACAAAACCCAGCAGGAGAACGAGACACCAGCAACCCCAGCGCATCCCCACAGGCACAAAGCCATCCGCTGGGAGAGTCCTCGTGCCCCACTCACGGCCCCGGGGGGCTCACAGAGAATCAGACACCGCCACACGGGCACTCTGCCCTGTTGGCAACAAGTTAAAAGAGAGCAGAGCAGCTGTGGGCAACGGGGGCCTCAGGTACCTGAGCGGGAAGGGGGAAGGAAGATGCGAGCGTAAAGAGGCACAGGCACCAGGACGAGGGGTACCAAGAACGAGCTCCGGTACAGGCACCAGTGTGAGGCTGTGTGAGAGCTGTGAGTGCGCCAGGCAGTGAGCTGCGTGTGCGAGTACTGTGGGTCTGAGGCGCCAGGGAACGGGGACCCCAGCTCTTCCAGGTAGCAACAGAGAGAAAATTCCAGAGCAGAGCCCCTCCGGGAGCAGGGTACCGAGGGAGGTTTCTCCCTCAGAAGGGGGACAGGAGGAGACATCCCACCGCTCTGCAGCGTGTGGCTGCTTCTTGCCCTGCCTCAGCTGAGAAGGTTGCCCTGCTCCTGGGCTTGCGTCAGACTGTCCTTGCGATGTAAGTGGTGGACCCCCATCCTCTTGGGGCTGCGGTGGGGCCGACTGAAGGGAGGCTTGACCCTGCCTTCTCCGCTTTCCTCTTGGGCACCTCCTTGGTTGCTCTCCTTGCTTTCCTGGAGCAACATTTCTCTCTCCTCAGCTGGGCTCTCAGGCAAGCCAAGGTCCACATAGTCCTTGTGCTTCTCCGGTGAGGGCCTTTCAGGCTCAGCAGCACCTCCACCGCTTTCCTGCAACAGCTTCTGGGCTTCATCCTGCGAGAAATCTGTACCATAGTCTGAGGAGAAATGGCTCCTGCGGGCTCTGGACTCAGTGCTGTCTGTGTCCATGCTCGAGTCCCGGCTCACGGTCCAGCTGCAGCTCTGCGCAGACTCCTCACCATCTGAGTAAGCTGAGGCTGCCCTACCCAGCTCCTGCATGGAGCGGCTAAACCTCTTCTGGAGCTCAGGGGCTGTGTCACGGCTGAAAGCCGTGCGGTTCATCAGCACCCGCTCTGAGGTGGGGGGTGCCTTGTCCACGAACATACGCTGCCAGTTGGCCAGCAGGTCCTCCTCAGAGCTGGCAGAGCTGGCGAAGGCGCTCGGGATTTGGGGAGGGCTGCTGAACGGGCTGCTCTGGGAAGAGCCGTGAGCCCTGGCTGCTTTGGGGGACTGCTGACAGGAACAGCTGGAGGCTGAACGGTGACCATCTGAAGCAGGGCTGCTGGGGAGCGTCCGGTGCCGGTCGCAGCTCTCATCTTCACTCTGCACCAGGCTGAGGGAGATGGCCTGGCGCGTAGCGTATGTACAGTTGGGCAGGGGGCTGTTCTTTGGGATCCTTACCTTGTCCTCAGAGAACTCAATCACCTTGCGCCCAGGGTATATAGGATGGGGAGGTGAGGGTGTAGGGTACGGGCTTAGCTTCTCAAAGGCAGGCACCTCCTCTGGCACGCTTTCCACACTGCTCTGCGGCTTGCAGCCACCATTCTGCTGCTTCCCCACATCTCCTCCCTCCTTCCCCATCTGCCCTGCGCTGTTGCAGGTATCAGGAGGGGCTCCACTCATGTCCACATGCACAAAGACATCCTCAGCCATGGGGCAGCTGCCACTGCTAGACTTGGCTGAATTCAGAACTAGAGATTCTGGTTTCTCCAAGACTCTGGCAATGACTGAGGTGGGCACAACATCAGATGGAGCCAGGGTGTGGGTTGCCTCTTGACCAGGGCCTGTGGACTCCTGAGTGCTGTGCAAATGCTTATTGACCATGTCCTGCAGCTCGTAGGGAAGCTAGGGAGAAGGAAAAGGACATTAGAAGGGGGCTGCCACACAAGCCACTTAGATCCAAATATATCTGCCTCTTCCAACCAACCTTCATGTGTACTTTGTACTCCTTATCTTGACCCTAACGTTCACCTGCCTTGCCTTGAGAAAGCAAACCTACCCCACGAGGGACTAACAAGGCTCTCTAGCTGTCACACCAGTCATGTTTCTAGGCCATGGTTCACAGGCCCCATTTTGTGAAGAGAACAAGAAAAGACGGCACACGGACTCAGACCCCCATGCTGGCGAACACAGAGACAAGGCCCAGCGAGTGCATGCTAGGAAGGGGTCTATTGATCTGTGGAAAATCAGCCGGTGGTTGCACCGAAGCGACCCAACAGCCCCCAGTGCTGTGATCCGCAGTGCTCCCCGAGTGTGGTAATTGCAGTCACGCTGCCTTGGCAGCCTGCCTGCAGACCAGAATCAATACCTTCCCTTGTTCCCACCAACTCCACCAACTCATCCCACTTCCTCACTCTCTCCACTTCAGAGAGGCAAACACGGGGTTTATTACCAAAGCTGCAGGACTGGGGTCTCACCAGGGGACAAGCACTGCCCCTTGTCCTGCAAATGGGCCCCACCGCTCTCCCCATCACCCTGTCAAGCCACCCTCGCTGTGGTCACCACGCTCCTGCACATCATGAAGTGGAGAGCGGAGCTCCACAAGCCACGCGGTGGCACAGCAAGGTCCATCCCATCACAGCCAGAAGGAACCTGTGCTCGAAGCTGAGGACACAGGACACACTGCATGCCAACAGCTGGCTGGGAGGCAGACTGTCCCCACAGCTGCTCAGCACTGACCCCCCTCCAGTGGCAGCCAAGTGGGACACGGTGCCCTGGGGGACAGAATTCAAAGCTCCGGGGAGGGGAGACAGCTGGGAGAGAGGTCAAGGTTACCCCAGCAGTAACTGATACACCGACCTCAAGAGTGCTAATTTGAGACACAATGGGGGAGGGCGACACATTGGTCACCTGCTAAGTTAAAAAAGACAAGCACATGGTTTTGCTGAGAGGAACACACGAAAGGCTGGAGACTAGGGGTACGGGCCTGAATGACACTTCCAACCGAAGAAGCGATGCCACCAACGTGAAAGGCCTAAACTTCATCTTTGCTCATCCTGAGGGCAGGATGAGCCAAACAGACCCCACAAGGGGTACTATGAGTTGGTACCAACTTCTCCTGTTCAGGAGGCCTAAAAGACACCCTGAATGCTGCCTCCTGCATTTCTCCGCAGAGTAAGAAGTGAAGCAGGGCCAGACCACTGCTGCTTGACTCCTTATCAGGCAGCCTGGCCATTCCATGTGGCCAGGTGAGGAAGGGAAGAGGACAGAGCAGGGTAAGAGAGAGATCTGTCCTCCTGCCAGCTCCCATCAGGCACCCAGCAGGCTATCAAATTCAAGGTTCTTGTGCTTTTTATAACAGCTCCTGGCTGAGCTGTGAAATGAAGCTGGTGTGAAAGAGGAGCTGGCAGAGGCTCTGTGCTGCCTTCTCAGTAGGAGTGGGAACAGGACCTCCCCCACCTCTATCTGGGGCTGAAGGATGAGAGCCTGACAGTGCTGCAGAGAAAGCTGGAGGAAGCAAGATGCAGGTGGAGACCGTGAGCCCTTCTTCCCCGCCTCAGCAGGACTGCTACTCACATCAGCAAACTTGTGGTTCCTGAAGTGGGACTTGTTACACTTGAGCAGCTGTACTGCAAGGTTGCAGTCCTGTCGATAGCGTTCCTGCAAGAAAGGGCACAGGTGTGCAACAGCGTCAGACTGGCCCAATCTCTTACCCGCAAAGGTGCCCACCTGACCAGTTGCTGCTTGAGCAGGAGGAGACACCTTACATTCTCTCCTCTCCACACCCCTGTGTATTTTCTTACAACTCAGCCAAGGTGTCTGTTTCAACAGCAGCCCTTGCTCCAGGCATATACTCTGTCTGTGTATCAACTCCCTCTCCCCCTGGGGATTTTAATAAGCTCCAAAAGTCCCACCAGATTTGCTATCCCATCCCAGAGCTCCTAGCCATGCCTGAAGACACTGCCTGATGTCAGGCATCTTGCAGACTGACACACTGAGGGAGTTGAGAGCAGACAATAGAAACAAGCACCGGATCCAGAAACTTTTATACTAATGGTGTAGAAAAGGCATCAACTCCCTCCCAGCTCTAGAGTAAATGACCCCTCCTCGTTAGTACAGCCTGGACTCAGGTCAAACCCTAAGCTCCAAAGAGCAAATTCATCAAACTTGAAGATCAGTCTTCCTTGCTCAACCCCTCAGACTCTTTTCTGTTTGTCTGTCCCTACCATAGTGTACAGCTCCCACACTTTCATATACACTGAAGTCATTCACACACTCCCTTACACTAATGACTTTGAATGAGAGGAAAAGCCCACACATCACACACTTCCACAGCTATGCACAGACTGACACTTACATTGAGTTCCTCCAGCTTATTGATGGTGGTTTTGGCATCAAGCAATTTATTAGTGAGCTCTACAATCTCCCAGTCCAGTGTCTTGCGGTCCATCTCTGCCTTTTTAATCTGGGATGCAAGAACACCAGGTGTAAATCTCCCCAGCACAGAAGTACCTGGCTTCACCAACCACCCCAGCCCAAGCATAGCAAAATGACATGTTCAGCTGGGATACAAAAACTTGAAGACAGACAGACATGGGGGACAGCCTGGCTCTTCACCAAGGGAGGGACTACAAAGGCTAAATGGAGCCAGACACTCTGGCTAGTTACAGAAAAAACAGGTTGAGTTTGAACGTCTTTAATGCAGTATCTCTTCTTGCAGCACACCCATGTCTCCTCTCTGCCCTGGTGCACATGGTGCCTGGTGGAAAGCTAGTGGTTTTGAGCAATAGATCCCAACCTGCCACTGGCAGCAAAGATCTCTGAGCTCGTGACACCCAGCCCTCTTCTCTGGGACAACAGAACAAGTATACCGCCCAGAAAGATCCAGCAGTCAAAGCTGAACGGACAAAAATTTCTTTCGGCAGGGAGATGGCACCATCTTGAAAAAGTTTAAGCCTTGCTCTAGTAAGAAAAGGACTTGTGTAGCTTTATCTGGAGCTCAGTTAATGCCCTCCTTAAAGCAGGCGATCTTGCCTCTTTGGTCTCCCTAACAGTTTCAGGTAGAGGGCTGACAGGGACCCAGACATAACAGCAGAGAGGGACAACAGCTCAGAACCACCAAGCCATCCCCTTCTCAAAAAGTTTTTCCAACACTGCTCAAGGGTGCTCTGAGGCTGTGACCACCAGGGTCCAGCTGTGCGTCAGGGGTACAGCACAGCGACACACAATGGCGTAGAGGAGCACAATGCTTCCCAGGTAAGCAGTCCCTTCAGGGATCAGCACAATGAATATTAACCCAAGAAATTCAAGCACTAGAACCAAAGAAATCTCATCCTGGGGACGTGGAGGCAATCAGCATCTCAGCTGTTCGACTTGCCTGCTGACAGCCCAAAAGGGGAAGGAAAGGGAGCAAACAAGGCTCACAGCCATCAACATCTTGTGCAGTGCCACAGCTTATGGGCACCGCTTCCCAACACGCCATGCTCCAGCTGGCTGAGAGTCAAACGCCCTTAAGATGCAGCACTGCAAGCTAGGACCTGCCGCATCTGTGGGCAGCTGCTGGATACCAGGTGAGCCCTTGGCTGGACGAGGGCTGGGGCCCCTCCATCTGGGATGGTGTATGTGGGACTGACAATGAAACCAACAGGCTGAGACACGTAAAGAGGAAAAAGAAAAAACACACAAACGAAAAGACGCAACTGCAAAAATCCAGCTTTGGCTGAGAGAGGCCTGAGAGGTGAGTGCACCCAGCGTGTGCCAGCGGCAGCGTGGGGAGGAGAGAGAGAGAGGGGGGGGAGGGAGAGAAAAGAAACAGCCATGAGTGTTATGAATGCACACAACAGACATACACGCACATTGGCTCTGCTCTGACTGCCCCCATCCTCCCGGGATGACCACCCCAACACTGGCTGATGCATCCCTGGCATTCTGAGAGGGACTGAAGCAACACGACGGAATACCATGCAATTATGTTGTGGGGAACCAAAGCTCACGTGCACCAATGACCAAGTAGGGGCTCCGTAAATCAAGAAAACAGTCCACAACACCAGCCGGAATGGGTCATGGCCAGAATCTCACCCCTCGCCCACTGCCACATATGCTGGGTAAAGCCAGGGCCCCTTCCCCCATCTGCTCCTAACACACAGCTCTCTTCCACCTCCTCCCTCTAGTGACTTACTAGGGCACTTACCAGGGCATGCAGCTTCTCCTCTAGGTCTTGGTTGGTTCTCTGGGAAGCTGTGTAGCTGTTCTGCAACCTACAGAAACAAGATACGCATCGGAATGGATCTCAGGCACCTGCTCAAGCTTCCTTCATAGCTGCCAAGCAAACCACCAACTCCACAACACCAGAAAGATTGGTTTCACAGTACCAAGACAACCAGGCATATTAACTGTGCCTCACCTCTGCCACATAATGGCCTTCAGACCCCAAGTTACTGCAGGCAGAATGAGGTCAGCTGGGTGAAACGATCTTGCAGGGGAGCGTGTGAATGACTTTGGAGGACTCTTCTGAGCTATGTCACATGTCAGCATGTGACCAGTGACTGGCATTGATTTTTAGCTCAGGTATTTTACGGAAAAGTGGTGATGTATTTTCTTGCAGCTGCCAGTGGCTCCTTTTGCACATGTGGAGTAACTACCCAAGCTGGACCCTGCCTTCATCCAACAGATGAAGAATGTCCTGTTGTTGTCAGCCCCTCGTGCTGGCAGCATTCCTACACTTTACCCTGGAGGAAGCAATGGCTGCAGAGCCTTTAACTCCCCTACGATCCGGCGTGCACCTTTCCAAGGATGCAGCATGCCTTTGATTTCCACAACAGAGCACAGCCTGCTCACGCCAGCTGAGGGAGTCATCTAACTCTATCCATCTCGTTTTCTTTTTCATACCTACGGAATTTGTCCTTGAATTTCTCCAGCTCCTCACGGTTCTGGCCCAGCTCCATCTCCAGGTAGTCCTGACCTGACTCCAGCTCCCGCTCCATCGCCTCCATTTTGTTAGTCACGTATGTCAGCCGCCGGCGCAGCTCCTCATTCTCATGCTGCAGTAGCCTGGGGCACACAGGAACAAGGGACCACTGAGTGCACAAGGGGTACTCCACACCAGCGTCCCCACCCTGCTGCCCTGCTGTAGGGCCCAAGACCCCACACAGGGCTCCCAGGAAGTCAGGAACTGAACTAGCAGGAGACTCCAGCGCACGCATCTCTGTCAGGATAGGGAGACTCAAACTCTTTTGGAGCAGGAGCAAAAAAGCTCATGCCAGCTGGCCAGCCGTGACTCCCAGCTCCCTCTCGGGTTACAGTGCTTGGGTAAAGCCCGCTAGCCAGATGAGCTGTGCAGCTCCAGTGTCCCTCCCTGGTGAATGAAACCCACTCAATAATTTATCCCAGTTCAGGTTAGAAGAGTTGAAGGCAAAAAGAGTAAAATCATCTTCTCCTCCCCTTGTTCAAAAGTCCTCACATACCGAATACATTGTGGAAAGAGGACTCCATACAGCCTTAAGCCCAGAAGCAGAGGTGATGGGGTGCATTTACAGATGTGATCACAGCTGCCAGTCAACCCCATTCCAACACAAGCTGCTCCGTTCCTCCCCAGCCAGGACATGCCTGGCGGTCAGAAGGATTTCCTGTTGTTTTTCATTCCTTCGTGCTCAGTTGCTTAGAGAAACCCAGAAGCACAGCTTCTCTCCAGCAGTGCAAGCTTTCTCCTCACTATGGCTTGGAGCTCAGTGTTACCAGCTGTCTGTGCCCCACACCACCAAAAGGCTCAGCTCTCGCGCTCAGTCAGCAGCAGGCCTCTGCATACTGCTTCTGATGGCTTAAAGCAACACAGTGGCAACAAGAAGGGTTAAAGAAGGCACCCCTCCCTCCACCTGTATCGAAGGCTTTCTTTCACACCCACCAACTCCTCTGCCTGCACCTGCACTGGGGATCTCTATGTTCCCTCCCCCTCCAGGGGGAAGAGACATGCCAGGCAGAGGTTGACAAGGCACAGACTGGAACTCTGCCCACATGGCCCCAGAAAGGTTGAAGATCTGAGGGGAGCCTGCAGGGCCAGCCAGCTTCGTTGTGCAGGAGGCACAGGCAGAATGTGAGGAATCAGCACCCACACAGTTGCAGTACAACAGGTATAAAGGGGGAGGAGGACACTTACTTCATCCTTTCTGCATCCGTCAAGGGTTCCTGCATGGGGAGGAAAAAAGCTGTGAGATTCTTTCAGAGAAGGAGCTGGTCTTTCACATTGTCCTAAAGGGCAGAATCTTGGTTGCTAGACCCTGCCTGGGACTCTTCCTCACCTGCTCTGACAGGTCATGCTAGGCAAGCTTAGGGCTGCTGGGATCTGTACACACCGCTCAGCTGTCTGATACCAAGACAGACTGTGTGTTCTGGTTCAGGGAAGAAAAGCTAGGCTAGAAACCACCACACAAGTTAGGCAACTTTACTCTCCCACGGTGCAATCTCAGCATCTCTTAATAACACTGGCACCTTACCTGGTGTTTCAGCTTCCTCCGCATCCACAATTAGTGGGTGGCAGGAATCTCACAGGGCAGCATACACTGAGGATTAAATTGTCACCACAGCCATCACAACACCCTTGAAGCTCCACAAAAAGAATGAAAGAGAATCATCTGGGAGCTGAAAAATATGTCTACCATTTACACCACCAGACTGTGCTGTGAAAAGGGCTTCTTTCTGCAGACCTGAAACCTGCCACTATAACTATTTGGGGATAGCAGAAGAAACACCAAAGGTCCAAAAAGCCCGTCAAAGAAACTAAATTTTTGGGCAAAATCCGCAGATGGCTGGAGCAGGGACCTGCAGAACAAGAAGACACAGCACAGCAACAAGAGCACGTGGCTCAGCTATTCTCACTTCCTTTGCACTCTCTGTGTTAACCCATGAGGTGGCTGCTGCCTGCCAGCATGGCTGGGAGAGATTTAACTAGCACTAGAAGCAACCGTATTTTCTGTGAAAGCCCAAGACTATGACCGTTCTCACAAAGTCCAAGCTGCCCATGGATTATTTTTGGTGCTTGGTATACCAACAGCACTTACAAACCCAAAGTGCTGCCATGCTTCAGATTGTCGATTAAGTGTCACAGCCAACTCTGGGCTCAGAGGCCATGCCACAGGCAGTTGTGGATGAGGTTTTTTTGCTGCTAGCAATATTACAGAAGGCAAACCACTCCAGTCCTGGCCCCAAGACATCATGGGGCTGCTTCTTTCATCAATTCCCACTTTAAAAGAATGGTTCTTAGCACCTGCATACATCCTCCTCTCCCTAAAGACGAAGCATCAACCCATTCTTTTCTTGCATCCTGACCCCACATGGCAATCTGTTAATTTATGCAGAATTATCTAGCAACTGTCTCCCCCACCCCCACAAATACACACAGAGCAGATGCTAGTGGCCAGGCAAAGGGGTTAACGTGTCTCCTATTAAAACACGGTGACGGCCCCAGAGTAGGCTGGAGAAAAGAGGAGAAGGCTTACAAAGACCTGAAAGAGCCATCACACAAAGATCCAGCACCCCAGCACAACCAGGCACAGGGCACATACAAAGCGCCGGTGGCATCCCAACACCTCCTGACAACAGTGCTGCCCACCTCCCGCACACGCCTGCTGCCCTGCAGCCCGGAGGGCCTCCAGCCTGCAAACACCTGGGAAGTCTGCAGTTGGGAGAACAGCACCAGCTCCTGCCCTCCTAACTCCTGGGGCCAAAGGGGAGTTGGTTCCTCCCAGGACGATACACCCAACCTGGAGCACAGCCATGAGTGGCACCCACAGGAGTAGCTTCTGGTGATTAAGTACCCGCAATGCGAGGTCGCGGGGCCCGCTCTCGCTCTCCCACTGGCATTACAGACTAGATGAGGTCCAGGCAGGGGCTTTGGCCTTTGCGAGGACCCTGTCTGAGCGAGTGGCCCTGGCACCTACCTTGTTTAGTGCCAGGCTGAAGGAAGGGGAGGATGTAGATGGGGTAGGCCCCTCCTCCCGACTCCAGTGTGTTGGAGTGGAGAAGGATCCTTTCTCTGGGTAGTTCGGCTCCACTGCATGCTTCTGCCCAAGTTTAGCGCTCAGATGATGTGGCTGTAATAGCTGTGAACAGGGACTGCTTTCATCCCTTCTGCCCTCTGCACTGCTTTTCCAAGAAGACAGTGAGTGCTGCTGCCCAGAGGATGTCCCTGCCATCCCCAGGTCTGACAGCTGCTGCAGTTCATGCCGACACAGATCTGCTACCCTATTCTCCAGGGAAAGGAGTTTTTCCTTACTGTCCTTCCTCCCAAGGACGGCTTTCTTTTTCAGTCTGGATGCTCTCTCAGCCTCCTCAGCACGCTTTCTCCGGCACGAAGCCACTCCCAGCCCCTCACATTTCTTTCCGACTTTTCTTCTGCTTGGGCAGGGGGATCTTTCAGTTGCATGCCTGGTTTTGACCTCTTTCAGGTGACCTCGGCCTTCTGGCACAGAGCTTCTGGGGAAAAGGGGAGAGTTCTGGTCTTGTTTTGCTCCCTTGGTCTCCCCCTGTGAGTACAAGCGGATGGGACACAGCACCCGCTGGGTAATCTCATCCAGGAATTTGGAGAATTGCAGTTTTTCCTCTGTGATCTTGTCCCTGTGCTTGACAGAGTCAACGGCACTGCTGCTGCTGTGCTCCAGTGAGCGCTGCTCCCTACGGCTGAGGCAGAGCTGAGGACTGCTGTATTTGCATGAGCCACGGCCACGGGAAAGCGTCTCTACTGAGCGGGACTTGCGTAAGGTCTCAGGGCACGGGCCTGTCATGTTGGTCTGCTTCAGGATCCCTTTGAGAGGCAGGTGTGTAGAGGAGACCCGAAACTTCCTCGGTGTCAGGACTTCAGGAGGCTCTTTAAACATAAGTGAGCGTTCCAGGCTTCTGCTCTTGAAAGAGCAAGTGGGATGGTGCCTTTCGTCTCCAGACACCACAACTGTCTCCATGCTATGGCTCACAAATTTGCTGAGGTGCCCACGACTGCGGTTTGGGCACCACTTCCCACTTCGCTGCCCCATCTTCCCACGACGTGGAAGTGCTGGTGAGACAGTCTGGCTCTTGATGTTCACCTCTGCTCCGCACCCTGTCACCTCCCTCTCACTGCCAGACTCCAGGGACCACAATGAGGACAAGTTCAGGTTGCAAACCTCAAAGCCCTCTGCCTGCTTGAGCTGGCCTGCCTCGGTGTAACTAAACCCTGTTTGCTGGTGCAATGGTGTTAAGCCCTTTGCCACCCGGCAAGCCGTTACCTGACTCTGCTCCGCCAATATCACTCCATCCTGGTCGTCACGAATGATGGGCACCTCATGGCGGATCTCGCGATGCTGCGGGGGTGCCTTGCGGTAAGGCTTCTTTGACGGAGCTGTGCTCGACATCCTCCCACCTGCGTGGCTCCGAAAGCGGGTTACCTACCAACAGCAGAGAGTGCATAGAAGAGAGAGTCGCAGGCGCTCCACCGAACCCTAGAAGTGACCCAGCAGGAATCTGGCTCCCCTGGAGTCCCAGAGCAGGTCCCCATGCAGAGTGCTAACAGAGCAGGGAAAGGATGTGGCCGCAAGCCTTGAACAACAGCTGCAGGAGAGGGAGCAAAGCAAGAGGTAGCTGTGTCCTTCTCCCAGTCAGTGAGAGCAGAGGGCTGGCACATCCTCTCCCCCCCTCCTCACTCACGTAGTTTGTGTCTGTCCAGATTATATATAGCAAACGAGAACAGACCTCACAGCAGCATATTGATTAGGCTCTTTAGGAAAGGCCTTTTCCAATATGGAAACTGCAAGCCTTACAGGCAGCAGTGACAGCTGGAGCAAGAGTTATTGATCATGTGCTGTCACTGTCAGCAGGGACTATGTGGGAGGAGACTCCAGCCATTAAAGAGCCCAAACCCAGAAGTTTTTGGCTTACACTGGAACCCCAATGGAGCAGACCGCAGGAGGCTCCTCAGAAGGAGGCACCATACCATTGCAACTGCTCACTCCATCAGAAAAGACAAAGATCACCCCCACATCACTGGTGGCATCAAATTTGGGAGCAATGCCTCTGATGTTGGTACCAAACGTCAGATTTTGCAATATGAAGTAGTACCATGAGCAGAAAGACCAGATTAGTCCCTTTACCTCAGCCACGCTGGGCAGTATGCTTCCTGCTGCAGGAGCAGTAGAGTACAAGAGCAAAAAACAGGGTAGAAGCAAAGCAGCTATCTTGTATAAATGGAAGAATCTCCTTCCTTTCCACCACTTTGGGACCGCAGTGGAAGACAGGAAGACTTCCTCTCCAAGCAGCCAGGATTTCAGTCACCCCATTGTACACAAGACAACAGGTCTCAGAGATGCTAAGCAGCTGCTGGAGAGCCTGATAGCGGACCTTTCCTGATGATAACAAATACATCATTCATCGTCCCCCTATATTTGGGGTAAGCGCCCACTTCTCATTCCCCTTTCCCTTGCTGGATGCTAACACTGATCAAGCCTCACATCTCTGCAGTCTCAGTGCCTGACCTGCCCTACTTCAATGTGCAGGACCTGCCACAACTCAGATCACCCTCTCTCCTCTTCTAAAGGCAGGACCATTTGACTCCCATTCACATACCTTCAAGGCAGTCAACATATACCACTGGGCCAGTGACCTGGCAGACTTCACTTGCTTTGTGTTTTGGCCAGCAGAGTTTTATATGTTAAGTGTCTAAATGGAGCCCCAAGAATTCTCCCCAGTTCTCATCCACTCTTGCCTAGCTGCATCTTCTTGACATTTAGATTGAGTTGCCTGGGAGCACTGGCAAGCGTGAGGTGTCTGCACCAAACACAGAGTGGCTCCAAGCCACAACAGACTTTACACTCCACTGGAACATTTGCAAGCTGTCCTCCACTCTGCTAAAAACACAAGCTCTCAAAAGTTTCTCACGCTCTTCCACAGACACGCACAACTTCCTAGGACCAACCTGTAAACCTCCACCATCAGAATGCTGAAAACTCTCCCTTGCTGCAGTCATTCCCTCAAGGTCCCTTCTCCTAAAAAGACTCAAGTAGGTGAAGAGATCTCTAATACTTTAGAAAAATCACATCCAGCACAGCGAATGCACATTCCACTGCATCCCCAAGCAAAACACATGGGTCTGACTTACTGGGAAGACATTTCTCTTCTTCAAAGAGGAATGCTGAAATCCTGACCAGAAGCAAGTTTGTCAACATCCCACCATCAAACAGGTGATCTAGGGGACTCTTCCTACCAGGTTAAGGACAGGAGATGTGCACGCAGATATCCCAAGCTGAAATCACAATCATTTCTCAAGGCCACAAGGACCTGAGCACTCACCAGCCTGGGCTCAAATGTGAAGTCTCATGAAGCAGGGACACTCACTCAGATGCCCTGAAGAAAAGAAACAAGTAGCTTAGCACCCATCAAAACAGCCAGTTTGAAATCTCACCACATAAATATGTAAAGAATAGAGAATTTTTATACCCAAGGACAACTGGATGCTCATCTCACTCCAGGTACCTGCCCCAACCCACAACAGATCTTCTGAAAGTAAAGGAAATTAGCTTAGGATAGTTGGGCCACACAGCCCAGCAAGAGCTGGACAGGCACTTGACAAGGACATGTCCAAGGCCCTCAGGCAACTGGGACCACACAAACTCAAAATTCACGAAGAAATCGCTTCAAGGGAACCTTGGTTCCAGAAAGGACTAAACAAACCTCCTGTGAAATGGGACGGACCCTCTCAGCTCATCTTCCTTGCTAGGGATGCTAACTGTTAAGCCTTTGGTACAGAAGCTTGATAATGCTAACAATTACCTTACTTGTCCTTTTAAGTCAGTGCATCTCACCTAACAAATGAGCTGGCAATTATCACTCTTGTTTGAGCCAAAACACTACGTCTTTGTGCCTACAGCTGCGATAGCTCATACCTCCACAAGGGATGCAAGCTACTCTCCGACTTCCAGCAAAGGGCATACCATGCTCTACCTTCCTGCTAACAGGCTTCTGGAAAATAGTGTCCAGCCAACCAGGGATATAACACAAGTTCAGAGACAACCTTCCTCTCTGTTCAAAGCCCAGAGAACCCATCACTACAAGAAGAGAAATGTGTTGATCTGGGAGCTAGCTGTAGGATCGTAGTTCTATGGCCATCACTCTGCCACTGGCACGAGAGACTGTAGTGGAGTCCTCCCTACCCTGATGCACTTCTGCTGCTGTGCTTTGTTTTCCCTGACAATGGCACCCAGCCTTGAGGCAGGACTGGAGTGCAGGGTGTGGAGCAGTTGTACGCACACGGGGAGAGCCAGATTGAAGGTGAATGGAACAGGCAGGCAACCAGGACCACGCAAACTCAAGCTTTGCCAAAACAAACTGAAAAGGTGCCCTGGTGCTGGCCCTGCCCCAACAAGCTGTCTGGCCCCTTTTCTTACTACAATGCTATTAGTCGGGTCTTGACTAGCACAGAAAAAAACAGCTTCACAACAGCACAACTGCTCTGCAGGGCAAAGCTGTAAAGTATGGGCGGAGAAAGAGAAAGAGAGAGAGAGAGAATGTGCACCTCCAGGAAGGGACCAGGCCAGCACAGTTTGAATCTGCTTTTCCACCAACGCCCAGCAGAAGCTGGTTCAGCACCAAGGCAAAACCACCAGCCACACAGCCTGGCAGACAAGCAGACAGCAGCTGCTGCACCCGTAGATCCACACGTTTCCATTGTAGAGGTGCTCAGAATGAACACGCCAAAGGCCTCCCTGTCTCTCAGCACACAGTTCCTCAGGCTCAAACAGGACTGTCCTGCTTCCTACCCCAGAGCCAGCAACTATGCTACCTGCCATCTCATTCTCACCTACCTGGAAAAGATACCAGGATTTGAAACCTACCCTCAAGATCTGAGAATTTCCAGAGACATCTAAACATTCACAATGCCTCCAGGCAACTTTCCCTCAAACAAGGACTTACAGATCCAAAGTGACGACGTGTCCAAACATTTCTGGCTGCTTGTCTCCCAATCAGCTTTCCCCTGTCAGCATCCAGCAGCATCTGGCCAACAGCTCCTGAAACACGAGAAAGGAAACTTGGTGTCAGTCACCCATCCACACAACACATGAACACAGCCAGGCATGCGCAGAGCAACCCACGGCCAGGTGCCAGGGCAGGAGTCGGCAGCAAACTGCTGCACCATCCAGTTACCACCTAATGCCAGGACCCCGAAATAAACTCATTGTCTTCACTGTGCCCCAGAAAAGGAGGGTCTTTTAACCCTGTCTCCACTGAGCAGGATGACTGTGCAGCCCAGTAACTGACCTCTGAAAGGCAGCTGGTTTTTCTAGATGGCTCCAGGGGTCACTGCTTCCCCACCTGCATTTCTGTCCAACACCAGGAATCCATTCTCTGTCACTCTGCTCCAACCACCCTCCCTCACCAATCTAATTTTGTTCTGCAGACTTCCCTGCACTGAACAGCACAGCTAAAGCCCTCCTTGCCTACAACACCCGGGATCCTTTGCTACCACACAGAGAGAATACCAAGGTGGCTCAAGTCACCATACCTCCCGTTCAGAGAAGAGCAGAGGCTCTCTGCAGAACAGACGGACCTTGTGCTCCAAAGCAGAAATGGATATAGGTAATATCCAGAAATAGAAAGCAGCACTAATTCTGCTCACCACGCTATTCACAAGCCTCTCTCTGAAGAAGCTTGCTGTCAACTCCACATTCTGACTACCCTGGAGTAGCTCAGCTTTAGCCTGGAGCTACAGCAGAAGGCAGCTCTTCAGCTATTTTAATTAGCACTGTAATACAATAGGAAACTTAACCTCCTGGTTCCTTTTATCTGCTCTTTCCATCTCTCATCAGTACCATTCCTTAACATTTACAGTCCTCTTCCTAGCAGCCTGTCGTCTGCAGTAGCTCCAGTTCTACTGTCTTCTAACTACTACCCACCGTAGTTCCAGTCTCATTTCTAAGTTCACTGACAGTTACAGCTTCATTGTAATGGCTCATTGAGGGCTACCAGGCTCGGGCTCGTGCTGATCATCATCAGCACTAATCACCTCTTCCAGGCAACCAGACTCGAATACACAAAGGGTCAGATGGCTGCAGTGGAAACCTAACAGTTTGCTTTGTTAATGCAAAAAGCTGAGGATTCCTCCACATCCCGCAAAGACAAAACACACACAAACTCTTTCCTCTTCACAGTGAGTGACTGCAGTGACAGTGACCTAGTGCAGCTGCACAGGCAGTATGCAAGCTTGACTCTAGCTGGTATTACCAGAGAGCATCCCTCAGTGTAAAATCCACCCTCTCCACTTGCAGAGTAGGTATGTTCTCTGTGTGATCTGAGAGGCAAAGCACTTACCACACGCGAGAACAGATGTGATCTAACACAGAATTACCTAAGACTATTCTGTGCAGGGCCCACAGAACTAACAGCCGCTTGGCATGCGTGCAAAATCACACCACCACCCATTCTGTTAGCATCACTTTGTGTCCAGAAACAAGCAGGAGGTCCATACATACAAAAAAGGGCCCAGAAAGGAACCCTTTGGACAAAAGGTGAAAGCACTGATGGAAAAAAAGTGACATCTGTAGACACTTATTGTCTTCCTGATACTTAGCAAGTCCCTTGAGGCCCGAGGTAGCTAATACTTAGCTTTGGTTCTAGGATGCACAGTTTCTGTCTGCCTGCTGCAGCTGAACGTTCCCTGCAAAGGGGCAGAGGACTTGCAGAGTTTTCCTCATCATCACCTTCTCTTGTGTTGCTTTTTCTGACCTGATAAACAGTCAGCTTACCAGTGTTCAGGCTCAGCAGTGTCCCTTCCTCAACAGAAATATGGCGATTATGTTGCAAAGTTTCTTATTTCAGGTGTTGTGTCATCTCTCCAGCCTTTTCCTTTTAAAAGTATAATTTCTTTAAGCTTGCTCTTTATTCCAAAAGATAAACTTGTATGACAAAGAAAATACATTCCATAAGACAATCACAGCCACATTTGTTTTAAATGCAACACTGAAGAAACATTCATTGGCTACCACTGAGTCAGAGTACTCCAAAACACTCCAGACGCAATACTCCTGTAAAAAAATTGCTGCTACTGTCCTGTGCCACATATCTGATGTGGCACCACAGCTAATCGAAAATTTTCAGTCAGGTTGGGTCAACCTGTACTCCGAAAACATATGCAATACAGGACACTGGCACATCCTGCTTTAAGAGGCAACAATATCTCTTCACTAGTGATAACTGTAAATGTAACATGTAGGGGATGTTATCACTTCAGGTGGTCAGAAACAAGTCTTGGTTCTTTGCGAATAATTCCAACGGTTGCAAGACAAGGGACTCCTGAATAATCCCTTTAGGCGCCTGGGCCTTGGGAGAACAGGTATGCAAACTACAGAGATAAGGAGGCTGCAGGACAATCTGAAGACCCCTGCCGAGAGACGCCAAACAAACAT
>Ga0065711_1007378_pt1 | contig 27020 bp, 22 predicted proteins | sample Hoacrofraction12_FD_59098 | JGI IMG/M metagenome (GOLD analysis project Ga0065711, IMG submission 59098) | Hoatzin crop microbial communities from Cojedes, Venezuela - Epithelial fraction 12 v2 (version 2) | ecosystem: Host-associated > Birds > Digestive system > Esophagus > Crop | place... | reverse complement strand
CACCCATCAAATCCGTATCTCTCCAATTTAGAGAGAAGGATGTTGTGGGGGACCGTGTCAAAGGCTTTACGAGAATCAAGATAGATGACATCCATTGATTTTCCCTTGTCCACTCTTGTTGTTACACCATCATAGAAAGCCACTAGGTTGTTCTTAGGTAGTATATTATATCTCAATAAATAACCAGTCAGCAGAACCATACAATCCTTGAAAGATCTTTTTCAGTTAAAATGTAACCTGTGTTTTTTACTGGTGAGGTTATTACTTTGCGTCTCCTGTAGCAGATTTTATATTGGTAAATGTCAAAAATTAATTTTTTTTTATTTTGATGATAGCAAATAATAATTTGCCAGAATTTTGCAGCTTAGTGTTTTTTTGTCAAAACAGCATAAAATAGTAACCATTAAATAAACAGTATCTGCATGTCTTAATCTTAGAGGACTTATCCTCACAAACGCCTAAGAAAAACCGAGTGTTAATATTCCCATTTTACCTACATGGGGTCTGGGAGAGAGACATGAAGTTACATACCCAAAGCCTCTGAGGAAGCTGGCAAGAGCAGGGCCTCTAACCTTGGTGGTCTTCTGGTCCATGCCAGGATTTTGGTAGAAGGACCACCTTTCCTTTTAGATGATTTCAAAAGTTAGTCTTTTCCATACAAGAGAGTTAATTTCTTAGTTTTTCTTGTTATTTGAGTCATAGTTTCATTTATTTTATGGGAGACTTTCATCTTGGTAAGGATGTGCTTTTCACCTCGTCAGTCTGTCTGCGTTTTTCTTCCCTCCTGGAGGCTGCCTTGTCGCCTAGTTTGTATGCCATTTTTGTAGTTTCTTCTCTTGCCTCTGGTACTGATACATATTTTTAGAATGGTCTCATTGTGAAAAGGAATTGGAGTGTTGTTCCAGCTTTCTCTGCACCTGCTAGACCTCCGAGTTACACACTAACTGATTACTGTTCATCATGCAGGTATAGAACTTAGTCAGTTTAGTTGCTAATGCTTATTTTCTCTTTGTGGAATATTGCTAAAGACTTCTACAGCTTGTTTCACCTGAGGTAATTATTATGCATCACCAAATATATGCACTCATTTGTCTCTTCATCCGTTAATTTGTGGTGGGGATTAATCAAGCTGTGTGCATGCTATGCTCATATTTACTGTTGTCCTTATGCTTTTACTAGGGTGTTTTAGATCATCTAGGTCCTCTTAGGAATTTTCTGAGAGCATGTTACTGTTTATCAAGTTAAGCAAGTCATTGCTTGTATTTGGGATTCTTCAGAAGAAGGTTGTGATGTTCATTTGCTTTTGATCTTCATAACCTGATTTTGGTGGCCATTGGAAGCTTTGACAATGAGAAAGACCTCTGTGCTACTTTTCAGAAGTATTCCATTTTCTGAAATGGCCAGGTCTTCTCTGGCATGTTTTAAAACGGTCAATAATAAGCATAGATTTCTGTAGATCTCTTAAGATTTTTGTTGATTTCTGCAAACCGTCTTGGCAGAGGAATATGGAAGGAAAAGTGATAAAGAATATAGACTGGGGCCCACTCGCAGAATCACAGAATGGTAGGGGTTGGAAGGGACCTCTGTGGGTCATCTAGTCCAAACCAACTGCCAAAGCAGGGTCACCTACAGCAGACTGCACAGGACCTCATCCAGGCGGGTCTTGAATATCTCCAGAGAAGGAAACTCCACAACCTCCCTGGGCAGCCTGTTCCAGTGCTCCGTCACCCTCAGGGTGAAGAAGTTCTTCCTCATGTTCAGATGGAACTTCCTATGCTTCCGTTTGTGCCCATTGCCCCTTGTCCTGTCGCTGGGCACCACTGAAAATAGCCTGGCCCCATCCTCCTGACACCCACCCTTGAGATATTTACAAGCATTTATAAGGTCCCCTCGCAGCCTTCTCTACTCCAGGCTAAACAAGCCCAGCTCCCTCAGCCTCTCCTCATAGGAAAGGTGCTCCAGTCCCCTCACCATCCTCGTAGCCCTCCACTGGACTCTCTCCAGTAGCTCTTCATCCTACTTGAACTGGGGAGCCCAGAACTGGACACAGTACTCCAGATGAGGCCTCACTAGGGCAGAGTAGAGGGGCAGGAGAACCTCCCTCGACCTGCTGGCCACACTCCTCCTAATGCACCCCAGAATGCCATTGGCCTTCTTGGCAACTAGGGCACACTGCTGGCTCATGGTCAACCTGTCGTCCACCAGCACCCCCAGGTCCCTCTCCACAGAGCTGCTCTCCAGCAGGTCCGCCCCGAGCTTGTACTGGTGCATGGGCTGGGGTTATTCCTCCCCCGGTGCGGGACCCTACACTTGCCCTTGTTGAACTTCAGCAAGTTCCTCTCTGCCCAACTTTCCAGCCTGTCCAGGTCATGCTGAATGGCAGCACAGCCTGCTGGTGTATCCACCACTCCTCCCAGCTTTGTGTCATCAGCAAACTTGCTGAGGGTGCACTCTAACTCTTCATCCAGGTCATTGATGAAGAAGTTGAATAAGACTGGGATGTCACTCAATGCCTGAGCATTGAAGTGTTGAACAAACAGGGAGCAGGGGGAAAGCTGACCAGAACAAGGTATTCCCAAGAAGCTTTCTACATTGTAATTTTTTTTGAGATAAAATCAGTTGTCTTAATCTGTGTTGAGATTGATATATTAAGGAGAAACATTGGGCAGGGGGTGGAAGAGAGAGAGGAACAGTGTTTCTGTAAATGCAGAGTCCCAGCAGAATAATTGTACCAAAATATACCTTGCTTGTTCTTCCTGTGTCTTGAGGAGATTTTTTTTTAAAACTGTGTTTTGCCTGCAAGTTTTGAGATGGGTAGTATGAGGTTTTTTTCTCAAAATTGTGAATTATATTCAAGTATTTGTAATATATTCCAATTTCTTCAAACAGTGAACTTAATGGGAATTCAGAATGCATTATTTTGTTGAGTAAAGCTAGCTGGTATATCTGTGAAATTCACTGGAATTTCAAAGTCAATTTAAATTTTAAGGCAATGAGTTTGGTTCTTGTATGGCTTTTCTTAAAAGTGAAGAGGTTTTTTTTTAAACTGTTTTTACGTAAGTTTTTTCATTAGGAGTAATAGGTTTACAGAAGGAAAATGAGTCGCTAGAGACTATCTATCTTACTGGTATCTTAATTTGATTGAATATGAGAAAAGAAGGTTTTATTAATAAATTAGTATTAAATAAGAGAACTATTTTTTCTACAAGTAGTAAGACTAGCATCTTAATATCTGATTTGAGTCCTTTACACTGTTCTTTCTGAAAGAAAGTATTATTTATAACACTTACATATACACTTACATATATATTCATTTGTGCAGGAATCTTGTTATAGTTCAAAGTATAGTTCAAAGATGTTAAGGCCATGAAGGACCAGTAAGTCATAACACCTTAAGCCTTTATTTAAATAAGCCATGTTAAGTGATGTTAATGAAGCTATGATTTCAGCCTAATTGTGAGCTACTCCATGCTATGGAAGGAAGAGGAGAACCACTAGTGTACCTGCTGCTTTCACTAGAAATTATTCTTTCCTGTCACTGAGTTTAGTAATCATTATGACCTATAGCACTTAAGCAAAATAGGAGCTAGTCATCTAAGAAAATTATGTGAGCCTTCTCATCAGAGCACCAACCTACTGGAGGTCAGTGTTCCTTCTCTAACTGCAGCCAATAATCGGTATTTCAGAGGGAAGCAGAAAAAAAAGAATACCATGATTAGTATTTTATGATCGTGAAGCCTTGTCAGTTGAAGTCTTCAGACTTGGCTTGTTTTACACTTCTCACTCAAGTAGGAAAACTGTTCCATTTGAATAAAATCAGTTCACTTAAGTAGGTAAAATTAGTTACACATTGAGTAAATAAAATGAAAGGCAGTGTGGAGGGTTTTTAGCTCCTCTATTCAGAAGCTAATAGGAAGGAAGTTTCCTTGCCTGGATTCTCTTGAAACATTTCGCTGTAAAAGTACTGGGAAACTTTTCAGGACTGTATCCCTCAGGAGTCTGAAAATTTTTATTTGACCTTTTTAGAGCTGGACTTTGCTAGGAGAGAGACTTGAAACATTGGGTTGTTTGCACATTTTTGGATGGAATAAAGACAGGACTAATGGTAATCCTCTTGTGATTTCTGAAGGTGGATTTTTATTTTGGATTTGCTAGTAAAAATGGCATTCAGAATAAGGTAAGCCAAGCTATTGCCATCCGTGTGTAAAATTTGGTATTCTTCCTTGCTTCCCTTCATGTTGTGGACTAGGATTGAAAGATTTTTAAAGTAACAGCAGAGTCTTGATACTCCACAGAAGTCAGGCAGAAATTTGTCACAACATTTAACATTAAATGCCTTAGCACACTATACATAGTAATATTGTTTTTGAAAACCTTGCTTTTCTTAGAAAAAATGACTGTGTTGAGGAACAGTAAACATGAATCTGCTTGGAAGTGGATGTTTAGCTTAATAGCAGTGGATTAGTTGGAACTCAAAGGGTAATTTATGCATAGATAATTCATTATGTGTTTTCATTATGTTCTGTTTTGCTGTCTTCCCACTTCTTTCTAGCAGAGGTCAGGGTCAGTTCCTTGGTTTAAGCACTGTAGATACATAATTAAAGCGTAACTGCAGCATTTTTCCTTCTCTGTATTTTACTTTTTTTTTTTAACCTTTTGTGTGTCTCATTAGTCTAACAACACAGAAGTGGAACAACTTGATTTAAAGAAAAAAAAGACACAAAAACCTGGTGCCTGCAGGCTGTCTGGTTTCTCTCTAAACCTTTAGACAGCTTATCTCATGAGAACTAACTAATATTCACGGGTAAAAAAGTCTGGATTACAGTACGATCTTTACTAGGTAAATGCATTTTAGTTAGGAGAAGGTGTCTGGTTACCTTTTCAAACCTGAAACTGGGAGATTCTGACATTATTTCATAGTAAATATTTAGACTTTGTGGATCATTTGTTTAGTTCTGTGTAGAAATGAGCAGCTGAAATGTGCCTGTCTCTTGTAAAACAGAGTGAGCAGTTTCCTTAACTGTGCCTGGAAAGGTCCTGCTTGATTGTGTGTGTTCAGTTGCTTTCCTTTCTCCTTGTAGGGTGCTCTCCATCCCAGTTTAGATATTCCTCAGGTTTTCATCGTTTGAGTGTATTCACATGATTTAACATCTTGAGCTCCAGTTTCTTGTTAAGGGCTTCCACCACATTTTCGTAAGGGCATTGAGCATCTAGTTTAAAAGAGGGAAGGTAAAAATGTAGAAAAGGGGTATGAGGTGGGTGGGAAATGGGCTATCTGACAGCTTTAGTTGAGCTGGCTACTCTGGAAGCCTCTCTGGAGGAACAGATACAGATACTTCATTACTATCAGCAACTGTGCTGTTTTAATATGCAAAAGAAGTACTTGGACAGAGTCATTGCCTTTTTATTTGGATAAATCTGTGTATGCTTCCTCGTTAAAATTTGCTTTAATAACTTCACATCACCTGTAGGTCTGTGCTCTCTAGCAAATGTCAGCAGCCCTTGTTCACAGATGCTCTCCTCCCCTGGAATGGCAGCATTGGCTGGGGGGGCTGGAGGCACAAGTGACAAAGTGCAGCTCAGTAACTTCATCTGTGAGCTCTTTGCATCTAAGTGACATTTCCTTTGCCTTTTACTTGGCTGCGGTCAATAAAAATGCCACAAAGCATGTTCAGAGTATCAGCTGTGCTTTTCTGTTTGTAAGGGAAACGTTGACATCCTACACTAAGAAATTTTTTCCAGATACAGTGGCTTAGTAATCTCTCCCTTTTCTTTAAAACATATGAGGAATTCTGTGATCTATGGAAAGGTTTTTGTTTCATCATGTTGTGCCTGGCTTGAAGACTTACGTGCAGGTGTTGAGTAAGACTGAAATGGCAAAAGAATATGCCTTTGGAATGAGAAATATTTGATCTGTGTGTACTCAGGCAGTAGACTTTTGTGACGTACACATGGTCACAAGTTTTGCCCAGTAACTCATGCAGAAAGCAGCTTTTTTCAAGGTACTGTCTTTGATGTGTTGCAAAACAGTTGATCTGCTGGAGGCTGCATCTGCTGCATTCGCTAAGAGAAACCCTACCGAGATTCTCCTAGCGTTTGTAATCAGGGAAGGTCAAAGCGCCTTAGTGAACTGGGTTCTGCTGCAAAACTCCAAAACGTTTATTTCTGGAGAGAGATCCCTTTTAAGCTTCTGTGTGCTCAGTAGTTGAGATTGGTTCTTCGGTATTATTTGGTAGTCTGCAGAGGAGCTTTCAGCTGACTGATCTTTTCCCATTGCATAACTGGCAAACTGCTAATTCTTGAAGCAGTTTTCAGGAGAGCGAGCTGCAGTATTCGACAGCAAGGGCAGCACTGCCGATCTGAAGATCAGACTGATTCACCACGGAATATGCACCGCTGAACATGCAGGACTCCATTTAAATTTTGCTTTCCATGTTACAAATGGGCTGCTGTGCATGCTCACTACACATATGTGTACATCCTCTCTCTCTCTCTCTCTTTGATAAACTGTACTCATCAACGTTTTTAATAGTATGCATGGCAAGCCTTCCTGACAAATGTGATAGACTAAAGAATCTGGCAGCAATCAATAAACATCAAGCAATGAAGAATTTAAATAGTAAATGATGACAGCTTCCTCAGGTTAAAAATCAGTAGCACAACACTGAATGTGGTCGTGGGTGTCACGATGGCGTTGTGCTAGGCAGGTGTTCTCTCTTCTCTGAGACCCCTTCAGTGCAGCGAGGGGAAGGGAGATGCCAGCATGCATTTGAAGAAGCCTAAATGCTGCGTTTCTAGTTACGGTGAGCCCTGCAGCTGTGATAAATTTCACTGAGATAAATGCTTTTTAAAAATTCACTTATTTTGATTGCTGTAAGAATGTATCTTTCCGTATTGCATTGGAGTGCATTGGAGAACACGCAGGAGATACTAGCAGTGTAGCACACTGAGGCACCTTCCGTGCATCGCTCACCAGTGCTCCCAGCCTCTCATCCACAGCTAGCAGTTGGACTCCAGGTCTTTTATACTGACTTGATAGGCCAGACTTGTTTTTTCTTTTACTGCAAAATGCATTTAAGACTTATAGGGGAGACTTAAAAACAGGAGTAGGTCACTAGTAGGTTACTAACTTTTGGAATTTATTTTTTTTCTATTTGGGGTGTGTGTTTGTTTTTTAAATGTGCTGAATATTGCAGAAAATCCATAAATTACTCTCTCTTGTCAATATTGCAGCTATCAACCAGCAGTGGAAAGCCATTCTGCATTCTGCCACCACCTTCTTTCAGTTTTTTAACTTGACTCTGTCAAACTGAAGAGTCCCAGCACCTTGGTGTCCCTTGTGCCTGTGGAGTATAGTAATTAGCATTCTTAAAGCTCGTCCTATTTAGGATCTCGTTCAGCCATGCCTTATTCCTGAATACTCTCTCCACTACGTGTAAATTGTAAGCCGGTGTGGGATAATATGCTGGTGGAATTCAGCTGTTCTTGTGGGCAGATTAGAAATGCTGGGAGACGGACAGCATGAGTGAATTATGTCAAATTTTTCTGATTCTCTAATTTTTGAGGTTCCTAAACAAAAAGAAAGCTAAATACCAGATATCCAGCTTTTTAATTTTTTTAACTATCAGGCTTTCTTAGGTATAATATAAAAATAATATGTTTTAAAAGATCTATTAACGTTGTTGTGAGGGCAGTTTTCTTCTCAGATGTAATTAAGAATCACATTTGTTGTAGAATGAAAGTCATTCTGGCTCATGATTTTTGATTCAAAATATGATTCTGAATTATCTTTTTTATATGTATGCATACAGAGTATGCTCTTATTCTGGATATTTAGAGCTTTAGTAGATCCATAACTTTTAGGATGTGCCACAATGTTTTTAAAAGTAATACACAATGTACATGTGGGGCATTTATTTTCACAAAGAAACCGATTTTTCTTAGTATGTAGATTTCATGTTGAATTTAAAAATAATCTTGTATATTTTCTTTAGCTTTGAGCCTGCTTATAGCTGTAAGTGCATTGATTTAATATGACAGCTAACCTGTCTATCGTGATGGCCCTCAAAAAACTTTCTACTCTATTTTACAGTTGCTTAGCAAGACAACTCTTCCCTTAAGCGACACAGGGTTATCTGGGGACAACTGTAACTTATTTAAATTTTCCTTGTACAAATGAAAGCCCGTTTACTACTTCTGATTATATTCTGGATCTATAGGATTTGGCTACTTAATTTGCTTGTATGTTTTGATTCTGTAGAAGTTCAAAAAGACAGTAAAAGTAGCCTTTTAATTAATTTTGGTTTAGTCTGTTGAGAGAATTGGAGGAAGAAGAAGATCGAACTGAAAAAAGAATTCATTTCCTGAGCAAGCGTTTTAGAGTTTTTGGTAGCCACCCTGATGAGCTTTGCTGACCGATTACACTAGGAAAAAAATGTTTTCTGAAAAAAACTTACAGGAAGATTTTGTCAGAATTTCCCTGTTTGATTCACAAAGAGAGGGGAATACAGGAAACAAAACATCAGCAAATAGAAATGCTTGTTGATTGTGCCTGGGTTATAAATATAGTAGCATGAAAATCTGTTAACCTTGGGATCAGTGGTGCTTCGTTGTTCAGGGTCTGTCAGTTTCATTTGTATGAAATACAAATTTATTCCAGTGTCAGCCTTTTTGGAAGAACAACTTACAAAAAAACCCTCCCTGAACCTCTCAACAAACAAAACACACCCCACCCCCCCAACTCCAAAACCAAAAGAAAATGGTATAAACTTATTTTCCAGTCTTATTCCATATTTAGCTGACCAAGCTAAGAATTATTCTATCTAGGGCAAGTTGCTTCTGTTTAATCATTATGCAAATGGTAAAGGTTCATAACAACAACAAAAAAATACTCCTGCATTATTAGGAGGCAGTGCCAGAATTTGTCTAAGGTCATTTGCAGTAATTGTCCTTCCTGTCAGAGGGCTCAGCTGTGCCGTGTGTTTTTGTTTTGTATCTAATGGGGTGTAACTGTGTGGTGCCACTTCAAAGGTGGTCGCAGATTCCTCACGTATACCTGTGCATTTCTGCTGATTCTTGCATCAAAGGATCATAAGAGCGTGGGGCGGTGAGGTCAGTCAGCCGATCCCAGAGGAAGTTGTATGAGGATAAAAATCATTTGGGGGGATGGGGCAGACGAGTCGGCTTGATCATCCTGCTCATCTCCCCAGCATGCACTCTAGTCTGTTGCATGGTTTTTGGAGAAAGGTCAGAAGTTGTCTTCTAAACAGCAGCCTGCACTTGCCAGCAGTTAGACTGAATCTTAACTCATGGCAGAACATAAAGTGGCTATTTGGTTCAGTTTTGCCTGTTCTGTAAACGCTATAGGATTGGTGTGCAAAGGGTAGAGCTTCTTATAGTTTGAATGTATTAGGGTGTTCCAATGTAAAGGGAAATACCCAGTAATTGTCCACTGACCACTAATCCCAAGTGTTGATGGTGTTCAGTATGATCTGATGGGAGGGGGCGATACAGAAGATGCAGACTAGTGAGGATGTACGTGTAGGTGAGAGAGATGCAGACTGAAAGGAACGTGATCTGCTAGAATACAGACCTTACTCATTTCTCTCCTTTCTTTTTTTCATTTTTAAAAATGTTCTAGCCAATTCAAGTACCTTCCTTTTCAAATTATAATCACCCAGAATAGAGTTAAGGTCACTGTATGGCTGGCAGTGTAAAATACTCAGTAGGAAATGAACCAGCACATAGCATGAAACAGCAAAAATCTGTCAGAGATAATATGGAGGTTTTGATAATGGTGTTTGAGGAAGGAAACTTTCTGATAAAATGAGCGGAGTTGCACTTTAGATTACAGTTTGTTTTGTTCTTTGTTTGTGCAACTGAGGGCAGAAATCAAGGTAGTTAAATATCATTTGGCTAATTTCCTTATTGGCTTGATGTCCTTAATATGTGACGTTCATGTTTATAATGTGTTCACATGGGGTAATTGACTAAAGCAGCTCACTTGAAGCTTAAATTAAGAACATGTAGAATAACTTATTCTTTAGTATTCTGGTTAATTTACATAAGGGTTGACTTAGGAAAAATGTCTGGTACTTGGTGTCTTTCCCTTTCAATGTACACAAATGCTAGTCTAAAAAAAGTGAAGAATTTGGTAGACATTTTGCATTTCATCATATTTTTATATATTACTGAGCTCTGAGTTGAATGTTTTTTCTATCTTTCTGCTGATGATTTATTTTTAGCATAGAGAATTCTAAGAAGCAGCATATGAGACGTGTTTTCCTGTGCTCTTTTTTAGTGAAATGACAAAAACAGTGGAGATTTCTGGGGAAGGTGGACCATTAGGAATACATGTAGTGCCCTTTTTTTCATCTTTGAGTGGAAGGTAAGATATTTGCTGCATTGCTCAAGAGATATCAATGAAAAGTTTTCAGTTGTGGTTCTCTTAAAATACCAACTATTCAACCATAAGGAAAAGAAATGCTTAAAAGAAAATTGGTCTATGACACTGTTTTCCGTTAGCAAAATATTTAGTAATCTATGTTACATATAAGATGGTACCAACCCCTTTGTTCATATGTCCTTTTAACTGCCTCTGTTTTTTTTCTCTGAATGATAAACTAGACTCTCTGTAGAATAATGTGATACTAAAGTTGTAGGGGCTAGGGTATGGTTGCATTTTGTGGTGTTGGATTGCTTTTGTGGATGTGGGGTTTGGTTTCAGTTGTGTGTTTTATGTTTGGTTGGGTTTTTTGGGTTTTGGGGGATTTGGTGTATTTGTGGGGTTTTTTTGGGTGGTTGTTGTTGTTTGTTTTTTTTCCAATTGGATTTCTCTGCATAGGCCCTTAATGACATACCAGACAAGAAAAGTAAAAAAATTTGCTTGCCGGGTCATGCCTCGTATTTTTCAAGCCACCTTTCAGATTTGGTTGTATAGCATTTATAAAATGTGCACTATACCATGAACTTTTCTTTGTCACAATACAATTACTTTAATTATAAATGATTTAACATAGTCTCTTGAGATCACAAAAGCCTATTATAGCATCGTGCTCATATTGATGTACTGTAGTTAAGAATGTGTCAGCATTTTCATTATAACTGTTTTCCAAGCTATATATCTCAGATGCAAAACAAAACAAAAAAAAAAAAAAAATTCTAGGCTGAAATTTGACATACAGAGGCTTAGCCAGAGAGTTAATTTGACACTGGCAGCCCTGAATAAGAGATGGGAAATTGCCAATGCCATAAAAGATACTACTCTACAGTAAAATGCCTGCCTGTAACACAAAGACAATTACTGCTTAAGTAAAAATTGTCTAATTCTTTAATGTTTCTTTACTTGTCAGCTTTCATGTAGGACAGAGAATGTGAAAGATTAAATTGCCTTGTAAAGGTCTGTGTGTGTAAATGTTTTCTCAGCGAGTTCTGAGTTGGCAAGTGGACCCAAATTCATTCAGTGTGTTTTATTTGCCAATAAGGAAAATAGATGTCTGCCTTCTGCCTGGAAAAACATCATCACTGTCTCAAGAAGAAAGTTGGTCTTCGATGGGAACTGTAGGAGGTCTGAGTGGTGTTCTTGGCTTTGCAGACTGCCTGTTTGTCTTGAGAAAGGCACTTGTCTTTGTCTGCATTTCATTATAGGGTAACAATAGTTCTTTGTTATAGGCATGCTGTAAAGGTTGTAGTGTGTACGCTGTATTTCAAGATCATTAGGTAAAAAACATGATGAAATTGCAAGCTACTAAAATCAGTAATGATTGTGACTGTAATACAGTTGTGTACTGAAGTACTGTTGTGTTGGGTGCAGAAAAAGTGGAGTTCCTTGGTTTACATGGCATGCATGTTCATATGTCCTTATTTACAAATGCTTTTGTGGATCCCTCAGAGCAAAGGAGTTTTTGACAGATGGACTACTTGTTTAGACAGTTGTCTCGAAATTTTAATGACCCTTGGCAGAACCATACCAATATCTTTGTAAAAGCACTAGAGTGACTTAAATCGCTTGTCCCTCTTATTTAATCAAACCTGAGACTGGTGTGTGAATTTTAACTTATCATAACATAAGAAAGTAGAGAAGAGCATCTTTTATTTGTGTTAATGACAAGATAGAATTTATGTTGAAATGCTGGCCAGGACTAGCTTGGTCTGGTATTTCAGTTGTGAGGTTATCTTCGAATAAGGTAGTGCTGACTTTAGCCTACTGCTGCTCCAGAGCAAAATTTTTCTAGAGGTAGTTAAAACATTGTATTAATTTGCAAAATCTTAATTTAAATCTTAGTTTATACAGGAACTACAAAACTAATCGAAACATTTTTTCCCCCTTTCTTTTGCACTTAGATATAATTTTAAAAAGGAAATTAAAATTTAATAAATATATTAATGAATAAAATAATGCTAAAATTGAGGCTGTGGAAAAAAATAATGGAGCAATGAGTTTAATCTGCCACAGCACATGTAACTCAAGCCAGTCATTCAGGTACTACAGCACACATGACAAGTCTCAGACAAGTGGGCAATCCCATTGCATTATATGGATGCAGCAGCTAAGAACAACAGGTTAACAAGCAACCGACTTAATCTGTGATGTCTTTTATTTCTCTGCTTCTATTGGTTTGCATCCTAATATAATTGTATTTCATTAGTTCTTACTATTTAGGTTTTTCGATTGCTGCTAGCTGGATGTTTGTCGTCAGTAGGGCTGCGGCCCCTGACCACTACTGCCCCTTTGAATTGTTTAGTGAAGGGTGATGCAGGTTGCAGGAGAATATGTGATAGGTTGAATCATTTTTTTCTGTTAGATGAAGAAGTAAAACTCAGTAGGAACCAAGTTTTCACTTAAAGTACATTGTTATGACATAAATACAGATTTTCAAATCTTATTATACAGTAAATCTAACGTCAGATGCACAGTGAATATAGTGTCATATGAAATAGTTAATGGCATGCTGTGAATCCGTTGAATGGACTTAAATATGAGGGCAGTCATGAATCTGGTGAAAAAAATACAAGATTCCTGTTCTGTGATTGGAGTGCTGGCATGTTGGAAATTGCACATTAGTATCTTGGGGAGTATAACCAATAGAAAATGGTTGCTAAAGGTCATCTGTCTTTGCTGATGTGGTATGGAAATTTAGGGTATAAAACTTGATTATAAAAGGTCTTCACAAACGTGCAGTTGTCAGGTTTTTTTGACACTATACTGATGTCATTGGATAAATCTGTGCTGAGTTGTAGTCTGCAGTACAGAGATGCTCCAGGTAGTTCAGAAGTAGCCTAGCGCTCCTGGCAGAGTTAGCCACACTGGAATCTTGCACCACCCACACTTGGTCGTTTGACGCATGATCAGAAGTTTCTGTGCTGCTCAGTTTTCAGTTTGCACATAACCTGGTGACAAACCACTTAGGTTTAGATCTTCTGCTGTTCTCCTGCCACTTAAATAAATAAGATTGCTGTCATGTATCAAAACAAGGGGCTTTGGCAACTAATAAGTTTCAGAGACTTTTCAAACATAGAAGTAACTGATTATTTTTATCTCATTTTAGTGCTCATTTAGTTTGTTGTAGTCGAGTTAGAATATTACTTTTAATCTATTTGTGCTTTTCTTTGAAGCCATGTAATCTTACTTAGTGGCAGACAAATACTGCAGAAGCTACATTCAAATTGTTAACTGCATGGGGAGATCTAGGTGTTTTCCTGTCGCTCCAAGTATGACCTACAGGACTTAATGCTTCCTGAAGTTCTAGCAAGTAGTATAGCATTAGTGTCCAGCATTTTTTCTTGATGTTTCTTGCAATCCCCTCCCTGTTAGTGAGCTGGAAATCCTTTCTCTAGGTTTGGCACCTCATAGTGGTCTACTGTATCTCATCTCGCACACAGTAGAGATTAAGATCTATTTTTGGTTGCTATAAATTCATACCACCAGAATAAGAGTAGTTTTCCCCCTTTTTTTTTTTGTTTGTTTGCCTTTTAGGATGCTGGGTCTCTTTGTCCGTGGTATTGAAGAAGATAGCAGATCTAGGCGTGATGGGCTTTTCCATGAAAATGAATGCATTGTGAAGATTAACCATGTGGACCTTACAGATAAAACCTTTGCACAGTAAGTGATGGTTTACTGATACTTTTAACTATCCAAGATTTTATATGATGCTGTGTTTATTAAGAGATTCATGCAAAGGGATTAATATTTATTACCAATAAAATGCCTGTAAACGTGATACAAAGTTTCTGCCAGGTAACTTTCTTTCTGAAATCTCCCAAGTAAGGTGAATTTTGGGAAGAGGAGTGTTCTTGTAGTCTTAGTGAATGTATTGTGCTTGCTTAATTTAAATAACTGTTAAAAAACTTAAAGCTATCTTCACTTTCTAATTCTTCTGTTATTTTTTCTGTATTTTCTTTGTAATTTGTTTCTTATAAGACCCTCAGAATGAGTCAACATCACAGCATGTTTTTCCTTTTTTTTTTTTGCAAATGAAGTAAGATTTTTTTTTGTGTGTTGAAGCTTTTTGAGCATTTAATTTTTTAAAAATACTAGTACTGTCAAACTTATTAGTTGAGCTAAATGGGAAGTCTCACCTCTTACGACTTTTATTTTAATCTGTTGACATTTATTGCCTACCTAAAATTACTCTAAGTAACAGTTTGCTTTGATTGGCTGTGAATTAATGTCACATTGTTGCACAAAAGAATAGCCTCTCAAATTTCACAGATATTTGCTGTAGTAATTAAATAGTAATTTGTTTTTACTTTTAATCCATATGTTTAGACAGCTGAGTGATTATTTATAATATAACAAAAACCTACTGAGATCTCAAAGGAGCTGAGGCTTAACTTTCTAAACAGTAAGCCAAATGTTCAAGGTTTCTAGACTAAAATAACTAATTTCACTGTTAGGGATAAATATTTGAAAAATAGGTTTTCATAAAACAAGTGTAGTTCTGTAAGAGGTATTACCTTGTTTCTGAGGCTTAGCTTTTTTGACTTCTGATAGATTTTCAAGTTATTGTTTTCTGAATATCTGGTGGTAAATGTATTCTGATACGATACAGTACATGCCATTCTCTTCCACCCATGGAAAATTCCTACAATAAGATATCAACTTTATCAGAACATAATTGTTGATACCATATTAAAATGTTGCCTGACCTGTGCAGTTTTGTAGTGAAGATGTATCCTTCTCAAAGGAGATTTTGCCTGAATCAAAACCTCTCTTTTCAAAATTTTATGTGATCTTTTCTTTAAAATTTGTTGTCTCCTTTGTGTTTTCTTCAGAATGTAACTAAATCTTCAGAGGCTTTAAGCCCATGAGGTGTACGTGGAGTGGAGGACTCCACCTATTTTTCTGTGAGGTTACTGCATTTTGGGCGGTTAGAAATGTTGCAGTAATTCGGTTCGAAATGAAAAATGCAGGGCACTTCACTTTCTCCAAGTTTCTAAAGTTTTGGGAGTTGGAAGGGATATTTACAAAGACAATTGTTAGTTTAGAGAGGCCAGTCTTGTTAGGCAATCTCTCTGGCACTGGGTGAGTGAAAGAGAGGAGTGACGAAGGTGATTCAAAGCAGAGCCTAATTTAGTTGGTCTGGTTCACCTTATGTTACAATAGCAAGTAGTGTGGTTGCAGTGAGCTGTGATGACTCAACATCCATTTGGGGACTGGGGGGAGTAGTTTGGACAAGCTCTAGCCTAGGCCCACGTCATGTTACATTGTTCTCCTGAATTGCCTTCAGAATAGCCTTCTGCATCATCCCCCTTCCTTGGCTGTTGAGAATGGCTAAAGAAAGCAGCTTTCTGGGTTGAAACTAAGTGACTATGGCTTTTAGTTTTCATCTGGCATGATGTAACTCGACTAACTTGACAGAAGTCCAAGTTACAGAAAAGCAGTAGTTGTAATGGTTGTCACCAAGTATTGTCCCAATCACTGCTGACCCAGAAATAGTCATCACATTCTCCTTTGAGAGGAAAATCTGTTTGCTAGTGTCAGGTTGACATTTTTTCATAACCCATGTAAAAGCTGTTTTAACACTTAATGGAGACTGTTACATAGTGTCTCTTTCAGTTTTCAGCAGAGACTTTACAATAGGTCCTGATGATTGCTGCTTCTGCAGCTGTAATAGCAGCGGCCTACTTTTTGTATTCCCATGTTTATAATAGTTTTATAGGGACTGTTGGTCTGCTTTTTCATTGCCTGTTTATCTATTCAATTACTTTCTGTTGTGTTGCAGAGTTTCTAGCACCTCTTTTAATTGACTCCCTTATTTCTTTAAAGTATGCGTTCGGAGTCTCAAGAAATGTAAATTTCTCCATCCATTATTTTTTCTGTTTGAAGTGCAGCCAGTTATTTTGCCCCTGAAGACTGCATTTAGGCTTTCCCACAGGATGTCTTATTTCCACTTTTTTTTTTTTCCAAGGAGATCTTACATTTTCTATTTCGTATATTTAAAATATTAATCTCCTGAAACTAAGTTATTAAATTACCTTGTAACGTATGGCCAAGTGGCTATTTGCAAGGATGAAGATGGGGTGTGAAAGAAACCTGCTTTTAAGGCTTTACAACCTTATGCTGGGAGCATGCCATGGTTTCTATGATCAGGGTAAGGTCTGTCCTTGGAAAACCTTCATGGGCTACAGGTGAGCAGGTAACCTATAACCCCTGCAGACACACTGGGACAGTGCTGTTACAGTTCTGGAAACTAACCCTTGAGGGCGGTGCTGGAAGAATACCTTCCCACAATGCTCTCCCTGCTACCTTTCTTTGCCAAGTTTGAGGTTTGTCTTCTGGCAGTGGCTCTTGTCAATGAGTGCGGTTGCTCTGACTCTTGGTGCACATACACTGAGTCTAGCCAAGATGGTTCTTTCCCACGGCACTATCCATTGGGACTGCCCTCTGACTTCAGTGTCTTCATGCTGCAAAAAACCCTCTTGAAACAGCCCCTCCCTTCCACTGCCTGCAGCTGCAAGGTGGAGGTATTGTGTGGCTCGCTTGATCTGGAAAAGCTGTAGAAGCGCATTCAAGATGTTAACATTTGTGGTGGCTTCCTTTCTGTATCAGTGTAAAAAACTGTTTATTTTGGAAGTACTTTCAAGTTTGCTGTTGCATAGCTGAGTGTAAATCCAAAGCCAAAACTTCAGTGAAATACTGGCTTTCCCTGACTGGTGAACACGCTACAGAAATGTAGAAGATATGTAAATTGTTCTCAGAAGGACCCCATGATTTGTTTAAAAACTAATGTGGCCATTACTTCCCCTCTTGACACAATTCTGCGAAGCAGAAGTTCTTGATTTTTCATTCTCAAAATGTACTTCAGCTACTACGTCTGTCTGTACTTGAGTTGTCTTCTGCAGTATGACAGAAAATCAGCCTGCTTCGTTGGAAGGTATGAGAGGAAAGCATAGAAAGAGAGAAGTCTCCTTTGTGCCTTTAGAATCCAAGGTTCGTAAAATGTCTTGACTGGCGAAATCTACAGGTTATTCAAAATCCAGAGAAGACTTTATGAACGGTTGCTTTGGCCAACTTATCTTAATTGCCTTGCAATGCATGGGAACCCGAACACTGGGTTGTTACTGTGTTAATCAGTTCAAGGAACTACAGGTCAGTCAGTCTCACCTCTGTGGCGCACAAGATCATGGAGCAGATTCTCCTGGAAACTATGCTAAGGCACATGGAAAAATGGTGACAGCCAGTGTGGCTTCTGTAAGGGCCAATCATGCCTACAAATTTCGTGGCCGCCTACAATGGGGTTACAGCATTCATGGATAAGGGAAGAGCAACTGATGTCATCTGCCTGGACTTGAGCAAAGCATTTGACACTGCCCCGCATGACATCCTTGTCCCTAAACTGGAGAAACATGGATTTGACGGATGGACCACTCAGTGCATAAGGAATCGGCTGGATGGTTGCACTCAGAGTTGCAGTCAATGTCTCAATGTCCAGGTGGAGACCAGTGATGTTCCTCAAGGGTCGGTATTGGGACCGGCACTGTTTGACATCTTTGGTGGCGACATGGAGAGTGGGATTGAGCGCACCCTCAGCAAGTTTGCTGTCAGCACCAAGCTGTGTGGTGCAGTCGAGACGCTGGAGGAAGGGATGGCATCCAGAGGGACCTTGACAGGCTTAAGAAGTGGGCCTGTGTGAACTTCATGTAGTTCAACAAGACCAAGTGCATGGTCCTGCACATGGGTCAGGGCAATCCCAAGCCCAAATATAGGCTGGGTGGAGACTGGATTGAGAGCATCCCTGGGGAGGACGACTTGGGGGGGCTGGTTGATGAGAAGCTCAACATGACCTGGCAGTGTGCGCTCACAGCCCAGAAAGCCAACCGCATCCTGGGCTGCATCAGAAGCAGCGTGGCCAGCAGGGCAAGGGAGGGGATTCTGCCCCTCTGCTTCAGTCTGGTGAGACCCCACCTGGAGTCCTACGTCCAGCTCTGAAGCCCTCAGCACAGGAAAGACATAGACCTGTTGGAGCAGGTCCAGAGGAGGGCCATGAAGATGATCAGAGGGGAGTGGAGCACCTCTCCCATGAGGAAAGTCTGAGAGAGTTGGGGCTGTTCAGCCTGGAGAAGAGAAGGCTCCAGGGAGACCTTATAGCAGCCTTCCAGTAGTTAAAGGGAGCCTACAAGGAAGCTGGAGAGGGACTTTTGACAAGGACTTGGAGTGTTAGGACAAGGGGTAATGGCTTTAAACTGAAAGAGGGTAGAGTTAGACTGGATATAAGGAAGAAATTTTTTACTATGAGAGTGGTGAGGCACTGGCACCAGAGAAGCTGTGGCTGCCCCCTCCCTGGCACTGTTCAAGGCCAGGGTGGATGGGGATTTGAGCAACCTGGTCCAGTAGAAGGTGTCCCTGCCCATGGCAGGGGGTTTGGAACTATATGATCTATAAGGTCCCTTCCAACCCAAAACTTTCTAAGAGAAGGGTAGTAGTTTCACTGAGTGCTCTAATGCAGTTTCTGGTGTTGCAATTGACCACATCTATGAAGACACTGATTAGGTAAAGTCCACGTATCCACCTTATCAAGAGGTTACTGCTTGAAAGACGTAATATCTACCTATTCATTTATCAATTTGTGCAGAAACACACAAATTGTTGCACCTTATGTGGTCACCGTGTTTTTTTCTGATGTTTATATATCCCATACCATCATCCTTTTCTGTTGCACCATTTGCAGTGACAGTATTTCTTCTGAAGATGTCCTTATACCTCATACCCTCATTCTTTTTTATTGGTGTGGTACCAGCCTGCAGTGGCATTAGGGATGATGAAGGAATCTGAGTGGCAATTAGACTGTACTCAGAAAAAAGGAAGTCTTGAGCTTGCTTGTAGTAGAGGTATCTATCAGAGCAGTTGGTCATAAGTGCTCAGTATGCCTCTATACCAACAAAAAAATATGTAACGGACAGATACTTGAAAAAACGAGCAAGCTGTAACTTCAGGAGTGTCTTGATGAGCTTTTGCTATCAGAACTTCCTTTTCTGATGTGCTACATGAAGAATTGTGTTTGTTAGGTTATTCTGGATGATACGTTTTCATAACAGCCTAGGAATCCTGACAGACGTGCTGCTCCTACTTGAAATGTAAGGAAATGCAGTAGTTTAGAAGTCTTATTTCACGCGTACTTTTAGAAAAGGCACCCTGTAGATGTGAAAGTAAGATTATTTCTTCATGTTTAAGAGAAAAATTTATCTTATTCTCTGTAAACAATTTCAAACTTTGCCCAATTTTTCCGATTTGTTATGTGAATTTTCATACCTTTCTTTTAAAGGGCTCAGGACATCTTCCGTCAGGCAATGAAATTTCGAAGTGTCATGTTGGAAGTCCTTCCTCCGTATAATCGAGAACAGTATGAGAAGTCTGCTATTGCTCCCCTTTGTTTTCTGGGTAATGAAGAAGGAGTTCCGAAAACAAAGATTCCACCTCCTGTTCATCCAAAACCTACTTTGAAAACAATTAATCTTTCTGGAGCAAGCAACTTGGAGGCAGGTGTACAGCCAACACTACAGCAATCTAAGAGCCCCAACCTCCCACGTTTGGGTAGAAAGTTATCTTCTCCCTCACTGTCTCCCCTTATGGGTTTTGGCAATAAAAAAAATGCAAAGAAAATAAAGATAGACCTGAAAAAAGGTAAGACTTTGGAGATGATATGATTAATTCTCTTTCATGTTCTCTGTGTTGATACCTTAACTTTTAACCAAAGTAGTGACATTATAAGTACAAGCAAGTTATTTACAATTTAAGAATTCCCAAACTTCCAAAAGGTAAAATAATATTCCAAAGGGGAAAGGAACGTTAACAGTAATGTTCTCAACAGTCAGCTTTCTCATAAATTTTGGATGCGTGTTACCCAGACTTACAGATTTTTGAAACATCTCGGTTACTGATTATGTAGAAGGTATTTCATTAGCAACATGCAATATTAAGAGATGCTTCAGCCTTTTCATAAGCATGGAATAAAAATTTGAACTGTCTGCTGCTAACCTTTGTTATTTTTGTTCATATCTGCTAATTGACCAGCACTGTTACGACATTGTCTACGCATACTTTTAAAAATATACCCTGTTCTGTTTCATGTTATCCAGGAAGTTGACCACAGATTTACCTGTCTTTCCCTTTTTGATTTTCTAAAAAGCTTTTGTTTCCATCTGTATTTATTCAGCTGTCAGCAGGCCAAATTTTGTGTGTGTATCTTTAATTGCTGCTCCATACAGATGTCTGTCTTTGCATGGAGTAGCAGGTTTATACACATGTAGTAAAATGTGCTTAAGGAGACCCCAATTGGCATTTATATTTTCTGTTTAATTTCTGTCTCTGATTTGGTTGAGAGTTAAATTGATACTAGAAATGGCCCTTTTAAAATTGTAACTTTATTCTTTTAACACATAATGAATGTAATCAAGCTGTCATTTCTTAATTTCTGTTATTTCTTAACTTAAATAACTCATTTTTACTTCTGAACTCTTTGTGTTAACAATGCCTACTACAGAATTTTCCCCATTTTAAATGTAATGCTTTTGGGTTTGAAACAGTAATTTATATTTTTAGAAATTATAGGAATGTGATACTGATGTGATATCTCTGAAAACTATCACATGGGTAACAATCCTGCTCAATATAAAAAGATGTTTATGGACTCTGCTATTCCTGGGTGGTTTTGGTGGCTTATAAGCAATACTTGCTGATACTGATTTTACTCATAAATTGTTTGTTAAAGCATTTATCTATTAACACTTGAGGTTGTTGATTTCCAAGCAGAAAACAACTTCACAAAAGGAAGCCTTGAAATACCACTTGTCCTTTCTTAACAGCATATAGTCAGCAGTTTTTATATTCAAATTGTGACACTTCCTACTTTTCACCAAGTTTCAGTAAAACGTGCTCATAAATAAACAATTCTGATTGCTCTAATTTGTTTCAAAGACTATTGACAATGATGCGAAGGCCGATACTAAAACCACCTGGAGAAAAGGTAAATGCTTTAAAATGAGAGTTCTCACTTGTTTTGTGTTATGGTGGGCTATCCAGAAGTATTTCCATCTGTAGCTGTTGCAGCAGGGTTTGAGCATGTGTTCTGACATTGATAGAATTCTTCTCTAGACCATGCAGAAAACAGGCCCGTGTTTACAGCTTTTTGTTTGCTTTTTGTTTTTAAGAGCTAATGTGAATGAGTGTCTGTGATATGTTACTGACATTGTTTACTTACTTTTAATGATCATCATTTGCTTGTTGAAATTTGTGTTAGGAGTTCTTTATCTGACCTTTCTAGGTCCAGAAGGACTTGGTTTCACTGTGGTTACCAGAGACTCTTCAGTACATGGTCCTGGTCCGATTTTTGTGAAGAACATTTTACCAAAAGGTGCAGCAGTAAAAGATGGTCGTTTGCAGTCAGGAGACAGAATCCTAGAGGTTAGGATAAACATCTGTTGTGTTTGCATTGCTGAGTATTGATTGCTGGTTTGGGTATAAATAATTTATTTCCATATGCATACTACTGACGTATGGAATAAAAATTCTTGATGGTTTTTTTTTAAAAATCTCATGGCTTTTGTACTGTTGTCAATGAATATTTAACACTACGATTTGGAAAAAGGTGCTTTTCACAAGGGCCCATGGGATGTTTGAACAAGGGGGATCTGATAACGTCTTGGTTCTTAAAGCAGATAAATGTATCAGTTTAGAAACAAAACATGTCTTGTCTATTCAGCCGTGTCCAAAAATCTCTGATTCATATCAAGGTGGTTAAGTGCTGATTTTAAGGCAGTTTTGCTCAAATTGGTCTGTTTAAAATTTTCAGTTACAAACTTACAGTCACAAAATAAGTTTAATGGCTTATTTCTACTTACTAACTTAAAAAAGCTCTTAAGGTAAACAGTTTTAATAATACTTAGGTCTTGTTTTTGTACTTTTCATCTTCAAAGTGCTTTACAAACTAATTAAGCTTCACAAACCCCCTGCAAGGTGAGTAAGTACTACAGACCTGCTTTAACAAAAGGTGAAAATGAGGGGAAAAAAGGTTAAGTGATTTGTGCAGGGCCAAGGGGGGAGACAGTGTGGGAGCTGTAGCTAATTCCTCTTTGCTCTGAGTCACTGAGTGACACCTGTGTAAGGTGAGGGGAACATGACAGACAGCCATACTCACGGATATGACATCCTCTGTTCTTTTGTGTCTGGTAGGTGAATGGACGGGACATCACTGGCAGGACCCAGGAAGAGCTTGTAGCTATGCTGAGGAGCACAAAGCAAGGGGAGACTGTCTGTCTGATTGTGGCTCGTCAGGAGGAGGCCTTTCTACCTCGAGAGCTGGTAAACTTGTTATTTTGTCCTGAAGAGTGGTATTGAAACAAATTCATGTTTTATAACTGGCCCAAGAAATAGAAATGAACTGTTGTTGGCTGAGAAAGCCAGGAAAGGAGAACTGTATAAGGCTTGTGTTTGAGAAGTATTTGTACTTACATTTGATTTTGATGGATGTTTGATTTTATCTACTTTAGATGCAATTCCACGCAATGCGATTTTTTCATCCCAAAAAGGACATCATAAGCATAACTCACAAGGGAAGAATATAAATCAATCTTGTAACTGTGAGGTCAAGCATGACTGAAAATGGAGTATTGTCTTGCAGAAAAGCAACAGACTTTAAACCAGAAGCTTAAAGTCCACGTAATGAGTCCTGCAGCTTACCACTAACAAACTAGTCAGGGTGGCTGCCCCAAGGAGGTCCATCTCCTAAGCCAGGTGCCAAAGTGCGGGGGTGGTGAGGAATAGAATTCCATTGCAATCCTCACAAATTTTGGAAGCAAGCTTTTCCTTGGCTGCTAGTCTTTGACTTAACAGGCTCTTGCATGTCTGATTTTGTTCTATCTCAAGTGCTTAATTTTCACTTTTTTTCTTTTGAAACACCGGCATGAAACTGTGTTCTCTTTTTCTGTCACATAGACAGAGGAGGACTACATCAGTGTATAAGTGCTATCTGATACATACGTGTTTCCCCTGAAAGAAGGTTATCTCTTTGGTCGCCTCTTCCTTATCTTGATTGATGGCTATACTTGACCTTTCATTAAGAAGTTCTCTGGATAAAGGAAGGACTGTATTTCCTGCTTTTGTCTCATTTTATCTCCTTTAAAAACCCAAACCGCCTTCATTCTTTTCTTAAGATGCTGCCTTCTTGCTTTTCCTTTTACTTCAGACTGCTAGAAGGATCTTCTACAGAAATCCTCCATTACGTTTCTTCACAATACCCTGCGAACACTTTTCCTCTTGTTTGCTTGTTAGCAGTTGGGCATTGTTGAGGTGAGGATGTCTGTTGCCTGTGGTAGGGTAAGAAGCTGGAGGGGAGTTAGATTCACTCATGTGAGCCTTTCCTCTCATGGGCTGGTGCCCCCTTCTTCCTGTAGTAGTGCAGTTGAGAAGTGTCCTAAGAAAACTATTTTTGTTTTCATTTTCCTTTTGTATGGAGTAATCTTTAAGGAGGGTAATGCTAGAATATTTTCGGCCCTGTAATTGTGCATTCGTTGTCAGTGATTCCCAATGCACCGAAGTCAAGTCATTGTAATGCTCTGTTCAGTAAGCCCTGAGCTGTAGAGTCAGTGTCTCTGTGGATCGGAGGGAAATTTCCGAGTCTGAAAGTGCGATGTTATCTATTATATTTAGGATTGCTTTTCTTCCACCAGCTCTTATGTGTAAGAGTTTATTTCTTGAAAAGGCCACCCATCAACAGTTTTTTCTTGCAGGTGTTTTAAGTTATAAAACACATTGCTTGGAAAATGTAGTTGTAAAAAGGTATGTATTATTCTTTTCTCTCTCCTGTTTCAACAACACTGTACATCATTCTTTACTGTCATAGTACAAATTCTCTTGGAAATCACCGTAACTGTGTATGGGTATAAAAGGCTGGAAGAATCTAAAAGCTATTTATAATTTTTACCTGCCACAATTGTCTGCTATTGAATTCTAGCCCCTACAGTGAGGATTAACTACCTTTCAAAAGGTGACTTACTTATGACTGGCATGATTGAAATCCAGGAAGTGGCCACATTTATCCTGCTGGCTTGACCTTCGCTTAGATTGCTTTCTCTGCCTAAGAATGATGCACAAGTGATGGCCCTCACTATGACGATGACGGTGATGATATGTGAATTCTAATACTGTTCTGTGTTTCTTGTTATCCCAATCAAGTACAACATAATACAAATGTGAGTTACTGAAATACACTAGATAATTTTATGAAACCAGCACTTCTAAATTAAAAAGCCTTTCAGTGACATCTGTTCGGTAGCTCCTGGCAAAAGTGTGGGTTACCGTACCACTAAGCTACCAGATGTTCATACTAACACGATGCTTGTTAGAATTCATGGGATGTCTGAGAATAGTCTCAGCAAAGATTAAAAAAAAGAAATTAAAATTGGTTTAGCTTTTTGTTTGTTTTTAGCTTTAGCCATGATACTACATTGGACTAATCCTCTGCTACCTCAAAAGTTACAATGCTGTTTTGATCAAAGAGGAGAAAAAAATCCAGCACTTTAAATGTTTGGTTTTGGAAGTAAAGGTAGTGGATAATCCAATATTTTTCAAGGGCAGTTCTAACTGAATGCTCTGACTACGTAACATGCATGCAGAGTTTATCTGAATACCTGGGGGGTTTGTTAATGCCTGGCCATAACAGGGTAATTGCTTTACATCAGACTTGTTCTTGATTTGAGCAGTTGTCCAGGGACTGTAATCTGAGAAGCTGTTTTCTTCAGATTCCCTGTTACCTGTTGAAAGGAAAAGGACAGCCTAGTAAACATGGCCGTTCCCCACAGCTTCCTGTGGTAAAGATGCATTTGGAACTTGGACGCACTAGATACTGTGTGCGAAACTGCTTTTGAGCATGTTACTACACTACAACTGGGTTCCTACATTGATTTCTGGAAAGAATTTGATAGCTGCAGGGCACAAAGCAAATAAATGTAACAAAGTGACAGTGGGTGGCATTTGGTTGTGTGGGTCTGTAATAATATAATTTGACTTTGCCTCATAACAAAGCTGTGGTTTGGAGAAACCTTGGCATCTCGAATATTTTCAGTAAGTTAGATGGGAGCATAGTTTTGGGGTTTTGTTACTGTGATCTGTGCTGATAATTTGCTAGCAAGTAGAAAAATATATTCAGAGTAGCAAACCTTTACCACACCAGCCAAGAGAGAGATGTGGTATGGGTGAGGAGGAATCAGTGTTGCAAACAGGCATTATTAAATTATAGGGAATTGGGGCTTCAGTTACACTAGCCCGTGCAACATCTGAGAGTTGTACGGTTACATTGTTTGTACATAATGAGGGAATAAAATAGAAACCCCAGTCTTTGTAGTGTTGTTATGGCTTTAAAAAAAGTAAAGGAGGATCTAATGAGATTTTTTTTTTTTATTGAGGCAGATCAGTGAAGTAGAATTTGGACCAACCACAGGCTGTCCTCCTTATTATCCAGTTAGCCAAATGTTCCCAGTAATTTGTGCCAGCTGTTGACATTGTAGCAGCTGAGTAAGGAGCTGATTCCAAAACTCCGGGGAAGATCTTGATTCACTTAATTGCCATGGTCTACAGAGTGGTTGGTGATTAGTGCATTCTTTAAGGTGCATTTGGGTTTTAAACTGTGTAACACTGATTGTTTGCTAAAGGATGGGGTGAATATTACAGAGAGAAACTGGCTTAGCTGAACAGGTTTGGATTTTCCAGTTCTTATCAAAGTAAACGCAATACACATCAAACCATGGCTATCATTCTATTGTGTTTCGAAAATACAATATTTTGGTCTTGTGTATTTGTTGCATCTTGTTTTTTCTCCAGCAAAAATGTGTGAACTGAAGGTGCCATTTCTTTTAATAATGATATAAAGATCACTTACTCCCCCTTCCCTTTCTTGATTCCTGCATTGGTAAAACAAGGAAAGCTACTTGGATGAGAACAGCTCTCGCATAACCCATTCTGCACCATGACCCTATGCAATTCTTTATGCTTCTTATTTTGCATGAGCCTTCAGGATAGTGGATGTGACACACGTAAGCAGAGGAGAGTGCCTGTTCTGCAATGCCAGAAATAATATAGCACCAAAAATACTTCGTTTCTTTTTTTTTTTAAGCTAGAGCACATAAATAGTGTAAGTTTTGCATATGCTTAATTTTTTTGTTTTAAAGATAGCTTTGACTTACCAGTTACAACAGTAATCACTATTTCTATGGTTTCTTGGCATATTCACTGATCACTGAAGAATGGAGGAGGAAAGGGAACAAACCAGCATTTTTAGAACAAAAGCTAAAACAACAACAGTGTATGTAATGTAGCGATTGATAACTCCGAGTCTTTTTTTACACATGTACTGTACAGGATAGAAGGAAGCAGGATGAGAGGCAAGTTCAATTAAGCATTTTTTCTGCCTACCATGTGGTTAATTTCTATGTTTCAGTCTTCCCCTAGTTAATTCCTTCCACCACCTTGAACTTCTGTGCCTGAAGGAGAACTAATTGTTTGCCTGAAGTGTTTTCCTTTTTGTTTT
>Ga0065711_1032610_pt1 | contig 27021 bp, 16 predicted proteins | sample Hoacrofraction12_FD_59098 | JGI IMG/M metagenome (GOLD analysis project Ga0065711, IMG submission 59098) | Hoatzin crop microbial communities from Cojedes, Venezuela - Epithelial fraction 12 v2 (version 2) | ecosystem: Host-associated > Birds > Digestive system > Esophagus > Crop | place... | reverse complement strand
TGATGATGGCCTCCAGGATAAGCTGCTCCATCACCTTTCCCGGGATGGAGGTGAGGCTGACCGGCCTGTAGTTCCCTGGGTCCTCCTTCTTGCCCTTTTTGAAGATTGGCGTGACATTGGCCTTTCTCCATTCCTCGGCCACCTCTCCTGTCCTCCAGGACCTCTCAAAGATGATGGAGAGTGGCTCAGCAGTGACATCCGCCAGCTCTCTCAGCACTCGTGTGTGCATTCCATCGGGGCCCATGGATTTGTGGACATCCAGATCACTTAAGCAATCCCTCACACAGTCCTCCTCGACCAAGGGAAAGTCGTCCTCTTTGTCGGTTTCTTCTCTTACCTCCAGGGCCTGGGATTCCTGAGGGCCAGTCTTAGCACTGAATACTGAAGCAAAGAAGGCATTCAGTAGCTTCATTTTTTTGTTTCATTATTATTTCCCACCAGACGACATTCTGGATAGCTGGTTTGTGATTCAAGTGCACTGAGATATTATTTTTTTTAACACAAATGTTAGACAAAATAATTTTTGAAAATGCCAAGCCAGTTTAAAATGGCACATACTGTATGGACACAATTTATCTCTTAAAATACATGCAATCTGCAGATATGGATCTGATTCATACATATGTATCAAAAGGCCAACAGGGTTTTCTTTAAAGACCAAATGAAGCTTTTTTACCTTTATATACAGTGCAGCATCTGTACCATAAGGGATTTATGTTTGCTTTGCATTTAATTTTTTACAATACCATCTTTGAAACAATGTAAAGAATTTGTTGTCTAAGTAAAGAATAACATGCACCTTCACCACTCTGAGATGAATGTCACCTCAAGGAACAGAAATGGTTACCAAATGAAACTGAGGAAAAAAAGTGTTGAAAACCCAAAAAGCAACACTTTCCCACAGAAGATTATTTGGCTGATGATTGCGTCTCCATTCTTTTTAATTTAAGGAAGATCTTGAGAAAGTGCTTTTTAAAGCCCTGGAGTCATAGAAATAATATGACTTCAAAGGGTAAATAGTTTTAGGATCAGGAATATTCCCCTTTAATTTTCCTTCTGCCAAGACTTATGACCGGAGCTCTACAGAGACCTTGTCAACAGCTTGAACTGTGTCCAGAAGCAACTAGGAAGTGAGTGCTGTTCCAGGAAAAATGATATATCCTGCAGGTAACACCACTCATCCGGTAGAAAAAGTGCACCTGGCACAAAGTAACACTTCAGGCTTCTTTTGGGCAAACAAAGTGCCTTAATGATTATCCTGGATTGTTGTAGGTATTTCAGCATGTGAGTTCTAGCAGTCGGTTGGAAATCAGGAGGAGTGAAGCATGCAGATGCTTCAGAAAACCCATTCCAGGGCCTTCTAGGTCTTCAAAAACATGACATGAAGTCACATCACTGTAGAGTTAAGATAAAATGTCAGAGGCATGTTACAAATTTATAATGAGTTCAGACAAAGTTATTGGCTGTAATTTGTCATTGTGCATGGGTAGCAGACCTTGTGTTATGCTCAAGATTTTTCTGCTCATCCTTGGTGTTATGTGTCTGCGTTGTCAGAATTACTCACACTCAGATTATTACATTGTATTTGTTGCGCTGTTTCACCGGTGCCCCTCTCTAGAATAGATATCCCTCTACAGACAAGTGTCACTGACACTGTAAAAAAAAAAAAAGGAAAAAAAAAAAGCTGAGGCACAGCAGTGGAGACCTGTATGTAATCTGCATCTAAACTGGAAACTAGATTTAAACCTTGGATTTCTAGTCTGTTATTTTGAGGCCACTGAGGCCAACGAGGCCATTCCCATTGCTTCTCCAGGAAGATTAGATAAGACTCCCTCAAAAGAAAGCAAAGGCGCTCTACAGGTCTGGTGAAGAGAAGACAAAGCAAAACACTCTGTGTTTAGGTAGCAGTTCCCTTTTGTTCTAGCCAATATCACTTGTAGTAAGAGAGTATGTATGTTATTAACAGCGATAAAAATTCTTTGAAGAAGGAGCATGTCACTTTGCATAAACACCCCAAAGTTTCAAATCATAGCAGATTGATTGAGCCTCTTTCCTTGAGGGAAACTTTACATCAAGAAGCTTAAAAAAGGAGCTGATTAGGTCAGGAAAACAAACCCACATATAAAGACTGGATTGTTTTTCACCAAGTGGTGAATTGTGCTTTCACTACACACTGCTAGTTACAAGGTCTTTCTACTGGCTGGCACTAGAATTTGCAATTAACATATCTCATCAGCTTATTTAGCATGACATGAATATTTTTCTATGTATTATCTATACAAAAATTGTGACCATCTTGACACAGAGCACCAAACGGCATTTTTTGAAGAAAAAAATTATATTTCTTATGAGTTTGAGTAAAAATTTTTTAGGAGAATGTAAGCAGAAAATTCCGTTTGAAAGTATTTGTATTTTGAGAACAGGCTATACAATTTAAGACAAAGAAATACTGTGCGGATTTCTCCTTGGAACATGTCATAATTTCCATATCCATGCTTTGAGTCTTACTAGAAATGGCTAGTAAGTACCTCTACTATCTACATTTGAGTTAATTCTAGAGCGGTGCTTTGATTTTTGATCCCTAATGCTCTATTGATGACCTCTTTTCAACTGCCCAGAAAGGACCACCCTGCCTAAAATGCAAGACAGTTGCTGGAATCCACATTAGTTATGTCCTCTTGCTCCCTCTGAGCAGAAATTGCCAGCTGAGCAGGACTGTAATGAATTCTTATGTGTTTTGTAGTAGGAACTGCCATCAATTAGGAAATAAGCTGAGACCATCAAACTCATTTTAATTAGAATCTCTGATTGGATTTATGCCAAGATCCCAAAGGTAAAAAACTAGTACAGAGATTTACCATCTTCTCCAAGTGGAAATTTTAATTCTAGTCAACTCTCCTTCCTCAGTACTGCATTTCCTTTCTTGGTGTGAGTGTGTGTATGAGGTTAAACTTTATTTTCCTCAGTGGATAGTGGAGATGTTCATACACAGACTACTCGGCTGAGAGTATCTCATTATTCCATCCCTGTCATACACCATTCCATTTATACTGACAGGCAGAAAACCAATTTTATATCTCACATTCCTATTCTATATATTTAATTTCTAATGAGATTCAGGGATGCTCCATTCCCAAGACACATTATCTTCCATTATTACCACAATACAATATAATGTATAAAATAATGATAGAGAATAATAACTAATGTGTAATCACCAAGCTTATTCTGTCTTGAATCTGCTGTTATGGAGTCTGACAATTGTATCCTTGTAATAGGAACACCTAACCTCTGGATGCTTCAGCTTGGAAAGATAATTTCTTATTAGGTTTTATTATTATTATTATTGTTATTATTATTATTATTACTTTAACCTTCATAATCTGTAATTTGAAATTCATGCTTAGAGTTCAGTTAGCCATAACCAGTTCTCTGAAATTTGAAATGCTTTCTTGTATGGCTGGAAAAATATGCAACTATATTTTTTCTGATGCTAAATATGTCTGTGCATTGTATGCATTTGTATATACACAAAATTCCACACATAATCTTCTCCAGAATAGCTTTCATATTGAATAGCTTTGAGATCAGTGAGCCTTACAAATAGAATGATAGCTGAGGGATAGTTTTAGAGTTCATACAAAAAAAAAATCTATAGGATCCTATGTAAATAGCTGGAGGCTATAGGAATTAGACAGAGAAAAATCACATCTGCTCAGGGAAGAGACAATTTAGCCCATGTTGTTGAGCCATTAAGCCACCTATGATAGTACTCAGACAGAAGCGAGGGGACTTTAGTTCAATCCTCAACTAGGTCATCCAATCGAACTTTATTTAGGAATATATCTAACCAGATGAGTTGCAGAATGTCTCAACTCCTGCCCTTTCTGTACCCAATGACTAAATCTCAAACAACTACATCAGGAGAAAAATAACGACAAGACCACTGCTGTACCAACAGCTTGCAGTTGCGCTGAAAACGTCACTTAGGTTGAAATATACATTCACACTGATGCAGTGTTTCAGGAGCCTTTGTTGATGTTTAAATGTATTTACAACTCAATGAGTATAAAGAGTTATTGAAACTGTATTATACGCATAATTGCTTTCTCCATAGCTTAACTTTTGTTCATTTTTAGGCCAGACCCCAATTTTAAAAATATTATAAGGAAGAGCTTCCAAAGTTAGATGTCATGACCAGGGCAAGTGAAATCCTGAAAAACAAGAATTAATAGTTCTCAGTGACATTTCAAAGGAGATTCAGTTGTTTTGTGACATTGAAAACATTTCAAAATAACTAGCCATCTTTACACAGTTCAGAAACATTTTTAAATTCTTAATTGAATGCTGCCTTGTGAAAAATCTGATATCTGAACAAGTAATTTTTTTATCCATTACATGCATAATCTGATAACCTAGTAGGTCCAGGTTCTTGGAAAAGCAAATCGCTTTACAGGTACAAAATGTCCAGTGCAAAAATGAAGAAGGGAGAGCTTGGTTTTCAGGACACTCTTTTGGGCTTATATTTAGAAATAACATTCAAAATTTGTTTCCTAAAGTGTTTGCAGTTATTGTCATCATGGTCCCTAAGCACATTATATTTATATAACCCACCTGGACAAGGTCCTGTGCAACCTGTTCTGGGTGACCCTGTTATGGCAGGGGGGTTGGACTACATGACCCACTGAGGTTCCTTCCAACCACTGTGATCCAGTTCCTTCTCTAGGGAAGAGTGCCTTGTAATCTGTGGGTATGATCACTTACCTTGCAGTATATTGTGACAGCTGCTTAGGAAAAGTTATTCGCCTACAATTTCTATGATTTAAAATAATGTTTATAGAGGGTTTAATTTCCTTGTGTTTTCCTTTATATTATGATCATAATTTTTGGTGATTAGGTGAAACCCAATAGCAACACAAATGATAATTGAATAGTCACAGACACAAAAGTTAATAACTTGCTTTACTAAAATAACACCATATTCTTCCTGAATCAAATGTTCTGTGCACAGCCTGTTGGTTTTTAATTAGACGCGTACTTATAGCAAAGTTTTTGATTATAGTAAAAAGGTAAAACTCTCATATGTCTAGGCATAAGCATCTGGTAGGAAGTGTAAATAAGACAGTGAAGTAGGTAGGCTGTGATTCTCACCCAGGATTAACCATCCCTTACGTGCCAGATTTGCAGAGGGAAAGAACTGTGAACTGGAAACCTCATCTTTCAACTTTTATCTATACTAATTCTTTCAGACAAAATTTTAGAACAATGCAGAACAAAAGGGGTTTTGGCAAAGCAACACTTCTCTGAAGAGCAAATCCTTACTGTTGCTGCTTATATTCAGCAGAAGCATTTTTCCCCACTCCAGCTTATGAATTTTCAACTGCGTCAAGGAAATAATATGATGTTCAGCAGGCTCCAGTCAACTGAGATTACATTCTTTGCACCATGAGACTAAGGGAAAAAACCACATTTGTTGAGAACAAAGGGCACACAGAGGCAGTCCCTGAGTAATTCAAACATAAACAGGAAAGAAACTTGATAGAAAACCCTGGCGCTGGTCCATGTCAAGGCTAATTACTGCCACTTTTTTCATGCAAAGTTCTGAATTAATAAGGTAGAAGAAATAGGGAATAGAGAGTGTGCGCTTCTCTTCAAGGGCACAGCTTCACCTTTGAAATCCTTTGCTTGCTGTTGAATTTAAAAGAATCTATAAGAACTGTTTCACAAAAATATGTTGATTGAAACACACTGGAAATAAAGGCAATTCTGATTTTACTGACTTTAGAAGAAAACTGTTGTTGGGTAGGATTTCACAGTTGTTATGGCCTTATATTTCTTTAGGCAGAAACAGTGGCAGATTTGTTTTACAGTAGGTCAGTCTTATCTGTCTAGCATTATGCAACTATGCAGTTGATTGTTCTCCTATAAATATCAGTGCTTTGGAAAAGCATTTTATTCATTTATCATTCAAACATGGTGAATGTAATAATTATTTAAGTAGAATGACAACTGTAAGGTTTAAATGAATCAGGTAAAAGATGTTCCATTGTTTAAGATAATCGTGGATATAAAACCATATTCCTCTTCAGAAGTTTGTGCACAACCCCGAAAATCCTGCTGTAAGGTATAAGCCCCTAGCCTTGTAAACAGTCCACCTGAAGGCAATAGACTACCCACTCAGGTGATGGATTCCAAGAGGGAACAGAGGGAAATAGGAATAGATTTTTTAAAAAGTAAATAGTAATAACAATAACAAAAACATACAAAAACTGTGTTAGTGAACTACAATTCCCAAAGTGGCAGACTGCCACTGATTTAATAGAAAACAAAAGTAAGAAAGACTTCGAACTGGTGCAAATTTTTCTGGTTTTTTTTAGAAATAGAAGTCCTCCATTTCCATTTGATGTGTTAGAGGACATTGTCACTGGAGCGAAAAACAATGAAGCTGGCTGAGCAAATGGCCAAGCTCATTTCCCCCTGAGATTTTTCACAAAATGGAGACAAAAATTCATGTTCGATACAACTTTCTCATGAGTGGAGCCCAAAATAAGCTGTTTGTAGTATGTCTTTCCTGTACTAGTCTAAAATGGGTATGTGTGTGTATGTGCACGTGCACACATACGTTAACTCTGGGGAAAAAAAAAAAGTCCTGGGAACTGATAGACCGTTGATAACCATTATCTGTTTAATTTTGCCTTGAACTTCATGCCAAACAAGTAAGGGTTCATGTTTTCCAGATACCAGTTTGATGTTTTATTGATTGCTTTTGTCAAAGTGAAATGTTTGAAAGAAAAGTTGCAGAAAGTTGCAATAACTTTGTATAACATGTGTGATATCACTTTCTGCTGTCTGTAGTCAAAGACGTGCATTATTTACTAATGGCTTGAGATAGCTATAAGCTGATTTTATGTGTGTAGCCTTGCTTGCACACCCTCCATATCTGTGGACAGTGCCAAGCATTAAGTGTTCTCAGAGTTCAAAAATATATGTAGCTTGGATGTGTTGCTCAAGTGACATCATTCAAGAAATTTTAGCACATTTTATGGAGGCAATAGGAATACCACATTTTAAATTTGCCCAGGCCTTCTTGCAATTTTTATGTCAAGAGCTGGAAAATACTCAAAATTAGATCCTTTAGTTTCAGTCCTGCATACTCTTCTGCATGCATGGAAAAATGTGGTTACTTCACAAACTGTACTTTTTAGTGTGTGCACAAGTTTGTGTTCTCAAGGCCAAGAGCATTTGATACTTCCAGGCAGATTAAGAGTGATTCTAACAGCATAAATGCAGGACACAGTATGAAGGCAAAGACAAATCTACTGTTTCGCTGAAGGCCATTAAAAACTGTGATTTTTGGCAAACCTATCCATTACTGTGTTAAACTATAACAGAGATACGTTCAGAGGGGAAACAGGATCCCCTTTGTTGAGCCAAGAAAAAAAAATCTTATTTCCAAGCTGCCGTTATAAATTCTTACTGAACCCTTTCAAGTAGCTTGCCAAAACATTCGGCAGTTTTAGGAGAACACTGGGGTGCAGATTAATTCTTAATAAATTGATTGATATCCCTACAAGTAAGCAAGCAAGCTGTGTGCTCAAATGCCATTTAGGTACTGTGTATCTGACAGTTTCTTCTATAAATTATGGTTTAATTCTTTAAAAGACCAGTTTGTCATCTGTATTAAAAGTCTTGAAGTGCTTACAGTTGTTTCACATTATAGATTATTGTATTACAGTTCTGGTATATTCTTTCTATAAGTAATCTTGTGGGAGCCAAAGAAATAGGAGCCCTTCAGAGTGCAACAGCAATGACTTTTCCATGTTTCCGTTCTGCACTGTGGTGATGGGGGAGCAATTTGAAGAAACGAATGGAAGCTTCCTGGGCACCTAGGTTTCTTAGAATTTGATTCAATTTTCAATAGTTTTTGATTTTCTTTTTAACAAAGGATCGGGGGGAGGCTGGTGACTCTTCACAGGCAGTAAATATTCACCACATGATGAGTTGAAAGAGGCTGAAAAAAGTTTTTAGTAAAGTTGTCAGGGAAGAACAAAGGTGTATAGCATATACATTTCCTTGCATGACTTGGACCAGCTATAATCATTGTTAATGGATATATTTTGGACAGATGTCAGCCGAGCTGCTTTTTTTTTCCCTCCCCTCTGGGGTTTCGTGCGTACCCTAAAAAGCCATGAGCACACTGCCCAGGACCCTCTTGAAGTGCTCATGGATAGGCAGCACAAAGAGTCTACCTTTACTGTCCTGGCTTTTTTCAATTCTTCAATAGTGTTCCCCCTGTATTGCTAATGACTTCCAACCCCCTGATCCGGGTCTTGGTCCTGTGTTACTCCATATGGGTGGCATTCCTTTGGAGGCACTGGCAGCCTGCTGTCCCCATTCTGACAGGGAGTTTGCCAGAGGGTCACCACCGTTGTGTGCTTGACAAGGACCCTCCAGCACTCTGCCTGCTGCTGCTGCTTCCAGTCCTCCCCTTTTCCACCCTGCACCGGCCTGGTCGGAGAGCTGACCAGGGGAAAATGCATGGGTGGGGACTGCCAACAATTCTGGCATATGATTTCTGGAGACAGAGTTGTATACCTATCAGCAAACTTTCAGTCCCAGAGACTTAAAACTCCATTTCACTTGGTCTGGTTGGATATGGATGGTGGTGGTGACTGACTGGCACCCCCAAAGAGACCGAGAATTTTCAGATAGAGGAAAAAAAGGGATGAGAAATTACTTCAGAGATAAAACTGTCCTACAGGTGAAAACCTATTCTATGTATTTCCAATGTAAAAGTGTGAAGAAAGGATATGTAAAGGTGAATAGCAATAGTTTAATTCCTTTGAAAGTTGTGCATGTACTTGTCACAGACTTTTGGCTAGGAACTCTAATGAAAATGTCATTTTATCTGTTTCAGCCATGCTTTTCTTAGGAATAAGTGTGCTTTTCTACAGCAAATATGACACAAGGGGTCACTGAATTTTGCTGGGCGGGTGGTTGGTTTTTATAGTCAATGTGATCTTTTCCCAGTTGTCAATCTATAATTTTTCACACACATGGAACAGGTGAATGATCAATTGAAAACCTTGTATTTCTTCTTTCCTAAATTGAGTCTTTATGCATACACACATTTAAAGATACAGTTAATTGAAAGATACATATCCTGTGGCACCATTAGAAACCATAGTAGAAACAGTACTTTCTTAGAAAATGAAACTACCATACATTAAAAATTAGACCAAAGATTACACTAAACACGTTAATATTTTTAACCTTGTTTTTATATCATCCAGTTTCTGTCCTTTAATTTTCTGTGCAGAACTTTCCTCGTGGTTATTTTTCATCCTTTTGTCTTACATTTTGGAGACTTTGGATGTACTTGTTTCCGAGGAAATGACAATTGCTTAGGTTAACCGGTATTTCTCTTGGGAAAATGAGGTGGGTATCTCTTTTGGGAAAATGAGGTTTCTGGAAAATAGTTCTCAGATATTTGAGATGAGAGTATAAATTGTTCTATAGAGGCTAAGTGCACACATTTGAGACTGTCAGACACATCCACAATCACTTCATTTAACTTTCTCTGCTAATTTTGCTTCTAAGCCAAATCTCAAACTGGTATGTAATAAAGAAACAGTAGACTGGCCAGGGATGCCACTGATAAGCACCCACAAACATGTGACCGAATTCACACCTGGGTTTTGTTTTGCAGCTTACCTGGTCAATAAGGGGCTGGAATAATGCCAAAGGCAAAGCAGAAGAAAAGCGTTACATCCCAGCTTCATCTGGGTATGTAGCAAAAAGTTTCTGGAAACCTGAGATCGTATCTGATATCTTAATGTACTCTAGCATCTGAAATAAGCTCTTTATTTCTTCTGTGAGGAGATGAGAAGTAAGCTTTTGAAAAACGTGATACGCAAGTCTTGAAAACAACTGACGAGTGGGCAGAGAAGGACTGTTACTGAACAGAAAGATGTTAGGATTTCCTGTTTTAGAACAAATCTTTGAAAACATCTTACAAATAAGATGGTGCAGAAAAGGCATTAATGACGAGTTACAATATACTAACACTTCAATGAATGTTTTGAATTTTTCCTTATGAATCTATACTGTTAGGACTACTAACTTTACTCTCAAATATTCTGAAATTGTTTCTTTTGCTCAGTAGATGACTCTTATTCTTGTGTGTGTATACTTTTCTGGTTTTTTTTTTATCCTTTCTGCAGATAAAAAACTAAAAATCTATTGTGACACCTAGATACTCATACCTCATATTCACACACAGTATTCAGGTACACAGTAAGAACATTTTGCTCGTTTCTAGCCAACTCAAAACCATAGGCGTTGTGGCACCATATTGATCTTTTCTAGCCTGTTAAAATGTACTAGCCTGTTGAAAGAGATCTTTCTGATATACAGAATCCAAATAGTTTACATATGAACAAAAATATTTTTGTTTTTTTCTGTTTTCTTAATAGTGCCCTACAATAAGGAAGGGATACCATAGGGGATATTTTATTGTCTCGTTACAATGCAGCACATTTGATCCCAACTGCTAAATCATTTTTATGGCACATTAACAGTATCATGACATCAGGAAACATATCTTTCAGCTTGAGGGACCTTCCTCCAAACCAAATACATCCCACATGAACACTGAAAACAAATCATAGCAGTCTGTTCTATAGGGGACTAATGTAGGCCATTTTCAGTCTTCAAGCCTTTGCTCAAATCAGTCTTTGCTCAGACCTGGGATGACATTTAAAGGCTTGGAAATAGCTGAGGTTTTATTAAAGTTTTGTGTTACTCTCTTACCTTAAAAATATTTTGGGTTTGTTTTTTTTTTTATCGAATGCATGGAGCTATTTAATCAAATGTTAGTGAATAGAACATACACTCTGAAGTAAATTTGCTGCCACTTGTTGCAATTTGACATCACTGTTAAGAGTAAGAAGACTAAGAAAACAATGGATGGTTTGGCCTTCTTGTATTTCAAAAATGTGTGTATCATTCTCTTAATGAAACCATCAGTACGGGTATAAAAGTATTGCACTAACCACATTTTGACTGTATCACAAATACTCGGTAACAAACATAATTTCTCAAGTAGGAAAGTCGAGCATCTCATTCTGATGTTGGATATGCAACATACTTCATATTGGGAAAGGTTTTCTACTTCGCATGTGCACATGTATCTACCTTTCAAAGAATGAGCCTTGCTCTGTTTATCTTTCTTTTTCCTTTATTTCTATAATTCCTTCCACTGTTTGTTAATAGTGACATTTTCCCTCTATTTCAGAAGTCAGAACAGTAACTACTGAATCAGCAAACATTTGCAGCATTCATTATTGCCTCCAGCCTTCCTTTGATTTGCAGTCTCTGTTTCCAAATTAGCAAATGAATGTGGAATTGGCTGGGATGGGGAAGGCTGAAGGAAATGATCTGAATGTAATTTTAATATGGTCTCTTATGCTGTGTTAAATCAGACCTGATACTACTTTTGTAAAAGCAAAATGAATCCTAGGAAATCTGAGCCACTGAACCTAATCCAATTTTTTTTTTCTAAGAAAAACATCAGGCATCTGCTCAGAAAGAACATAGTGCCTGCAGATACCCAAATTTGTCTTCCATTTCCAACAGAGCTTGTCATCAAAAATTTACAGACAGAAATACTCGGGCAAGTTCTGTAGTTATTGTTAACTATCAAAGTTTATATGAACCAATGCCATCAAGTAAAGCCTGAGGATCTTCCACTTTTAACTTGCTGTTTCTCTGGGGAGACAAAGGTCTCCTCCACTCTTCAAATAACTTCATAGTTAGTGGGACGGATAGTAATTTCTTAGCTGTTTCTTATTCTTTTGGGATAACCTGGCACCTGTGCAAAAGAAAGAAAATAAAATGATTGTGTTTCCTCTTCCCCTGGTTCTCTGTATCTTTTCTCATTGGTTTGATGGGGAAGTGTAGTGATCACCCCATTGAATGAGAGACTCAAAGACTAACTGTTCAGTGATGATTATGATGTGATAAATTAGGTCAAAATAATCTGATAAGTAGTTAATAATTCATCAGCTACAATTATTCTAGTTTATTGCTTTGTGTTGTCTAAGATTAAAAAATGCCTGAAACCAATACGATGGCAGTATTAAGGTAGCACTTGAGGAAATAAAAACCATATATATACATGCCAATGTATGAAGGCAAGTGTATATGGTATCTGTATGACTCATTGCCTTAGTATCCTACCCAGAGGTATATACAATGGCAAAACATATCTTTGCTGAGAAAAATACAAAGTATATGTATTTTGGCAAGTGGCATTTGACACAATTTTTAAAGGGATTTCATAGTAATGTCTGGGGGTTTTTTAAGTCTTAGTCACAGCGATAGCATAGTATTAATGGTTTTCCTGAAGTGTTTGTCTAGTGTGGTTGTAAAATACTGGCAAAATAAAATATATACTACCTGCCTAAAAGAGTAAGGGGTGTGCTTATCTCATCCCATACACAACCTCCCCTCTCCCATTTAAATGCACACAGCTTCTGTTTCTCTCTCTCTCTTTTAACAGCTTCTACATGCAAAATGAGTTCTGTACTGTCAACCTTTTTAATTTATTGAAGACTAGGTTTCACTCTTTGTACCTAACTGTGAAAATGAAGTGATTGGCACTTAATCACTCTTGGAGATGTTGTCCCCAAAGAGACGCTTCTCTTGTACTGTCAGGAAATGGTTTACTTTATCTTTTGTGTGCATCCTCCTCTCCAGTAACTTTGATCAGGCACAGCTCAGAAAGATGGTGAGGCAAGCAAAGTTTCATCTCTCTGTTTCATGGGATAGGCCTTACACAGATAGTTCTGGTTGCTCATCTACATGTTCAGTCTGGAAGCAGGAGAGTATCTTACAAGCAAACACAAGCGGAACAAAAGAAGCTTGGGCAAAACTGCATGTACATTTTTCATGGGGCCCTGAGCAAAGACTCTGAAAATAAAGGGGTTCATTTTACATTCCTGTTAGACTCTGAGGCTCCCCAGCGAACTGACATTTCTGTTTTGTTTGTGTTACTTTGCTGTTGACCGTTCATCTGCTGAGAATGTAACTGAAGCAGGCATCTGATTTCCTGTCAGCTGCAAGATACCAATCAGTGATCAAATGCTGTCGCTACCTGAGCCACACTCTTGGTTCAGATTAACACTATGAGCCCTCTGCACAGTGCTGCTTGCTCTTCTCCACAGTCCTCACTCTGTTTATGAAAGTTTTTGCCAAATACAGCCTTGAGACTTCAGATGGGACTTATGTCCTGCAAGAAATCATTACCTTAGAGTTTCTTTATTTCTTTATCAGACCTATGACCAGAGACATATATTGTACAGTGGGATCTCGTTGTAATAGATGCTCTCTGTGTATATACCTGCATTACTGAGTGGAATTGCCCTTCCAGGAAAAGAAGAATGTTAAGAGCCCAGCACTGCACTAATCGCAACGAAAACTTTATGGGTGGCAATGAGTGGGAAAACTTATTATTCCCTGATTTTCAGGGTTTTTGTTTTTTTAAAGTGTTTATTGATATTTTTAGAATTCATCACACATCCACAGTATACCTCCCATCATCCAAGGCACTATGTATGGAGAGAAGTAATTGATTGCTGGTTAGTTGTAACTGTGACTTGGGTTTCAATCAGAATAACTTAAAAACTCTAACAGAAAGCAGCTAGTTTGCACATTGCTAAAAAGCATTTGTGTAAGTTTGGTGCATTTGACTCATACATAATTTATACTCCTTAATGACCCACATAGTCAAAGGATGACACTTGAAATTGATGAGTGCGATATATTCATATGTAGTACAAATTAGTTTAAGGACAGATGAAGAATAGATGTGCAGTCTAGCTAGCATGAACTGTTACAATTATAGAGATTATTACAACCACAGTCTAATACCTTCCAGACATCAGAAATCATTAAGTGTCAGAGTTATATAGATCTACAAGCTAGTTTTATCACAAAAATATTATTGTATTACAGTAGTTTCAATTGTACCACTATATTTGGGATTAGAATAATATTTCTACTGAAAAGATTTATTTTCACAGGTTTCTAACTTAACCTTAAGAACATACTCAAGAAGCAGCACGATAAAAAATATCCCCAAGTGAAAAAGACAGGAATACAGGGTGGTAAATTTTGTCTTGGAGCATTGTGTTTCCAATACACCAGAAGAACACATTATTTTAAGTCAGTGGAAGTCAGATTGAAACTGTCAATCTGAGCAAATCCTGGCCCTCAGACAGGCAGGGAACTGAAAAGAGCTCATTTGCTTGAGGCCAAGTTTGAAAATAAGTAATTTTGTCATATCTAGTACAAGGATCTGTAAAATAGTGTAATATCTAAACTCAGTTCAGGCTGCACTTAGGTTTAAAAATGAGCTTGAACAAGACCATTAAATCCTAATATCTGCAAGTTTGCAGGTGTACTTTGAGTTGAACACGGCTAACTTTCATGACTTGGACTACTCCCCAAATTTACACTGAAATAAATAACTGGAAAGCAAAATTGATTTGATGTGACATTTCTCCTGTTGCAAATACTGTGAAAGAATGACACATCTACTTGTCAGATTTTTCACTACTCTTAATCCTTCCTCTTACAGTTTCATTGGTGCTAAGTTCTTCACTCACAAGGACTTTGCTTTTTATCTCCATAAGGTAAAAAAGGCAGATTCACATGACAGTATCCAAGACTGTCATGGCAATGGCCAGGAAATAATTTTTTACTCAAAAAAGGCCTATGAAATTAAGCGTAACTGGCCTAATTTTTTTGTTTAGCATTTTGTGGTTAATGTCATAAATTCCAGCAAGTTGGTGTTTGAAAATGAGTATTTCTGCTTTATAAAAGGAGTTCTGTTGAAACATAATTTTCTGCAGAACTCCAAGCATTTAAAAAAATTTATATCCTTTGCCCAAAGCATACTTACTGTCCTACTGACATGCTGAGCAAATCCTATGCACAGATTCACGCACAGAAGAAACCACGGTTTGAGTACTGATGGTTAGATTTCCATGTTATTGTTAAGGTCTGGTATTTATATTATGAGGCCCATGGAAAATTTTAGAAATGCCATTAACTTGATGATGAAGGAGTAAGGCCATCCAGCTGTTAGGGCACTGACCTACCTTGTGGAGCTGTTGTGACGATAAATACATCAAAGATGTTTAGGGTCAGACACAACAATTACTTAGCCACCTAGTATTTAAGTCCTGTGTGACTCAAATTTGAGTACCTGCCCTAAGAATGCATCAAGGGTGCTTACAGAAATGTAGTCTGACTTGTCTTTAGAACTACAGAGGTGTACTTTCTGCTTACCCAATATTTAGGTACCTTAGCACTTGAAAAAAGAAACTTGGAATAAACAGCCTGAGGGAGCCCTGTTATGCCCAGACCTTTGCATACACAGAGTGAGCTGGCTTGGGGCTATATGGTGAGACACACTGAACCTAAAAGGGAGAGCGCTAATGCCAGTCCATCAGGTGCCTTCACCAGAGCTGGAAGGCTGCGCAAGTGATGCATAATCTCAAGATTTCTCCCTACTCCCACGTCTCTTTATTCTTAACTTTGAATAGTGACAGGCACATAAATACTTATGCATGCAAGTAAGAAATAGAAAAGAGGTCCAGAAAGTTAAACAATCCCTAGCCCTCATCCTACTCTGGTAAAATCATACATAAATCATCATCAGACTCTCATAAAACAGGGGAAATCAGCCTCCTCCTCCCCCACCCCACATCCAGTCACTCCCACAAGCTCTTTTATTAAGATATGAGAATTACAATTCTTTTCAAGAGAAAGAGGTAGGTTAATATGTTTTTCTTCCAGCAAGGCAAGCCTTGATATGTTTATGCATGTCACCAAAATTCTATGAAATTTCACGGTAAAAGTTTCTTGGTTATAATGAGGTTTATATGTGAATTTTTTTGGTCAGCTGCTACATCTGCTCTAGATTACACTGCATATGGAAAGCCAAAAGTGAAACTAGAAGCAAGGAGGACAGCATTTTTAGGTTAAATTGATACGGAACAGGTATTTTCCAGATATATGCATCTAAATCCTAAGTTTTCCAAAACCAACTGACCTAGGTATTTAGGCAGCTAACTGCTGTTTGACTTCAATGGGCATAAGGCCTTGAAATTCCTCTGAAGATCTGGCTGCTAAAATAGTTTTTTTCATATTAGCCATTAAACACAACATAGGGAGGAATCACATAAGTATTCCAAACAGAGGGATAACAACAAAAATGTGGTCATGCTGACACTGATGCAATTCAAATTCAGATGGTGAGGTAAACAAAAGAACAAAGGAACAGAAATAATGTCTTTTCTGGTCTCACAAACTTTCAGGCAAATATTTTACAAATTCTGCTTATAACAGGGTACATTATTACTGAAGCTCTCACAAAAAAGACCATACTGTTCATGAGTTAATGGAGCCAAGACAACAAGCTCTGTAATTTAGAAAAGCGGATGCCTAAAACGAATGTGAATTCAGAGGAATGTAGGTTGTTGTTTTTTGTTGTTGTTTGTTTTGGTTTGGTTTTTTTTTTGTTTTCTATAAAAAAGAATTCCCACTGTAAAGGAAGCATTTACAGTGAAACAACGAGTGATCTTTAATGAAGACTGAATTTAAAATTGTTTTTATATAACTCCACAGTCCACTTGTTCAATTGTAGGTCTATCATATAACCTGTATTTTTACTTTACATGTAAATGGCTGAAACAATCCTCAAAAATATGAAAATTTTGGCTAAAAGAGCAATTGGCTGTTTACATGTTAAAGAACCATGATAAAATTTCAACTTTAACTGTATACAGTATTTCATTTTCAGGAAATGTCCACAGTCTATGCCACTTTCTAAGGTCTTCACACATACCTTACTTAAAATGTATCTGCTTTTTTCTGCAGGGAGTTACTATTTGCCTCTAGTCATATAACATTTTCGATCCAGGTAACAACATGTTCCCAAGTTTGTTATACACTTAACAATGCAGTAGTTTAAGGGGAAGTATCTGAAGACTCGGCCTGCGTCGTGCACAGGTTAAACGGTCAATAAAAATGTCTCTTCCAGGTGCAAAGTAGATTCCACAGCATCGGCCATGGCCAGTCATCTTAACTTTGTTAGTCCTTGATACACAAGACTTTATACTGTGTAGGTGCTGTTCATCCATGCAAGCTCTTATTATTAATGCATTGGAGCATGCAAGGGAGGGAGGCTACAGCAGTGACTTGATGCTAGTGGGGGTCTCGTCTCAGGGGTCCTTTAGCGTAGGGCTGAAGCAGAGGTCGTGCCTTCCTCCCCCCTATTACTGTCCCTTACAATTACAAGAAGAGGTGGTTTTGGCATATCAGGTTATGGAGTAGGAAGAAAATGCAGCAGTGCATCAGCCAAATTAGAGACCCAAACATTATCAAAGGAGAGCATAAATTAGTCTGAAGACTGATGTGTGAACTGAGTCTTTACAGTGTTTGTTAAACGAAGTTCAACACGGCAGTGCACCTGGCAGCTGAGTCACTACAGAAGTGCATATTCCTGCTCTTTGAGGGAGCTCTGCAGCCTGTGCCCAGTTCCATGCTACTGCAGTTTCATTGCTGATAATAGCTTTAAAATAGCTATGGCTATACTAGCGCAGAAAAGTGACTGAGTAGATGTATCCCAATTACGTATAGACTGACAGGACTACAGATTTAGCAGAAATTTTTTTTTTTTATCTGACTGTACAAAGGCCAGAAAACCAGAGTAATAAGTAAATTTTTCCACTGCTACTCTGCACTAAAGAGCAAATCCTGTATTCAAGCCATATCTAACAGAGGTAGAAATTAAAATGTAAAGAGTAAGCCTGGCTTTAGGCTTCTTCTCTTTTTTGGTTTGTTTTTTTTTTACACATTCTGTCAATAACTTATTAATGTTGTTCCCAGCTATTTAGTCAGAAATTCCCCTGGAAGTCAAAAAGGCCTGTACTGTTAAGTGCTGCTTTGGTGCCATGGGATCCATGTTCAGGGTATTCCTCTGCACAGTGTTGTAACCTCCTTATCTCAAGTTGACATTGCACACCACTCATCACTATCTGTGGCAGAAGCTTTATCAGCATCTCCAGCAAGAAGCACCACTCTCTAGCTAGAAAAAATCTGTGTTTACAGTTATAAATGTCAAATCATTTTGTCCTGCATTCTCACTATTACTTACTGCCTTGCCTGTCAGTGAATAGCAAGCCGACTTTACCAAAAAACTGATATACTCTGAAAAAAAAGTAGCAAGGAATAGTCTATAACAGTGCAGGATGTCATTTTTTTACTTCAAAAAACTAGTTCATGACAGGAATCTACCAAGCTGCTGATAATTTTTTGTTGTTTAAATCCCTTATCACTTCAGAAAATCTTAGGTAGGATATGGTAATAAAGTATGGTGGTAGTTTTGAAACATTTGGGCTCAACTTTTGACTGGGGATTGGGACACATTTGTAGAGTTATAATGTATACCTTTACAAAAGCCAAATTTATTCATATCTTTGCAATGGCCGTCAACAGCACATGTGCATTCCTTCTGCATGCCAAAATGTCAGGTAAACCTAGTCCACTGGCTAAATCCATGCATCTTCCATATTTTCAATGTTATGTGTAGTTCTTAGCTTTTGTTTAAGTTGCACACAAATCATGGTCAAATAATTCACCCAAGGTCAAACAGTGCAGGATCTGGTTTCACTGGCAGGAAAAGCCATTACGGAAAACTTAAGGAAACCACAGAATCCTTATGCACATAGTGTGCTGCTCACTGACATTAGCATGAAGCAGCCTTAACAAGCTAGAGAATCAACTGTGCAGTTTCAGAAAACTATTTATTTTTTTCCTTCAGTCATTTTTAAGCTCTCGGAGAAAGCAGAAAGTCTGTGCGCATATGCCTAGCTAATCCAATATCTCTTGTTCCTCTGGGTCAAGGTCTGTCAGACGGGATAGAAGTGTTCTGTAAGGCATTGACATTTAGGGGGCTAGAAGGTCAAACCTGGGATTGCTGCTTTGTTGTGGTCATTTTGTTCTCTATAAAGTACATAATGTGGCATCTTAAAGAATTCACTTGTACTGACATTTAACCCATTTCCAAGTTGTAGTTGCAAACCTTGCCCTCACTTCCCAGGTAGTAAAGATAAATATACCATAAATTGTATACCTCCTATATACCAATGCCTTCTCTGTCAATGAGCTCAGGTCTTGTTTCTCTGATGTACTTTGCAGCAAATACAATGCAGTATTACATTGGGTTGTCACTCGCTATTTTCATTTGTGTGGTGGCAGATTGTTTTCCTCTTACAGTTTTTATCAATTTTACAGGTCATTACTAGTTGACTAAAATTGGTGCAATTTGCGTCTGCCAGCTGACGTTTAATAATAACTGTCATTCCTGCCAAGACCGTGCATCAGTGAGTTCTGACAGTATGTAACACATAGCTTGTATGTAGATTGACTATGTTACCTTCTTCTGACAAGCCATTTAATTGACTGATAAAAAATCAAGGAATTGAGTGGATGAACCTTGAGAGGAAGCTAATTCATGTGTTTATTGGGAATTTGACACTATATTGGCCTCTCTCCTTATAATTACCAAAGCTGCACATTGCGTGTTTCAAAAGTAACACTAGGAAATCTGTTAGCTTTACCCCTTGCAATAGCTATATAGTGCCAAAGACCTGAAGCAGTGTGCATTGAATGTCAAGCCATAGAAATAGTGGGATGTGGTGGGGCTTTCCTGACCATGAAACCAACGGCAGTTGCTTTATTTGCAAACTGTTTAAATCTACTCACATACAAACTTTAAATGAGGAACTGCCAAGATTTATGGTTCCTTAGGGGGCCCTAAGTGCTGCATATAGTGAAAAAGTTGGAGTGAAAACATGTTTTTCACTTCCCCTGGAGAAGAAGTATTGCATGGAGGTAGGTCAGAGAGCCACGTCTGGCTCACTGCTGACTTAATATGTGACCTGGACAAGTTATATAAGCCCATTGTTCCTGCTTTCTCAAGTGTAAAATAGGTAAAATATTTCAGAGGCTACTTGTGTACTTTAATTGGTTAACTGTTTCCTATATACTGGATAAAAGGAGATTACTTCGCGTTTAAGCATCACATTTCCCTTACATGTTTTTTTTAACCAGCACGACAATATTTTCTCATTCTTCCTCTTACCCTTAGCTAGTTTGTGCACCTGATTTCTTCTTTCTTTAATTCCTTTTATCCTGTTTTTCTCTCTCTGTGCCTTTGTTCTTCATTTCTTGCCTATTTTAATCTGCTTCTTTGTCTTTCTTCCTGCTCTGTTTCACCATATTCTTGACATAAGTCATTTTTATCCTAGAATCTCACTGAGTATTCCGTACATGGAGGCACATTTTTCTGCTTGTGCTGTGTACACACTCTGTGGAGCATCGGTCCCTGCAGGATGCATGGCTACACACTTCCTATTCTCAAGTACTTCTGCCTCCTGTGTGCAAATGCTTCAGGGTCTGTGGGAGTCAAACCCACCCTGAGAATCTCAGGGTTATAAAAAGGACAGCTGCCAGCTCGGTTTTGCCTATGATTCTGGTCTGGGGTCCGCTAAGCAACTTTACCAAAAAAAAGCTATTGCTGAGTCATAGCTGCCGACTTGAAGGGGCCTGAGAAGAAAATCTGTAACCCAAGAATTGACTGGACTGTCATTTTTTCATATATAGTAAATACCCAGAGGCACTGGAAGGCAAAGAGAAAGAAAGGGAGTTGCTAGACCGGAAAAGAGGGTAGTAGGCCTGAGGGGCTGAGTTCCCTCAGAAGGACCCTGTGCCAAAGGGACAAAACTTTACAGTAAGAGTCATCCAATCTGAATGCTTATATCATTACTACAGAAATAATTTTAAGGTAGTAAAGCTTTGTTGTATGACAGTGGAGACACTTCCTCAGTGCAGACACTGTCAAGTGATACATACCCATCGCAGCACATCTGGCTACAGCACCACAGTGGTACATTTGCATCTATCATGATATACCAAATAACAAAAATGTCTACAGGAAAATTAAGTCAGTCTTTTAAAAACAGTTCATTATTGTCTTTTTTTAACTGTCTAGTCTCTTTCATTACATTCTTTGCTTTTGTAGCTGTCAAAACACTCAATTCTACTCAGAGAGAGACAGAACTGACTGCTGTCCCTGGACATCACAAAACCAGATAAGGTTAGGATACTGGCTTACAGCAGGTCCTCACCAGTACTGCCCTCCACAAACCCCAGAGTTTTATTGTACTTTCCTAGTTATGTACTGGGTGGTTTTTTCCCCCTCTGTGGGTCTATAAAAGCTATAGAAACTGATGTGTCTATAAAAGGTATACCTAATGGCCTGAATGGGAATTCAGGGATGTCAAAAGGAGAATTAAAGGAGGATTTCTCATAGACTAAAATTTTAAAATGGTGGTATGTATTTTTTTCCATTACATTTCAGTCGAAGAATAATACCTAAATTGTGTATTCTATGAGTTTAGTCTCTTGCTAGGTACACACACAGGGGTTATCTCACCCCTACCCTTTCAGAATACCCAGGCGCAGAAAAAAACGGCTGGTCATTGAGCACAGGTCTAAAGACAGTACCAGGTACCTTCACTGACAGCTGTGGGGGTTGGAGAGGAGATGGATCAGAATGACAGACCTAGAGGAGCAAGGCAAATGGTTTTGAATAAGTATGGAGCGAGTTTCTCTTTATTCCAGTATGGACTGCTTGAATATAAATGTTCTGGGGCATAGGGTTTTTGTTTAGTTTTCTTTTTAAAACACTGGAATGTTTTGGCCTAATACAGCTACAACAGGATATTCTTGGGAAGTTCCTCCTCATTATCATGAAAAAAATCAAACCAATCTTCTTGGCTTGTAGTTCTCGCAGATTCTTTACATTTCTCTAGCTTTTCCACTGAGAAAATGAAAAGCACATTTATTAAATGACCTTTAGTTTTTGCCATCCAGTCAAGCGTTCTTTGCACTGGTGCAGTAATACCATTATTTTGACCTTTGTCTCCCTCATACAGTTTCTCTTCATGCCTGTCGCTAGCACTGGCTCAGCTAGTAAGAAGGAGAAAAAAAATTACAAAAAGGAAAAACCACAATATGATTCATATTCTTAGGCAATGTAAGCCTCTGAAGATGTTTGTTCCAACTATGCTTGCTTTCTCTGTTTATTTTGACCTTTTTAGCTGATGTTTTCTATTTTTTTCCTATATTTTTTTATTCCTCTGTCTAAGTCTATTTAACCAGGTGTATACATGTGGAGAAATAAAATTTAGGACAAGTTTGATGTGAGATTTTTTTGGTCTGAGTCACAGTTGTGGTTTTCCTTGATGTAAAACCTTCCACAACAGCATGCTGTTGCACTTTCACGTGCAAAACAGTTGTATTTCTTTGAAGTTAAAATAAAAGGGCCTCACTGTTTTCTCTGACTTCAACATAGTCATGAAACAAACGTCTATGCCTAAATCCTACATTTAACTTTCAAATTGACCTTGGATTAATTCCTTTACCTCACCATGCCTCTGTTTCCTTTCCTGCCTCAGATCAGCATGCAGGCAGTGCAGTGAGCGTTGGGGAGCTCAGTCTTAATTCTTTAATACAGCTGGAAAAAATCCCTCAAGACATAAGCTAACAGATTTCAAGCCATGCTTGTTGGCTATTTTCCAGTCTGAGTGAAGTGCAGAGCTATAGGACGACTAACATGGCTTGAAAATATCACTTGCAAGCCTTTATCTTGATAGTGTTTTGACTAATGCATAACTTGCAGAAAGACATTCAGTTTCTATCTGAAAACATCAAGAGATTTACAGTGTGCCAGTTCTTTCCATAATTTTGTCCTTTGTTGTGTGATATATTTCCAAGTACATTGCACGCTGTTGTAACACATAAATTTAATAAGAAATGTAATCTACTTTGTTTCTTTCCTTTCCTGATATGTAGGAAAGGACTATGGAGAATATACATTTAAGGATAAGTGACAGGGCTTCACTCTCTTTTGCAGTGACAAGGACTCCTGAAACCGGGCTGATGTGCATACAGATAGATGATTTCCTGTTGTTTGTTTCTAGCCTAATCAAGCTGATTGGGACCAATGGTAATGGTGATGTCTTTAGCACATACCAGAAATTTTCTTTGCTTGCGGGCGCAAACCATTTGCAGTTTGCAGCAGCAATAGTAGTTGACTTAAGATGGGATATTTGGTCATTACCCTTAAAATGGAAGCCGCTGTTTTTTCACATATATGGCTGCTTACGAGCTTAGAAAATAACAGCATTGCTTCATCCATCGATTTGAAAAAGCTCTTTGTAAAAAGGGTCAGCACTGTTATTCCCATTGAACAAATGATGAAATGGATGAGCAGACAGAGAAAAAAACGAGCTCAAGGTGATGAGCAGACTGCCAGCAGAGGTAGCAGAGGACTTGGGTCCTTCCGTGGTTCGAACCCCCAAGACCCTGCGACTCCCCACGTGAAAAGCCTGAGCCGATTTACTGCTGCTAGGATCGTCAAATTCAGCATTGTGATGATCCCAGGAATAGACAGCTTCCCAAATAACCCATGGCCAGACTTACATGAAGTGTATTTCTACTCAAATCCTTTAAGTTTGTTAGGGTTTGAAAGTTCAAAGCCTGTAGTTATTTGTATCTGCTCTCATGGTCAACCTCAGTCTTCAGTAACAAAGCACAAAATACAAAACACTAATCATGCAAGCCCATGGGTTCTTTGAAAGGGGAATATAAATATGTCAGCAAGTCTTGGGCAGGGATGCTATTTATGTATTGGCTTTGTGGAAAAGCAAAAGCATTGTAATTTTGGACAGTACTGACATCTACCTGCATGTAGACAGGGTGCTATCTGTCCACAAAGCTAACTGAGGACGCATTCCATGTGAAAATAAAAGGAAGTGCTAATTACGGTATCTCATACGGTATCCAAGATTCATGCATAATTTTTTAATTTCCTGTTACCTTTTTGTTATCTTCCCATTCATTGACTTAATTGATACACTACCTACCCTCTTTTGTGCCAAATACATTTGTTTTCTTCCTTCTAGGTCACAGTTTTACAATTATCACCATAGCAACATTCCAGCTATAATAAGAAGATACATCTTCTGAATGGCTGGTGATATAACATTAACTGTCAGAACATAACATTTTTCATGTTGGAAACATCTGGAGTTCACAACCAGCAAAGATCTGTAAAAATGTCTGTAGCTCTTTAATAATCACCCAAGGCTGCACTTGCAAGCTTTATTAGGATGCATTTACAAATGCTCCTTAGTCACCAAGCACCGAATGTGATAAAAATAAGCTTTATTCCAACACAAAAAATTCAAATATAAAGTTCAGTTTACAAGTCATGTGGCTTAAAAGAGAAAAGAGAAAATCTGAATTGGCCTTTGTGTCAAGGCCTTTATTTTAGAGAGCTGGGCCATACTCCATTCCTCTACTCTTCCCAGCCTATTACCTACAGCACTAATATTGCTATTTGCTGGCTGATTATATCCTCTGGCAAGACTCGGACTGTGTCTACTTCCCTGCTGCAAACTAATCAGTTTTCAAAATTAGTTATTGATCTCAGGCTCATTGTGGAGGACAAATTTAGTGGCGGGTTCGTTGAGTATCAACAGTGCCACTCTTTGTGTGAGCTGCATAGAAGTGAAAACAAACAAGATATTCAGGCCCACATACATATATGATCATCTAATATAAGGAGATACAAGACAAGTAAAAATGCATTGCCAAATCAAATAGCTTTTTTATGAGAAAGATGACCTAAAGAAATCCAAGGCTATTCCTCTGTTAAGGTACATATATAATTCTTACTATCTACTGTGGAGTGTTTCTCTGAGAGACAATACATGTATCAGCACTGTTACCGGAAAACATTACTGTTACTTCATCTGAAGTGGTTTGGGGTTTGCTTGAATTTGATAGGTTTTTCTCATGTAGGAAAGGAGCTTATGTTTTTTTAAGAGAGACCATTCTTCAGGTTTTGAGTTGCATACATATTAGGCAAAGTCAGAAAAATTTTCAAACAAGTACTTGAAGTTGGGATTTGTGTTTTAGTGACTAAGAATGTGCCATTGTTATCGATTGCATAGCTCTATCAGCTACATTAAATCTTTTCAGTGATTATATAGTCACTCCTTTAGTTGTAATGGGAATATATCAGATGCAAGAAATTTTAATTGGGAAAGTTTCCCTGTAAAATATTGAGAGAGAAAGACGTAGTCCATAATCCAACATTTTCCTGGAGGTGAAAGGCTCATGCCAAAGTATTTGCTCTACCTGAATGGAAGTGCATGAACACTAGGTTGCATGTTTCTAAATTTCATCCCCAGGTAGACCTATAAAAATTCTGAAATCTCAATCTTTTTGTGAGAAAAGAGACTCCTATATAGGTTCAGCTGCAAGAATGCATTTCCTAGTCTCTTTAGGAAAACTCTTAGTCCATGGAAGCATATATGAAATACTGAAAATATAAAAAATAATTTTAATAACAGTCCACTCCCATCCCACTGCAACAATGTAATTATTTAGGAAAAAAAAATAATGCTATAAATGTTTTTTTCTCTTTCTTGAATATTATTCTCAGTTTTTGTACTGGAAGAAAAAAACTATCTTCTAAACATTTAACTGTTGAAACAGCATACAGAGTATCTGCTGTGTGTGTGTGTGTGTGTGTACAAATATATATTTAGAAAAAAAAAAAGATGTTCAGTAAGTCTTTTATTTCATTATGAGCTCCTAGAATTTTATTTCAAGGTTAGTATTTTAAAAGTGTCCAAAAATGAGAATGTCAAAACCATTATTTGCATAGAGTTTTCATTAAAAATTATAATTTTCCAAAATTCACTGAAAGCTTGGCCCCAAATTTCCCAAAAGGTTCATGAACCTGAACTCTATTTCTGATTTATGAAAAAAACACAAACCAGGTCCTTGGCTTTGCTTGAGTTTTGAGACTTTCACGGTGTGGTTTATTTTTGATGTACAGAAAAGCTGAAGCCTTGATGAATAGTTGGTGGTCTGTGATTATGTTCACTATTTCAATGATACACACACACAAAATTTCCGTAACAAAAGGTTTTGATTTGTATTGATGCACATGAGAAACTACTTAGAGTTTTATTGCAAGTTGAAAGTTTGACCCTACATTCCTGTATGATCAATATTTCCATAAAAATCAAGAAGAGGTATAGTATGCAAACAATACAAATCCTAAGTATCAAGGCAATTGAATATTAGAAAAGAAATAATGAGACAGCAGAGTTACCCACTTTTCTGTATATTTCACAATTAGTTTCTGCTACACTGTGATGCATTTGAAACATGCTACTTGTTTTCCATGGTTCTTGAATGAAGCCAGTATGTTAGAACAGCCCTCTCACTTTCACCTCTTCAGCTCATTAAGATGTAGAATATGAATCTGTATATTTCACTACAAAATCTGAGCTAAAACCTTTCGTGGTTAACATATACTTTGAAGAAAACACTCCTTGGTCACTTACATTCCTGCATTAATGTATCTGAAATGTTTCAGATTTAAATCCGGATTTTGCTTTGGTATTCTGTAGCAATAATTAATATATCCTCTATATCACAGAATCACAGAATCACAGAATGGTAGGCGTTGGAAGGGACCTCTGTGGGTCATCTAGTCCAATGCCGCTGCCGAAGCAGGGTCACCTACAGCAAGCTGCACAGGACCTTGTCTAGGCGGCTCTTGAACACCTCCAGAGAAGGAGACTCCACAATCTCCCTGGGCAGCCTGTTCCAGTGCTCCGTCACCCTCAGAGTGAACAAATTCTTCCTCATGTTCAGGCGGAACTTCCTGTGCTTTAGTTTGTGCCCGTTGCCCCTTGTCCTGTCACTGGGCACTACTGAAAAGAGCTTGGCCCCCTCCTCCTGACACCCACCCTTCAGATATTTGTAAGCATAAAATAGGTCCCCTCTCAGCCTTCTCTTCTT
>Ga0065711_1032609_pt1 | contig 27024 bp, 14 predicted proteins | sample Hoacrofraction12_FD_59098 | JGI IMG/M metagenome (GOLD analysis project Ga0065711, IMG submission 59098) | Hoatzin crop microbial communities from Cojedes, Venezuela - Epithelial fraction 12 v2 (version 2) | ecosystem: Host-associated > Birds > Digestive system > Esophagus > Crop | place... | reverse complement strand
AAATAAAAAGTAGTCCTCATCAGATTTCTTACCCATTGAAACAAATTCTAAATAGTGGGATTCAGATAAGCATCCAAACTTGTAAATAGTGCAAACCTCCACATTTTTGCAGCTCAGCCACCATGACTAAACTCATGCAGGTACTATTCGTATTGACATGTGTTCTCTCATCAGCTCCAGCTGGAACAGGAATGAGGGATGACAACCATACAGAACATATTTATAGATACAGTGGCATTGACAAGCACGTCATGTAATTGCTATGAGTTTTTTGCAACTCAACTTACACACATAACAATAACTATTATAAAATAATGTTCAGTTGAGAAAAAAAATAGAGTTGAAAGTAAGTATTTCACTTGACAATAGTTTAGTAGAGATGAATCCATCATGCTTGAATAGTTCAGTGTGCTTGGGCGTTACAGATACTCATTATGCAACTACATGAGCAGTTTACAACTATTAGCTACAGGTTACAGATATCTGCAGAACTTGTATCTTTCTGCATTTCTAACTTCACCTCTGTTCTCAGCATACAGAAACCAAAGGGACATTCAGGGATATGAAATGAAATGCAAAAAGGAGATGGTACGTTTAAACTTCTATTTTCAAAAGAGGAAAGTGATTATTGCACTGATAGTAAAATCCAGAAAATCATTATTGTCAAAAAAAGAACTGGAAAGGACACAAACTCTTCTTTCCTGATATCAGAAAATAGAAACAGGAACACATATTACTCGTCTTTACTTTTTTTTGGACTTAGTGTAGCCACGGGGAACTGTTCTGGACTGTCCAGAGGTAACGACAGCTTCAAAAGGAGGGGAAGACCTGAAGAATTGTAAAGCCGTAAAAAGCACAGAAGCTAAATAACAAACACGCTAGATGAAGGCTCTTACTTTGTTTTGAAGTAGAACGCTGCACAAAGCATGCCCACTACGACTATGCCAAAGACGATACAGGAAATAGACAGCACCTGGCGCTGGTACACTTCTTCGCTCTCTGTGAACAGCAAAATTGAGAATTATGAAAGCATCAGAAAACGATACTTGCGAAAAGTGGATTTCAGCACATCATGGTTTCACTAATGATGGACAGATACGAGAGATTTGGAGGTCTGGGTTGGCGAATTCCTAAACAGAATGGATGCTTCTCTGAACCTCTCATCTACATAAGATTCTTAGAGTCGTGGCCTCCTAGGAAAGGTTTAGAAAGGGGTTCCAATACATACGGAGAGATACACAATAATAACAATCAAGATAGTTTAATATTTTATCTGCCCTACATGCTATTTTCCAGCTTTTTTTCAAAAACTTCTACTGCCAATAGGAGACAAAGAGCCCCACAACCATGAAGTTTTTTAAGTCAAGACCCATCAGAGCTCTCACAAGGTCCCACAAGAGTCAGAGTTCTTTTTTAGCTACCCCAAAAATATAAGGTTTTTTGTGATTGAATGATGATTACAATGCCTTACTCCCATGCCATTCCTTGAAGTTTATGTATAGAATCACAGAAAAGAATCATAGAATGATAAAGGTTGGAAGTGACCTTGAGACCATCTAGTTCCAACCCCCCGCCATGAGCAGGGACATCTTCCACTAGACCAGGCTGCTCAGAGCTCCATCCAACCTGGACTTGAACACTGCCAGGAAGTGGGCAGCCACAGCTTCTCTGGGCGACCTGTGCCAGTGCCTCACCACCCTCACGGCGAAGAATTTTTTCCTAATATCTAATCTAAATCTGCCCTCTAACAGGTGGTATAACATAGCACAGTAAAAAATTAATTCAATCAACTTGGATAGAACCCAATGACTACCATGCTACAATGCACCAGATAATGCTTTCGTGGAAGTCTGCTTTTTTAAAGAAATTTCTTTAATAAGTCTCATAATCTTCTAATTAATTTTAAAACAGGAACAGAATTAAAGTAAAACAAAAGAAAAAAAAAATGAAGAAACAAGCGAAAACACTCATTCATGACAGGTCACAGAAGCTGATCAGCAACTGGAGTGTCACACACTGAATCCATCTAACAGCTCCTGAAGTGTTGTATTTTATTTTCATTACTTCTACTACTTCCCTAGTCCAAAGTGCTAACATGCTAAACAGTGTTATTTTCCAAGATCAGTTTCTCCAAGCATGCAGCATACAAACCAGTATTTTCATTCATATATTTTAGGTAGAAAACCAGCATGTAGGATTATCAAAGCACAGTAGAAACACTGTATACCGACAACCTACATTTCCTCTAGGCTGGAGATCTTCAGTGCAGACTCCCCCATCAATATGAATACCAGACACATATGTCAAGCAGGTGACAGTAACTCCAAGTTCCAGGTTGAGAAGTCTCAGGTTCATAAGAAGAAAACATTTTATGATAACATCAAGGTGAATCTAGGTAAATATTGGAAAAAATCTACACCTGACTGGAACTTCAGTCAAAAACTGCCTGGTCTTGCAAGGACTGAAGACTACGCACAGCATCCTTATCACTACTAATTATTATTTTTTCAAGACTGAATACCACAGTGCTGTTACTAAACATTTGGAATCTTAAATATGATCATTTATCTCTTGTAAAAGTCTCAGTTCCTTTTCATATGCTATTTCAAATAAAAATACAAGTACTGAATCTTTATTTCTTAATTACTACTTTACTTGCTACCTCAAAGAACACCACAGTAATTCTGAAGCCATTTCTAAGATGCAAAATGTCCCCAGCTCCTGTTGAATTTTTTCCCTCATTTAATTTTGAAATTCTAAAAGTTGTACTTCTAAAATACTGTCTCAAAAATAAAAAGAAGCAAATAGATTAACTTACACTTTTTACATTTCTGAAATATATCTGGAAAGGTTCAACAGGAATTCAATAGGAAATCCTGATAACATTGCAGTAAAACGGATTCCAGTCGTCCGTTATTCATCGGCATGTACAAAATTTGGATCTAGACTGTAAATCCTCATTGGCAATGAACTAAATGTTGGGGGTTTTAATTTCTTGTTTTGTTTGTTTGTTGTTACTAGCCTGTGTAAACACAACTATCCACCTTCCATTTTCACTGCAGTACACCAAGGGCTATTCTTACAAATTTTGAAGTCTTCTGTTGATGTGGATGACACTGTAAATAGTTAAAGAATTATTCAGTTCAGCAATTGTTAAGGTGTTTTGCCTCCATACCAATTTCAGCACCTACTGCCTAAGACCACAACTAAGCCATACATACATACGAACTGTAATGTCACTCAAACACTGCATATAATAATAATAAAAAAATCTATTTATTAAAAGAAACTGATTTAAGTAATGTGTGCAAACAGGTCTAATTTTGCTCTTCTTTCAACCTAAGTCCTCATTAAATACTTTCTTTTTTTCCCCTTTTGTTCTGTTTTTCAGAAATGGTGAGTTTAACACAGCTATGGTCTTTTGTCAGCCCTGAATAGATATCACTGTCTTGTTAAAGATGCTTTAGAATACATCTTACCAAGATAAAAGCACTTCAGAGACTGGACAATATTATCATGCTGAAACAACTCTGTCAAGATTTAAGTCTTTTGTGTAGTCACATTAACCCCTGCCACTAGCTTTCAGCACATGCTGACCTATGCTTTCTTTCCTTTTTCTTTATTTTGTACAGTGCACACTTAAAGAACTACTTATTGATCACATTAACTGCATTTCTTAGACACCTTTGTTCATTTTTTTTACATCCTTTGAATCTTTATTTATGTATTGGACTCCACCATTTTTTTGTCTCAAATATCTTCAAATAAAATCAGTTAAGCATTCTTCCATTCTCTAATCTTCCACATGGGCTTTTTAAAAAACCCCCACCTTCTTACTGATAGAAACTTAATCTGTCTTTCTTTGCAAACTTTGAAGGTCTCCTCATGGTTACCTTGGTTTAACATCACTATTGCTGTAACTATGTATGGCACAGCTGCAATCGTCTCTAGCCAAGGTGTACTGAATAGGGCCTCTAAATACGGCAGAAGGCCACAGCCAAGTACTGCAAAGCATTTTGGCCACAGCCAAGTACTGCACAAAGGCAGTGAAAATTCATTCCCCTTAGTTGAAGATGTGCATACATGTATTCACACACTGACACAAACTTCCCAAGGTAATCTAAAGTGTGACTGAAATATAAGTCGCTCTTTATTCACATATTCCTTGTGAAATAAATCAACTTAATTGCATTCTATTGAAATAAATACTCTACGGAGAGGATTCTTCACTTAACAAACAGACAAGAAAATATTACAGCTAAAAATCAAAATATAAAACTACCATGGATATTCCTAAGTAATCCAGCTGAGGAGTTAAGACTACAGAACATGAATTCCACCAAGCATTCAAATTATACAAAATACATAATTTATACCAACAGAAATATAACCACAGACCACAGTGCTGAAAAATAATGTAGTAAACTGTTTAGATGCAGACTATTTCGTTATAACAAATGTTACAGAAAGAAAAAATCTTTCCAGAACACAGAGACAACACAAATTTACATGGGACATGAAGCCTGTTGAGAGGCTGGGTCCCACAGACAAGTCCCCACTCTGTGTCTGTGCTGTTACATGTCTAGCCCATTTTTATTTATACTATTGATTCTTTCACATTTTCATACCCCCTACAAAATTGTCTCTCTCCCTTCATCTCTGTCACGTCACCCCACTGAACGTAAACTTCTTATGTCTTAAGTGTTCCTTTTCCTAAGCTGATCTCACACATTTGCTACCATTATGAAACACAGAATGACTACTAGTGACCCATGGAAGCAAAGTTTCTTCCAGCACTCACATCACAGTCAAATTTCATTTGTCTGGTACTGAAAAAAAGTACATGCCATATTCCAAGTACTAGGGTTGTTTGGTTTTTTATTCTCTCTCTCTTCAAAATTTACTCTTAAAGGCTGTCATGTCTCTGCTTTATGCATGCGGAAAGACCCGCTGAAGCATACACATAAGTCTTTAGACGATTAAAAAGTATAGGGTAGATACATATTTCTCTTGATTGTTACTTGTAAAGGATATAGTAGTTTTGTTGTGTAAATAAGCTGAAACTTGCCTTTTCTCCATGACTTTATTATAAAAGGAAGAACACTGGTACAAGGTCCTTGAGAAACAACTACACATGTTTGTAATCATCTCACTGAGAAAAAATTATTTAGTTAATTAAAACAGATTATGTTCGGCTTTGTTAGCAGCTAAATCCACAATATCAATACCAGCCATAATCACTGGATCCTCTAGTTCTATTGCGTATTTTCTGAATTTATTGAAATATCTTTGAAAGGTCTTTCAAATACGAAGAACAGCACTGTGCACGTGGCCTAAGCAAAGCGATAACAAACCAAAAACATCAGCTTTACCCCTTGCGGTGCTTATTTCAAAGATTCTTCAATAAAATCTCCATATGTCACGATCATCACAGAGAATAATTATTGAGTATTCAAACTGAGCCAACTGAGAAATGACGACATTTACTGTACAAGTGCGTTACCTAAGCTTTGCTCTATAAAGAAAGTATGAATAAATGTGCAGGTTAATTTTTCTGCTGAAGTTTTTACTCCCAGCCCAAAACCCACCATAAACCCTAACAGCATTAAGTATCCCCTTACCTTCTTCACTCCCCTCCCCTAAATGGACCCGTTCGGCATTGCTGCAAGTAACAACATGCTATAGAATAAATACCCAAAGTCTGGTGTCATGCATAGCAAAGACGAGACAAACACCTGCTTTCCACATGCTTTCTTCCATCAATAAATGCCAATGAAAACTCTATGAAATAATTCTATGACTTATTTTTGACCAGCAACTTTAGAGATGTTCTTCTTCACCTTTTTCTCAATTGCTGTAATTTATGAGCTAACAGAGGAAGCGTGGCCTAATGGATAGAATATAAAACAAGCTCCTCCTCAATAAACTACGAGGGATTATGAAGGCAGGATTTCTTTCTGTCCCCATGCAAAAACTAAGCCATGCAGGTGCAGTGAAGTGGGCACTGTCACCTCCATTGTAACCTCGCTGCCACACACTTGTTTCATTTCCCTTCATTCCCTGCCTGTGCAGTTTCTGACACACCTCTTCACACGCCATATTGCACTGGAACATCCCACAGAGACAGAACCTCACTGCTGAGGTGAACCTTCAATAGTATCATCTCCCACTTACACTCTTCTTGCTGTCCTGTATCATTAAAGTCCCACATATAACAACACAGAAGGAGTACATGGAAACCCCATACACAAGATTTCCAGTACAATATGGATTCCTGTAAGTTAAAAGGTGAGAGAGTAGTTAAAGCATATTTCTGAACATACTTAGATTTGTGTGTGACAAGTGCTGAACTACATAAGGCATTCTAAAATTAATTCATGAGGAGAATAAAAAAAGCCTGCATGTTCCACAAAGCCTGTGATTGCCTCAGCATCAGACTTCCAACTCTCCCAAGAATTTTCTCCGTTCTTTGACTTGCAAAAACCTACCGTACAGATTCACTGCCATATGCTGTAACTTGTGCTAGGGCAGAACAATTTAACAGTTGAAAGGCTACAAGCCACAGTTCACAAATTTCTTCTTTGACCTTGGGGAAGCTGAGATCCTTGTTCTCTCTGTAACCATGAGGATAATGTTTCCTCTTCCTTTTTCAGTGATTAATGTGATAAAATTTAATATAAATATATTAACCTCTAAAGGAATAAAGACTATGCAAATATATAAAATAGATAAACCTGCCCCAGATATTTCTGTTCCGACATCTTTAAAGCATATGAATTACTTCACATAAAATACCATGTTTTATTCTAATTCTCAGCTACTTTTACTACACACTGAGTTTTCTTCCTTCATCTTTTGCCTGTCTGGGTAGAATTTCCCTTTCAAAAGGGCTTCAAAAAACTTGGGTTCACAAATTAGGAGCAGAAGTTTATATCTGCTATCATTTACAGAAAGGGCAGAGTCAAGGTTAATTGCACAGATTCACTTTCCAAACTGGAATCAGAGCAAGCTGACTTCTGCTGGCAAAAGTTCATAAAGTATTTCATAGTTTCGATAGTGATGCTCTCTTGGGTAGAGCTGTTCAATGATTCTGATTGTAACGAAGATTAATAAAATACATTTTCTTGTGCTTGTGGAACATCCGCAGCAGAAGGATCTTAACAGCAGCAAAGTGAAATAGATGTAGCCCGTTATATATTATAATTGCACAATATTATACATTGTTTGATTATTGGTATTTAACCCTAGAGAGATCATTTTCTGCATACACTGAAGGCAGAAAAGGAAGGGATGAGTATTCAACCAGACTGACCTATTTCGAGTACTTATTTCTATAATATTAATGCTGCATTAGCACTAGTTTTGCATGGAATATTAAAAATTCAGCAATGAATTAAGTATAATGTTATAGACTCCTCATGAAAAGGGTTGCAAAAGTATGTGCTCTAACCCTGAGCTCTCAGCCAGCTGTTTTGGGTTGGTGAGTGAAAGGTGACATCTCGTCCAAAAATAATGACCTAAAATCTCCTGAAAGTTATTTCCATCAACCCATACTTAAAAAACCCCACAAAATAAAACCAGACAGTGGAGAGTTATTTGCAAAAAAAGAAAAAAAAGAGGCTAACCTTACACAAGAATGTCTATTGTCTGTGGTTACAATAACTGACGTGCAATAATCAGCAAGTGAAAGTGCAAATATTGTTAGGAAGTGCTAGTTGTTGCAAAGTGAAAATTTGGTAAGTACTTTTAAACATCAAGATCATAATTCTGAAGGTAAATTAATTTTAACTCAGCTTCCTAAGAAACAAATATTTCCTTTTATCTTCAGGGAACTTGGGAATTTGTGTCAGCTATAACCAGAACTCAAATCCAGCAAACTTCCAAAGCCTTAGTTATGCAACACATTTATTAAATCTTGGGCTTGAAATAGCTCCACAGGAAGATAAAGGAAAAAGAAAAAGTCTGGAGTTTGCGCACATCAACAATTTACGAGCAATACACTAATTCTCTTACAAACTTTACCTACTTTCATTCTATTTCTAAGATGGGTAAGGTCAGTAATCTATCAACAAAAAGCATTACCTAAGTCTCATCAGCCTCTGTGTGCATGCACTAATTTTCCTTTTTGAAAAATTGTTTTAGAATTTATTATAGTAATTCCAAATTTCTCTAAGACCTTGTATTACTGAAAAAATACACCCAGTAAGCTAACCTGTACTACATTATTATTGTATACTAACAAGAATAAAAATTACAGATGACCCTTGTGTTGGGGTCGATGTAGCTTGAGAATTAGCATGACTAGGCCGCTTAAGCAAAACAGCATAACTGAACAGGCTGCTGGAAAAGACAGCTAAGAATAGCCATTGAGAAAGTCCTGATAGTGCACATGGTGTGGGTTAGCAAAACCAAGATGTGTTCAAGGACGTGGAGGCAGTCTGTTGCTATTGGCGTTAGTGCATAGTTACCAATCATAAGGGAATGTGGGGCATGTGAACAGCGCGTGATTTATGTCTGTAGCCTATTCGAATAAGCGTAATCGCGTATACAGATATGGAAATTGTACATAACCACACAAGCGGGAGAATAAAGAATCCGACTGTGCATTGTATCAATGCGTGTGAGAGTCATTCGCGTCCTTTCACGGATGCTGAAACTCAGCACCCTTGTTTTCACCTTATTCATTTTTTGACACAATCTGAATAAAAATGTTTCAACTGGAGTCTGCTAAGTATAAGAGAAAAACAAATATGAAGACCATTTTTCCTCCCTCGCCCCAGTTTAAATTCCAGTCTGGATATAGGGGGAAAAAAGTTACCCGGTTAACAGACCGACAGCTAAAAATCTCTGGCAATATTTTAGACAATGCGCACACTGAAAAAAATCCTCATGATAAAAAGGGTGAAGATGTCTAAAACTGTGATCCTCTGACAGAACTCTCCCTGTCTGATGGCTGCCTGCACTTTTGCTGGTGTGTGAAAGGGATGAGCAGCCAAGGAGCCACCCCTCAGGAACAGCAGTCCCGAGGGAGAGCAAGTTGGTATCTGGTGGAGAGAAAAAGAAACCACTAAAAGAGCTGAAACATTTCATTTCTGTTTTATATTAGACCACCGTTGAGGGCATTTCTACTAAAAATTCATCAGGTCGCTGAAGAAATAGTATCATGGTAACATGGTGTGAAATTCTGGGCAAACCAGCTACAACTAAATGAGATAAATATTGCCTTAATCTCACTTGAAATCTTGTAGCTTTGAGATGCAGAGCTAGAGACTTCCTGAAGTTTTTCCTGGGCAGTAAGGATTGCACGTGGCCCTATATGCTGCTGTATTCTTGCAACTGAGTAAAAAAAGTCAACAGCTCTGAGCAGAAAAGAGCAGGGAAGCAGCAAGCATTTTCAAAGAAACTGCATCCCCTTCCCCCAAACGACCGTGCCATGTCTGAAATGGAGAGGGACAGGGCCTCACAGAGCACCTATTTTTTTTGTCATCTCCTGTCGTTCAGTGCAGCAGGGCACTGGCCAACGATACTCCAGTCACCAGACCAAAATCACCCAATTTCCTTATCATTCAATCAGCCATCAGCACCTAGTCCCATAAGCAGCAGAGAAGTTACTGGTGTCTGGACACAGAAAGCTCTGCCTTTATTACCAAAAATGAAAACAAAAAAAGGGATTGAGAATAGCAAATAGGAACATCCAGATTTTAACAGCATGACGAGGCAGAACAATTTGCCCCCTCCTTCTTCGACTGCGAAAGAAACTTCAGAGTCTGACAACCCCTCTTTGCACGCTTTTTCTTTGTGTGTGTTCACATTGCACAAAAGAGAACCACAGTGTCAATGCTGTGTGAGTGCTTTTCTCGGCATGATAGACGGCACGAAGGGTGGCATGGCAGACAGCACTGAGTCCAGACAGCACCAGCAGCACAGCAGCAGCAACTCATGCAGCCAGGAGATCAGCAGCAATGGAGTGGTACCAAAGAAGCCAAATGCAAGAATACACTGAAAAAAATCTCAGTGGGACAGCTGGAGGTTTCAAAACACCTTTGCAGTCCTCTGCAAGTCCATGTGGTGCAAAACCTCTTCACAGTACCATTGCTAGTACCGCAGTACTGAACTAATAGCTAAAACTAATAGCTACTGAACTAACTAACAGCTAAAACCACTTGTGTTTTAGTTACTCAAACCTCTTAGCAAACAGCTAAAACTTCCCAATCTACCATCAAATCTTACTCTTTACGTCCCTTTTGCTTACTGAGAGTCACAGCCCCAAGTACCTCCAGGCCCCACTGCCAGTCCAAGAAATGCAAATCCAGCCCCTTAAAGGAGGCCTTTCACTGTCAGACCGCTCTCCGTGACAGGATCGTACTAAGGCAGCAGGCAAGGAGGGCACGCAAGATGCTGGTAATTTAGTTTCGCAGCCAAACACCAACCAAGCAGACAGCATGCACAGTTCCAGCTGCCTTTGTGGTGACAGCACTATTGACCATGCTCCTATAATGGTTTTGAAACCATTTGAAATTTAGGTAAGAAAATCCGCATAACTGTAATACATTGCAAAGTCTGAATGTTAACTACTGGTCTTTCATTAAACAAAGACATTTACAACATTATCTGCACTGTACAGAAAAAAGCTTCTACTCTTTCACAGATACACAAAAAGCTTCAAAACATAAATCACAAAAGCTTAAAGACTGGAAAATATTACAAATATACAGTGATTTTTTAAAATTAAATAACATTCTTTCCAGAAGGATTTAGTCTTTTGGCTATTTTTTTTTTCTTTTTTTTCCAGTGGTTATGTTTCCATGCATATTCTTGCAGGATATCAATTATTTGCCAGGTCCTAGAGACATTTCGTACCACAGATTTCCCACAGAAAGTAACATTCCCTTGCTCTCTCTCTGACAGAGTGTGTAAGATCCATAATTCTGTATGAGAGTCTTAAGTGGGGAGAGAAATGGTATACTGTCCTGTTTCCAGAATGATGAATCATCCTTTTTTCCTATCTTAAGTTTGGCTCTTCTTGGCACATCTCTTCATCTTCCCTCTCTGATTTTGTTATCTTCATTTCTTTTTTGTATTTCTTATTGTAAATCTCATAACCAAACACAGTTCTGCACTTTAAAAATGTCTTTGCTATCATCTTTTTTTTCCTTCACCATCAGCATGAAAAATCTTCCACAGTGAAAGTTCCATTCAGCATTCATTCTTCTTTAATAAGACCAACTACTTCTACAAAGTCCATGCTCAGCTGAGCTTTCCAGCTCTCCTGAGGCCCTGATTCAGCCATACTTCTTGCTGCTAAATGGAGGAAGCAGAGGGAAGGACATTTTGACACTATCTTCCCGCATGAGTTATTGCGGAGTGTGTCATGGTTTCTTAAGATACATACACATACATAGGGAATAATCCAAAGACCATTATGTGCAATAGGCATTGGATCAGATACATAATTATTGCACTTTATATCGTTTTATATGTAACCCCATAAAGACAATTTCTGAGAGGTTTATTACATAAAAGTATTACGGCTGTATAAAGCAATCGCATTCTTTAATTCTGCCTTAGTAATTCCTTAGCTGATGAGAGTTGTTATTCCTAAAATCTAACATCTAATATAATAATGTCCTAATTTCCTAGCTGACACTTTACTTGATCTCAGAGCTTGCATTGCTATTATGAACAAACCCCTGCCACTGGAATTTCTCCCACAGGTGAGGTTTATATATCCTATATCTTGCTCACTTGCTAGTATTGAACATTTCACTTGAATTTCGAGCTAACGTGAAAGCTGCCAAAGTCTATTTGACAGTTATTGTTGATGGTTACATTGTCAGAAGCTCACAGTAAGTCAAGAAATATTGTAATTAAGTGCCATCTCTGTTTTGACTGCTGCTGTTTTGACCAGGGTTCTTTTACAGTTTTTTTTTTTTGTTTGGTTTTTTTTTTTACAAAAATATGGTGTGAGCAGTGACAGCAGAACCACAGAAAATGATTGTTAATCACTTGAAATATTTTTGTTTTTCTTCTTCATACACTGAAACAGAAACGTGGTGTTCCACCTGGGAAGGTTCTGGAGGGTGAGGACATGGAGGATAAGGATAAGAGCTTGGTTAACTGCAAAACAGTGTGACAAGGGATACTGTGTGGCTACTGAAGTACAGCAGTTTCTGAACAAGACTGTGCAGACACAGGACTATGTATTTGTGCATTGCCTTCTAATTGTTCCAAGCCCCAACTCCCTGACCTGGCTTCTCCTCACAAGCCAGTACCCAGGGAGGGATGTGACGACAAGAAGAGAGACTGCCAGAAGGAGTCAGAGAAGTGTCCTTCTTCACAGAGCGTTGTGTCAGTCTGCATCCTCCTTGAAGCCATCCCCACTCCAAGATCCCAGATACGAGGAGGATTAAGAGACTATATTCTTGTGCACCCATTACTTCTGCTGCTGATTTTCCCTACCTACTCCATGAGCCAGTGGAAATTTGAGACAGAGATATGGCTTGGTGCATGCTGTCCCCCACCTCCACAGGTGCATCAGCATCCCCCTCACCTTGTCACAACATAATCCCATCAGCAAGGTCCACAGAATCATGGAATCCTTAAGGTTGGAAAATACCTCTAAGATCACCAAGTCCAACTGTCAACATCACCATGCCTGATAAACTGTGTCCTGAAGTGCCACATCTACACATTTTTTGAACACCTCCAGGGATGGTGACTCCACCGCTTCCCTGGGCAGCCTGTTCCAATGCCTGATCACTCTTCCAGTAAAGATATATTTCCTAATATCCAATCTAAACCTCCCCTGGCGCAACTTCAGGCCATTTCCTCTCGTCCTATCACTAGGTATTTGGGAGAAGAGACCAACATGTCACAGCACATGCATGTCTGATCACCATAATACCTACAACACGCAGGTCTAGGCTGGATACACCTCTGTAAATGATGAGAGAGACAACCAGACTACACCGGCAGAGCGAGAAGAGTAAAATAGCACCTGAAAGCAGCTACACTCTACCCTTATTCCTCCAGAGGTTTTTTCCAACATGAGGGATAACGTGTCCGGTTGTTCATTCTAAGCAATGGCAGATGCTTAAAGCCTACTAATGTGAGTAGCAGTGTTAAGACACAATCAAGCCCTCAGCCTTCAAACTGCCTCAGAGAGTGCTCCCCGCGCTCCCCCACATCGGGGGATCTGCGTCATGCATTTGGCAGTGGCTGCAGGTAGGCACCACGCTGCCAAACCCAGGCTGCTGAAAGGCCGGCTTGGCTGTGCAGGTGACTGCTGGGACTGCCACAGCACAAGCCCTCTTGACTTTCTTTGCTTCAGCAGGACTGAAGAAGGGAATTAAAATCTTTGGCGACTGACATCTTGCATGGCATCAATAATCCATCCTGACTGTGTTCCGAGCTAAAAGAAAGTTTTGAAAGTAGTTGAGAATACAGTTTTACTTATTCTTGTAACTCTTCCTTCTGGCCTCCAGACAGATATATACAAGAAGCAATATAGAGTCTAATCTCTCTATATTAATATATTTTGGTGGGTTTTAAACACGTGCAAATCGTAGCTCAAGGGGATGCTAACACATGCTTCAAGATAAGCGTGTACATAAACAAACACATTTTTTATTAATAGATTTTTAAATTTCAAAATCCCTTACATATGCTGAATTTTTTTCAAGAGTTAAACACATAGAGTGTCAGAAAAAAATCCATATACTTGCCATTTCGAAAAGATGCATGGTTATTCAAAACCATACATTGCAATGTAACTTCTTATAATCAACAGAAGAATAAGAAATTAAACTCAGCAATAGCAAAATGACTTTCAGTATGACACACACAATAAATTTAAAGTTAAAAGTGATTTAAAAAAAAAAATCAAATTATCTCTGACCCTGAGGAGGTTACTGAGAAGCTGGAGCCAGCGGCGCATGGCGGGACAAGTCAAAACAGACTGTATTTAAAATGAGAGTGTTTCTCACTGGATATGAGGAAAAAGCTCTTCCCATGAGGACAGGGGGGTGGTGGCCCAGGCTGCCCAATGAGTCCACGCAGTGTCCATTTGTGGAGATTTTTGGCACCCAGCCGGTTGACTAGGGAGCTCCTGAGGTCCCTCCAAACCTGGATTATTTTATGACTGCATGAAAGGGAGAAGCTTTATCCAGTCAGTGTGTGGCAAGCTGAAGGACATATTACACCAGTGTCAAAACGTTTTCACGTGAAGCCTGACTGGTAGGACCAGTAATAAACATTTCTACCCAGAGTGCCTCGGTGGGTGTTACAAGCCAGGAGCTGTCACACACGATAGTGATGTTGGCAGCACAGGGCAGATTTTGATGTGCTTTGTAACATCTCTAGTCATGATTTTTCTCTAAAAATTGCAGATGGAAATACTATGCCAGAAGTAAGCAGTACCTCTCTTCATCACAATATTTTCGCATAAAGCTCACTTTGCCAAGCAGTCACGGCAAAGTGTTTTCAGACTCACGCTTTATACAACAGTCCTTTCTGTACCCTCAGCTTCAAGTCTTTTACAAATATTCACGTTATTTTCTGTGGCAGGTATGATGGACAGCTTATGACTATAGGGCCAAACGGGTGCTGAGCCTTGAACAAACATTGCTGAAACATCACAGCTCCGAGTATGGCTTAATGAAAAGGACAAGCAGACTTGGAGAGGCTGAGCAGAACAACCCATACAAAGGCAGCTGAACAGCATGCAATAACTTGGCCTACTTGGGCCTGTCGGTGACCCAGGTTCCTCTTCTGCCTGGGTGAGACATATTTTGAAGAGCCTGGATAGCGCTGGGCGAGGTGGGCTGATGGGGAGGCAAGAGGCGACAGCAGCTGCAGTGCCATGGTGTGAAAAAAAAGGTAAAAGAACACAGAAGAATAGCAGGGACTGCAAAAGACAGCACCATTTACGATCCCAACACCGCGGAAGAAGTGTGAGGGTTCACGGAGATGCCTTTATGACTGCAATTGAAATTCCACACAAAGAGGCTTCCTTGCTGGCCGACCTTCTGCCTGTGCTTCCAAGTCATTGTTCTCTCCCCTACATCTCAAGTTACTCGTGTTTTAAAATTATATCATACAATCATAGAATCATAGAATGGTTTGGGTTGGAAGGGACCTTAAAGATCATCTGGTTCTAACCCCCCTGCCATGAGCAGGGACATCTTCTACTAGACCAGGTTGCTCAGAGCTCCATCCAACCTGGCCTTGAACACTGCCAGGGAGGGGGCAGCCACAGCTGCTCTGGGCAACCTGTGCCAGTGTTTCACCACCCTCATGGTAAAGAATTTCTTCTTAATATCTACTCTAAATCTGCCTTCTTTTAGTTTACAGCCATTCCCCCTTGTCCTACCACTAGACACCCTTGTGAAAAGCCCCTCTCCATCCTTCCTGTAGGCCCCTTCAGGTACTGGAAGGCTCCCATAAGGTCACCCTGGAGCCTTCTCTTCTCTGGGCTGAACAGCCCCAACTCCCTCAGCCTGATGATATGCCTTCATACTTCCTAGCAGCTTTAAATAGTTATGATTAATTCTCCTGTCATTAATTCAGGAAAAATCCAGTTTGTAATATTATCGAGGCGGCAGCTAGGTAAAAGCTCTGCACATCTTAACTGTCTCTGAATTTTTCATTTGCTGTCAGGTGTTGCTAAAGCCAAGGAAAATGCATTGCCTTTCCACCTTGCTTTTCATACATCCTCTTTGACAACTCTTATCTGTTTTGCTTCTCTGCGCAGGACTAGAGAGGAGATTCCTTCAGATGACCCTTCTTTACTCATCATCTTAACAGTATACATCTTCTATACACTTTAAGAAACAATCAGAAAGTATATGATTCATCCAGTTGCCAACATACTGCCATCCTCAATTTCAATTTTCACAATATTGTCAGAGAATGAAGAGGTGGTACGCAAAAGTGGTAGTCATGAACTAAGAGAAATGAATAAAATAAACTGTCATTAAAAAGGTAAGGACTTAAAGCTTCCTCAGTTGCTAACAATGAAGGAAATGCCAGGTCTCAGTTTAGACATCATCTCTTCCAAAACAGTTTTGTTTATATGTGTTTTATATATATAACAAACATATAAATATATATGTTTATGTTATGTTAATAGCTGGGAACTAGATTCAAGAACCTGCCAAGCTGACACTCCTCAACCCCTAACTCCTCTCACTTGCAGCTTTTATTAAATCTTTCTGTTTATTTCAACCTTGTTTAGACTCATTTTTGAGTTGGAAACATTTAAGCAGTGTTTCAGATGGATTAATCTGGGAAATCCACCTGCTGAGTCTCTTCTGCAGAGTAAAGCAAGGATTGCTAGGAATAGTGGGACCGATTCTGGTCTGCTTTGCAACATGCAAGAAAATGCCACTGAAAACTTGGAGCCATAGTGGTGAAAACCCAGACTGTGCAGGACCTGCCATTGCTACACATTGGCTGGAACAAGATCTGTCATTTGGACGTGAGCTTTCCTCCTATATTTAGTCTCAAATGGTTCTTTTTGAACCAAAAATCCATTTACAGGTATTCTTAACTGGCATGTGGAACGTCAAATGTTCCAATAATGCAGAATCAGACCTTAGAAAATACAGATAAGAGAATCAACTACCAGCTATGTGTCTCATTTAAGCAAAGCCTTCATTAATCATGCCTCTATTAGGTAATGCCAAATTTCAGCTCATTAAGAGTATTTTCACAGGGGCAACTGCAATATTTGAAGAAAGCAGGTATTTTCCCGGGCAAAGGCTTGTGAATCCTCTGACAAGACCTTTTGAAAGGATTTAGAAATGCTGACCAGGATGCGCCCTGAATATGTTGCGTACTTATGCCCACCTGTTTCCTGCTCCTTGTTTTTCTCTTTGCCATCTCATAATGAAATTACATACCAGCCATTTCTTCACTAAAAGTCAAATTTTTTTTTAATCTTTTGACAAAACCAATATTATATTCTAGGTATTCTAAAAACAGCCTAAATTTCAATAACTTTATGAACCAAACTATGTCCTGCAGAGTACTGTAACACTGTGATGATTTCTCACCTATGTTACTTGAATTTATAGAGAGACTCATTACTGACATCTCCATTAAATGTTGCGGATGCCTTCAAATTTGTTGAATCGTTGAGGTCACTTATAAGATGTTGAACTTCAGTAAGTGAGTGTGTCAAATTGTATATTTTTGCGCCAGTCAATGGGAAATAATTTAGGGATAACTCTGGTACTTGCAGCACATTTGTAGCTTACTATCAGGTTTATCAGACATTTTTATAAAGATCACTAACTTTTAGTCTATAAACACTACAGAAATAATCCAGACTTTGAAGCTTAATGATTTTAGTCTTCATTGACAAAATTCAGTCTGTGCAGTCATTCTCAGGTATGTCCAGTTCAGGCACAAAATAGACTGGAAGCCAAACCTTCCTTCTGGCAGGCCCAAAATTAAAACATATAAATACAGATCACCTTATACATTAGCCAGGACTCTCCATGTAATTCACTAAATCGCTATCTTCTGCTATAAAGTTTAATGAAAAAGTTGCTTTTCCGCAAAAATAATTTCGGAAGTGAACCCCTTTCAAACCCTGGAAAAGGTAGAAATGTACTTAAAATAATCAAAATATTACTTCTATTTTTATAAATAAACCTATTGCGTAAGAGCTGTTTACATATTATTTCACTTTTGTAAAAATAATATAAATATTCTGTCAAATACGCACTTCAAGTACTGATGAAATAGCATACTAAATGTCCTGGGGTCAGCTGGGATAGTGTAGGAAACTTCCCACATACTTGAAATAGTTTTTTTAATTCCTCATTGCATATTGTTAGGAACATAATTGCTTTAACTTTTAATAAGTTTTAACTTGTTAAAACTGCCTATGATAACCAAGAGCTATTTATGGTAACCAAGGCCAACTCATCGAAAAAACACAACAGCAATTATTTTTAGAAGTATATATATGAAACTGTCCTCTTTCCTTCAAAAAAGTCCGCAAACAGGATAGAGACGAGCTATTAGCTAACTGAAGTTCTTCTCACAGGAAAAAAAAAATCTTTTAAATGGTGGAGAAAGACAGAGGGTTTTTTTCAGAAGAGTCCTTAAGTTTTATCCTTCAGATAAAAACTAAACAAAGGCAATGAGGGCTGTCACCATGCCACTATGAGTCAGAGGAGAACCTCAACCTAGAAGTAGAAAAGGAACAGTGCAGATGCTTTTGGAAGAATTTTTCTGCAAAATTCATTTCCAAGACATTATAGCTCACATCCAATATTGCAAAGATATAGGAAACTTTCTTCAGATGTAAGGTCAAAATTTACCCTGCATCTAAGCCCATCCTTCTACTTCTAGCTTGGCTTTGGCTCACGATCAGGGAACTGTTCCAGAGTGTCTGGGAGAGGAACCAGAACAGCGAAATCTTCCTCCCAAATCAGCTTAAATCAGGATGTTTTGAAAGTCTGTAAGTTTTGCTGAATCCTGTTGCTGCCTTAACTATCTTGTTGAAATTCTTGTGGTCTGTGTGTTGCTATTACGCACACATGCTAGGAACAAAATTCAAACCTCGCTAATTAATCTTTCATATGAAATGGGTTAAAACTGACAGAACAAATTTGTGGCTGGCTAGGTACAAGTGATATAAAGCCCTCTCCTAGGATTAACAGAGCAGAAACATCCAAGATAAAGAAAAGAAGATTTCAAGGTTTAAATTCCTGTCAAGAGGCACTGGGTTTTGCTTTTTTTTGTCTTGTCTTTTTTTTTTTTTTTCTTTTTTTAAATTGCACTTCCAGAGCCTAAGAACAAAAAATTTTAATTAAACAATTAACAGAAGCATGTAACCATTCCTCTAATTTGGGGAATTAGCTAGCATGGGGATGAAATGATTAAAGACAAGCAGAAAGGATTTAACCAAAACTGGAGAAGTTGACTTCGGAGAACTTTCCCTGTCACTTCTCACGAAACGTGACAAACTTTTCTGCTTTCTGTTTGTCAGTTCAGTAATTATGTTGGTATTGATGAACATGGGTTGAATAACATGCACATTACACACGCGATATGGACATACATTGGCTTTTTAAACAGGTTGGTGCTGCAGAATACCGAGCTAAACATCAGGGTTTTTCAGTAGGCATTCACAGGTTTTTATATATGTGTGTATATATATATGTGTGTATATATATATATATAGACACAGAGAGAGAGGTCACTTTCTCTGTCAGTCTCTCTTGGGTGCTCTTCCGCACTGAATCTCCTCTGGCAGTAAGACTCCATGACTAATAATTTGACCAAGTTCAGGTGACTGAAGCAAGTATGAGTGATGAAAGCTCATCCCTAGTACAACCCAAACAAGTAGTACATCTCCTGAGAAAAGTCAATAGTCCAAAAAGCCATTGATTTTTTTCAGTGGAAGAAAGTATTTCACTCCAAGTCGTCTTTTGCATGTTCAGTGAACTCATCTCATAAAATAGTTTCTTCTAGAGGTAGTTTTTCACTCTCTTAGTCGAGTGAAGTCAGACTGAAGAACTGAGACTGAGACTCAGACTGAGTTTTAAATCATAATGTTAGTTGAAGTGTGGGTTGTTTTTTTCTTTCCTGCTCTTCCTAACATGAAAATAATATGTTTCTGTGAGACAAATCACACATGTAAATCACATACATTTCTGTGAAATAACAAAATATCTCATGTTTCCATGACAAAGAAAGTTTCCTAGCTATACGTAGCACAGTGTTTCACACACTTCTAGCATAGTACTATTGTTCAATACCTAGCTCTAAAACTCTGGAATATATGAATAGACTGTATTTAAGGCGAAAACCTGTAGCACTGCCTTACAAGTCGTCATCCGAAAAAACAAAAAGAAGGAAATGATATTTCTTGTAGTCTCATATTTAATATGCTATGATACACCATCATATTGCTTATAGTTACAGTACGAGGAACTCAAACAGCAGTGAGATCAACAGTGAATTTATGTAACATTTTCTTACAACAACATGCTGGAAGACAAACCTGCCTAAACAGAAATCCTTCAGCAGCTTAAAGTAAAAGCAGACGTTTCTCACTTTAGCACCCTATACTAAGGAATAATAAAGAAAAAAAATCTTACTGATGTCCAAATTTTTATTTCTTCCCATCTGCCATGCTTCCTGCCAGTCCAGCACTACCTGGAAAGTCGCTTGGGTATTACAGAAACAGAATAAAGGACGATGCCAGAAATCTCTTTTCAGAAAGAACAGCTCTTTCTTTTTCTAAATAAACTTCAAAACATGGACTTTCTAACTAGCTCATGTACGTATGTATTTTAACGGCATGTATTGGTACAACACGGTAACCTGATGTGGCTTAGTCTATATGGTTATTATTACACTTGCTTCTTTCCTACATTATAAATGACCTTGAAAGCAAAGCATCAATAAAGTTCAGTTTTGTAGGTACCCAGGAGGATATAATCTGACTTTTTAATGTCTTCTAAGTTCCCTTATGCTAAAATGTCCTATCCACCTAGTTTCCAAATCAAAAGACACCTTCCTTTAATATTGACTACTGCTCTCCAAGCAGCAACGCAACTCTCTCAGGAATAATGCAATGTTTTATCCTGAAATACTTTATAAAATTCTTTCAAACTTTCTGTACAAGATCCTTCCTACTGTGAAAATTACCAAACATCTAACCGGACAACTCATAACCTTATCTGCTGTTTATTTGTTCAGAAAAATGGGATGCTATTTTCTTATAATAGTTCAACTAATCAAAATGAATTAACTATATACATTTTTTTTCCTATTTATGGCACAACAACAAGAATTCTACCTATTAGACCATAAACATGCTGCTCTTAAGGGAAACATTAAAAAAATCTCATACCTGAATCCATGTATATTTCTCTTTAATCCAAAACTGGTTTCTGTGTAATAATCTATTGTCTTTTATAAAAAAGAATTAAAAAAAACCCAACTAAAATAATTTCTAATATAAGAAGTCAATTTTGAAGCTTCCAGAAATCATTATCTATTTAGTTTGCTATTTAAGAACTAATTTAAATATTTTTGCTTGGTTTGCAACAAAGCTGGATCGTTTTGATATAAAAAAAAGAAGTCTCAGGACACAAGAACCTCAGCAAAAAGCTGCAAACTCAACATGGCCCAGAAACTTATTTTTTTAATTTAGGATTTGCTTGATTTACTATCATCGATAACTTTTATTTACTATATATTTTTATTCAGTAATATGAAAATTTTGGCCCTAAAGCAACTAGTTGATATTATGATTCCAGTGAAAAACTCTGGTGGCTGAAGAAATGTGTAATCACATAAGATCTCTTTAAAGACAAGAAACGAGACCACCAGCTGCTCCCTAATAGGCACAAACTACTCTTTCCATACCGCAAACCTAGAGATTATAAAGACATTCAGCAATCCAACCACATGCAATTGACTTTTTTCTTTCTGGTAAACCACCGTGAAATACAAGGCTTTTTACATATTCAAAAATATTCAGATATGAAATGAGGCAAAAGCCTTTTTATGTTAATCAAACAGCCTAACGTCAGCAATAGCTCTGCTATTTAGCAGCTCATAGAAGCTAAGACGAAGGACAAGGCAAAAATATGTCTGAATACATCCAGTCCGAGCAAGTTTTACCTCCTCAGCCAAAATGTACCCCATTAAACTTACTCTGCTGAAACATTTCAAGTCTATGGGAAACTATAAATACCACCATTAAATAAATTTTGTGTATATATATATATACACAAATAACTTCTAAGCACTCCTCACTGGACCACTCAGTACCCTTACACGTTCAAAAAAATTCCTCCTCAGAGAAAAATACAGCACCAAAAAAAAATATTTCAGAAATTTTTGGCCATGTGACATAAGAGATGTTATGAAAAAAACGTTTTTTTAGCTTAAATTGTAGAAGTCTTATCAGGTAATGAAATATAGAGCCATTTAATTGAACAGCCAAGGGAGGAGAAATTTAGACAAACGCTACACTAGGGACATCAGGTTTTGTTGCTATTTCTGTGACGTTAACACATTGATTACAACGTTTTTCACTAATGAGCAGTAATTACCACTAATGAGCAAGTGAAGCTATTTGGGAGATGCAGATAATCAATTTACTTGGTTTACCAAGTAAAATATACATGCAATGCATGGTAAACTACTTGAATTGTATTGAACAGCTTTCCTTTCTGTTAAGTGAAAAAAAATGAGCCCCCAATACTAACCTATATACTAATTGAAGAGAGAGAGTAAAAATTGAGATAGTGTATTTTACTGAAAATTGTAATTTACATATAATTTACAGATACTTATTATCTCATATCCTAGTTATTTTTAACGTAACCGTTATTGCAATCCGTTCTGGTAAGATGTGCATCTCCTTCCTGTTGTTTTTAACGTAAATGATCTTTCAAAATTGGATATTAATTTATATGACCTTTTCCATATTTTTTGAAGAGCAGGCTGATTAACTAAAATTGTCTCTAAATATTTGACTAAAGAAAGAAGTGAATTGGCTTCAGTTGTATTAATCCCATTTTGTTTTCCCTGTGAATACCTACTGCTTGCCTGCACAAACAATTTTCTAGAATTGGAAGTATTTGAAGCAAATTTTAATTTTGTTTTCATTTAAGTTCCTATGAGATGTACATTTCATATGGTACTTGATGGAACGTGGTAAACACACTGTTTCCAAAAACCAAAGCACAGAGATCCTGCAGGATCCCTTCTAGGAAGCCAAGAAGTAACCGAGCGAACCGCAGAAGACCCGTTCCTCGAAGAGGAATCCACACATAGACATAGGGTTTGGAGATACTGAAAAGGAAGCAGTGCCCATATAAACCTCTGCGGCCAACAGAGAGATGAGTTAGAAAGAGTCCATCCTGCTACATACCTGCTTCTACTGTCTTCTTCGGCACAGGACTAAAATTCACAGTCTGTCTCAACATCTCCTCCTGTAACGGGTTTCCATATGTGCCGAGCACAAGACTTGGTTTTCTCCCCCCGCAGGTGAATACCTTCATGGCATGCGAGGAATTTCTCTGCACAGCATCCCAGGGATAAACACCACTAGCTGCCTTTGGCCCCAGGGCAAGTGTCCTACCAGTGATTCCCATCCTCACGCTGCTACTCCAGCTGAGGACAGTTAGGAGGAACTCAGATGGCGAGCAGAGTCATTTCAGTTCATAATTTAGGGAGCACTGCTTTCTCCTGAGGATTTCAGTTAAGTAGTACTTAAGACATTATTCAGTTCAGTTCAGTTAAGACATCATTCTGCCAGCACAATCAGTGGCATCCAGTCAACCCAGTTCACATATTCTGAACACAAATCACCGAATTTTTTCTAAGAGCTAACTATTTGTAAGAGTGGTGATACAACAAAGAAAGCAAGGATTTGAAATTAAAAATAGAAAACACACAAAAAAAGGTAATTATGTTATACGAAATGTTTGCTGAATCATTGTTGATGTCAGGAGCACTTTGGACATAATCAGTAAAAGTCAGTAAACACCAGTCACTGCCAGGGTGAACCCTTCAGCTGAATGGCAGATGTTCGCACCTCTGACACGGGTAAATGACTCAAGCTAAATAATACGTGAAAAACATGTGCTCTCTGCTTTATGATACTTCTCAGTATTCCTAGGCTAGCAGGATCTACATTAATTCTCACAATGACATGTTTGACAAAGATCACAACAATATTTGAAGCTCTGTGGAACAAAAAATGACAAGAGTTAAAAAGCCAGAACCAGTATTTATAGAAGTTATTGTCCCAAGCTGGGACACTGTATTTTCAGTAAAAAATTGTAAAGCAAACAGCCTACTTCTCCTCCCCCAAAAATTTAAGCTCTCAAACTTCAGTCAAGGCTTCAGAATCAGTACTTTACTTTTAACTACTTCAAAAAAAGACTGCTGAAAGTATTTAGCCTAAATAGTTACAATGATTTTTCTGAGGAGCCTAATGAATGCTTCAGCTGCATTTTAGTTTAAATTAAGTGGCTAATTTATGTTGTGCTGCTTTGTTAACTGCTGCTGATGGGCAGGCACAGCAGTGTGGAAGCAGAATGGCAGTAAGAGAATTTGCATGATGCGATTATTCACCAGTAAATGAGTCCGGGGACAGACAAATATTGCTTTCACTTACAGCTGTATTAAAGTACCTGGCATGGACATTATTAGTAAACACTGAGATGGTAGCTCCCAGAGTGATCATTGGTAGCGTGTGGTTATGAATGGCAAGACTCAAACCAAAGGAGCTCTATTCAGCAGCAGAAACTCCAAATTCTGCCAACAGGCTTTTCTAAAATTACAAATCAATTTCCTTCCAAATAATTAAATCCTCTCAGGTGCTACTAGGGTTCACTTCTTCCTTCGCAAAGCAAACTTTTCTTACTGTTTGCAAGACCAAATAAAAGTAGCCTGACTGAGTACGTGCGTCAAAGCCACCGAGTATTTTCACAGACACACTGTTCCCAGTTATGGCTCAGATTCTTCCATGCTGAATAAAAAGAATAAATGATCAGAAATAAAATACGAAAGTGAATGGCAGGTACTGTTCTGGTTGCTCCCAGTTGATCAAACAAACAGATTCCTATGTAAAAATAACAAACCTGGGAGGAAAATATTGCACCCCTGCTATTACTAGATCAGTCCTGATCTTTTATTTTAGTGTGAGGTTGAGAAAAATACACTTCTGTATGTTTGCAGTGTCAAACCCACATTGCATAGCACCTAACAATTTGCACAATAAGTTCATTTGGGCATTGAACACAGTTGTACTGTACCTAATGTCCTGGACTCTCACTCTGGCTCCTACATGCTACATAAAACAAATAAACAATTATAAAGAACTAAAACATTTGAGGAAAAACAGCAATAAATTAGTCTCTCCACCTCAAGCTCAGTGGATATGTGCTGGGATGTACTTTGCATAGATAGGGCTTCAAGTTCAGAGAAAGCTGACTAGAAGATAAGAGCTGCCGATAACCTTCAAAGCTCTACTCTATCACTGAAAAATGAAAGTTTCCCACATAGGTCTCCAATGGATTAGCAGCTTCGCTGTGTGCAGGCCCTCCCCACGGCTTTTCATTATATTTCATAGTCACTTAAGCCTCTTCCTAATAAAAAGACAATGCCAAGGGTGAGATTATGAAATACTCCAAAGTTAAGTTGATAACGATTTAATTAAATGTTGTTTCTGGCATGACTCAGACAATAAAAGGGAAAAATGAATGCTATAATTGCTTCTTCTACTGCCTTTTCACAATCTTCTGAGATGCTCTTCCCATGACATTGCCTTTGAGAGTGTGCTGCAGAAGATCTAGTTACATGACATGGTTGTTCAATTGCGTTTCACACTAAGCACGAAGGATTACTTTTGACTCTAGGTTTGGTACGGAGCAGGCTCTGCATGATCAGATTTTGTCTGTTGCTTTTTAATTAAAATAAGAGGTCCTCAAAGGGAGTAAGTGAGCATAGCTCTGTTGAAGCGAGTATTTACCAAGCCTTCTCCCAACGTCAATAGCAAAATCTTCCTGTTAGATCCAAGTTGTACTTTCTATGGTTATGCACATCTCTGTACAGAGAAGGTTCATGGCACTACTTATAAGCAAGATTCATTCACTTAACAGAGACACTTAATAAACACACACTTCTGTATTTGTTTCTTCAGATGTCATTTTGTTCCTTCATGCTGCAAGCACCTCATCATTTGTGCTCTCTGTGCCATGTAGCATGCTTTCACTCTACAAGTCACCGTGATGGATAAGCAGATAAATAGTTTCCCCGGTATCTCCTCTATTATAACTTCTACATCATTATGTTTCTTCTATGCTATATTCTTCCCATATGTAAACCAACTCTGATTCAATGTAAGCTTGGAAATCTTACTTTGATAAGTAGTTTGGGGTCACTGCCTCATCATCTGCTGTTGTTGAAGTAGGCAAGTTAGTGACGTTCCAAAAAGTGCACATCAACTATTTTCTGCAGAAGACATGGAGAGGAGTGACTAAATTTACATTTCCTCTTAAAAATGGACTGCTGTTACAGTTTTGAATTATTTGACACAATAATCTTGTATCTTACAAACCTATAGAGCCTCCTAGTAGATGTTCGGCATAATTATCCATTAATCAAGCCCAACAAATAATGATGATACACTTAGATTGTGTTAAAACTGTAGTATAAGGGAGTACATAAGAGTTTTACCTGGGAAAACAGGAAATCTAATTCAAAGAGCACATAACACCAGGGAAATTACATAAGGAAACAAGAGGAGCTCGTTTTCAATAACAGAAATGCCTATCAAAATATGTGCAAGAAATACTATCACATGAAAAGAAAAATTCATTAAATTCCCATATGAAACTTGGCAATGGCACAGTTACTAGGTAGTGTACAAAGCCACAGACAGCTTTGAATCGGACGCTCCTATCCCAGCTACAGAAAAGCCAGAAGAAACATTCCTCATGTCTGCAAAAGCAGAAACTTGCAGCAGCAGTTCAATGCTAGAACTGCCTTTGTTTGTCTCCCGATCATTCATGCAAAAGCACATTTTATTGATGTTTTTCCCCAGACTGACACTGATTTTCTGACTCGGAAGCAGACTAGTTGTAATACTGAATTTTTTCCTCAGCAAAACTCATGGCTTCACTTTCGCCATGACAGTCTTCATTCTCAGACTTTGTTTTTAGGGTGACAAGAAGAAACAAACCCTTTTCCACTAAAACAACAGAGTCACAACGTTTCACAGGATGACTGCTGCGTTTTCCAGCCGAGTGCGCTGCCTCCTAACCCAAAGTGCCTTCTCCTTGTTTTCTTCAAGAGGCACTGGACTTCCTACTCTGTTTTCAACTTCACCTTTCCTGCCTACAGAATCACAGAATGGTAGGGGTTGGAAGGGACATCTGTGGGTCATGTAGTCCAACCCTCCTGCCAAAGCAGGGTCACCTACAGCAGACTGCAGAGGACCTTGTCCAGGCGGGTCTTGAATATCTCCAGAGAAGGAGA
>Ga0065711_1032608_pt1 | contig 27027 bp, 12 predicted proteins | sample Hoacrofraction12_FD_59098 | JGI IMG/M metagenome (GOLD analysis project Ga0065711, IMG submission 59098) | Hoatzin crop microbial communities from Cojedes, Venezuela - Epithelial fraction 12 v2 (version 2) | ecosystem: Host-associated > Birds > Digestive system > Esophagus > Crop | place... | reverse complement strand
AACAGAAAGTGGCAGCTCTGCAATCGATCTTATCTTGTGCTTCCTAAGTGCAGACAGGCCAATCTGCTTAATCTAGAACAATCCAAAGTGACAGTCATTCTTAGATCCCTCTACATTAGGTAAACTAATGATGATACCCTTGCAGAAGCACTGTTTCTACAATAAAACACATGGGAAAAATGAACCTTATGTCCAATTTTTGCAACTTTTGGAAAGAGAATAACAGATAAAATCTGCCTCACTATACAGATGTGATCCACGTAGTGTTCTGGTTTGTGTAACTACAGTATCTGCAGTATTTTCTGTCAGGGGATTCTTCGCTTGGCAGTGTTCATTACAAGACTTTATATCAAGGCACTGATGTACTCCATCTGTTTTGAGCATATTGCCAGCGTAAATCAGCTTAAAGCAAGCTTATACACCCCTCACAAGATTAGAAGAATTCTCATTTGACATAAACATCAGTTCTCATATGGTCCATTTCTGAGGGATGCAAAGTAACTTAGAAAAAAGTCAAACAGATGACTTCAGAGTGCCAATGAGTTGCCTTCTGTTAGCAGTTCTCCAATAGCTGGTAGGCCAGTGGACCTACACGTCTGATCTGCTAGTGAAGATGATGTTAAGGTAGTTTTATTCTTTGTCCCCAGAGACCTGTGATATCTGAACTGCTGCCCTCTGTGAAACTGAACTATATAAGCCACCCATAAAAGAGGTTACTTTCCAAACTTTCATAAGTATGTTTAATTTTTGCCCATTTACTTATCTGTTTAATCACCCTACTCTGCCATACAAATCAAAACCTAGCATAAAAATATAGAAACAGGCAAAGACTCTAATTAAATGAATTACCAAAATTAATGTTCTACCTTTACCTTTTATACTTCATCAATTAAATTTAAACTGAGACTTAAAGCAAAGCGTGCAGAAAGAAAATCCACATGAAATACTATGGTTTCATTCATATTTACTAAAGAAACCACATAGCACTCTAAGGAGTACTCAGACCCTACAAAGGACAAAGAGTACAACTTAAACAGATAAGACAAAGGATTGATGTGCACTTTTTATAAAGAGTTGTTTTTAAGGTCTGTTTGTAAGATTATTTTTTTTTTTTTCAGTTTTTAAAGACTGAAAAATTATTAAAGATAGCTAAATTGCTATCAGAGCTTTAGGAACTGAAAAATGTGAACATTTTTTCCTTGTATCATAAAATCTAAGGCAAATCAACATGTATGTTTGTTCGTCGATTGAGAAAAATATGTCGAAATAAAATATTGCTAATAAATATTTCTCTGTTGGATTAGCGGATTGCGAACGTGTGGCAGCAAATTGTCCAAATCCTGCTTTCCAGATGCCTGCACGTAAACACAGAGTTTATTTTCTAAGTTACAAGATTTTTAAGGAGGAAAATGTCCTGTCCGCCTCCAATATTTCTGGTTCATGTCAGACTTACTCCAAATCCTTTTGATTTACATAAAAGTAAGCTGGAAAGATGTATTATTTTATTCAAGCTGAAAATAACAGCAGTCATTTAAATAAAAAGAAAAAGACAAATACAGCTAAGCATCTGTTTCACACATTCGAACAGGACAGTGGTGTACGTTCTATCTTCTCCCACTCACTGCAGAGACAGAGGGTGAACATCCATTTCTTAAACCACCAGTCCACATGGATACAAAGGGCAATACTGTAGCCTGCACTTATAATAGCATGATCATGCCCTGTTTTACAAATAAGCAACTTACCTCATTTCAAGTATCTACTTATTAAAATCTCCAATATAGATTTTCCTTCAGTTAAAACCTTTGTACACTTACTACACTGCTGCTAACAGAATTTCAATTTATACTTGAAGACCAGACCACAAAGTATAATAGTCTACTTTTTTAAAAAAAAATCCAGTTCACTTCTCAGTTCATTCTTCTTTTACAAATGAGGTTTTACTAGTTTGTTTTTTTTTTTAACCTATTTTGAGCTATTCCTTTTTAAATTGTACAGGCTTGTATATTTATAAATATGATTAATGTGATTAAGATGGTTAATAACATCCAACACTTCTCACCTCTGATGGAAGGAATTAAGAGCAAGGCAGAGTTTCAGCAAGAGGCATTCTTAGTTTCCTTGTGAGACCTCAAATTAGAGTGTAAATATTACTTGAACATTGAGCTGTCTGCACTAGGATAAATTCCCTTGTAGGCAACAGACTTCATTCTCACAGTATTTTTTTATCATATCTCTCAATTTACTTCCCCCCCCTTCTCATACATTGTCTTCTGCAGAACATCTTGCAAAAGACCTCAGTCAGGAGTCTGTTTATACCCATGTCTGAACTAAACTGTAATATTCCAATAGCTTGAACAACATTTTCATGAAGAATTTAAAGTTCATTGATACCCCCAAAACAACACTGGGTCGTGTTATTAAGTTAGAATAAATTAGTATAAGCTTCTTGTCTACAGAACTATATCGGCTTGCATTTGCTGTAAATCTGGCCAACACTTTCTTTGCTGGTAAACAAAACTGAGTCCAGCTGCTGAAACTTGGAGCTTCATAAAATGCAGTGACTTTGCAGGGATTCAACACTTCTCAAACTTATATTTGCTGTAGTTTAAATCTCTGAGTTTTAGGTCTGAAGGGATCCCAAACCAGTGAAAATCTTGGCTAAAAAGTTGAGCTCCACATGACTTTCTGCCAAAAACTACACAGAACTTTGAGTTTAATACAAAGTCAACATAAAAATGTGATTCAGTGAATTTTTACCAACATACTTATCCTCTGTCCAGGTTAAAAGAGAAAGGAAAAGAGAGCAAGGACACAGAAAGCATCCATGATAACCCCACACATCAGGAGACTGCCTGGGGTACAGTTCTTTGCATCAGACAATCATGATCCACTACACCTGGAAATCTGAAGAAGAAAAAGGCATGATGGTGGCTCTTCCCTGGAGCTGACCCCTGAGAGGAGTCACAGGGCAGGGTAGGCTGTGCTGTATGCACAGCAAAGGACTTGCGTGAGAAAGAGCCATCCAACACAGAGGAGATGTTCATATTTTCAAGTTGATGACAAATGTTGTAACAAACGTATTTAGCAGAAGTGTCACTCCCGGATTCCCTCGATCTGTCCACAATAGCAAGGAGCTCAAACTTGAGTCCCTTAGAGTAAAAAAATCTTGCAAACAAGGTGACCAGGCTTGTAACAGGATCATTTGAAGCTGCTTCCATCTCTTGCTATTTGCATTCTCACCTATGGGATTTTAATGCTTGTTGCTCTGATTAGCCCTGAGCCAAGAATCAGCATGAAAATCACACATGCAGAAAAATTAAGTGCAGAACTGAAACTAGTGAAGTGGCATTTGTATTCTGGCTTTCGGTGTGCACAGACATACCAGGACTCTGGCTGCTTCACATATATCACCCACCTTGTTTAGACCCCTAAAATATGTCAGCAGTACCTTCAAAGCAAACTTCTGCTCTGAAATAATATTGAGTAGGACTCATGCCCGAGTTAGAAAACTATGGTCTTTTGCAGTTTCGTAATTTCTTTAGCAAGGTCAGAGTAAATCAAAGAGAAACTGCAGTCACATTTTAAGGTTAGAATAAATATGCCAATTACTATTCCCCTGGCTTGATTCCCAACCCCATCTCTTTGACGTAGATAAACAGTTGTAAATAAAGGCTTCTGCCTCGAACAAGTTGGACTTGAAACCTTGAAGAAGTATGTTTCTCTGAGCTCGGCAGTGCACATGTGGAGTTGTGGCATAACAGTACTGTTTCATTCAGGCACTATGTGTCTCAGATCAGCAAAACAGAGAGGGAGAATGAAACTAGGATGTACCTCAAAAGAGGACAAACAGAAAAACCAGTGAAAAACTATAAAGGCAAGAACTCTTTGGAAAGAAAGAAAGGAAATGAAAAGTTTGGTATTATAAAATTGCTTCAAGATCCTCAGTTAATATAAAATGTCATAGGATTTACAGAAGTGAGTTATGCAGCTGTCCCTATGTTTGCTCCATCTTCCACTCCCTCCCTGTTCCTATTTCTGCTCATGTAACCTCCACTTGGCCACCAAAATTGTTTTACTGGGCAATTTTTTTCTTATACTTATTTGCTGGGTTAAATACCATAATATTTCTACTTCTTACATCCTATATATAAAGTGCATATGTATGCATACCAGATTAGGTAAAATAATATATGAAAACCCTACCTTTTTCCAATACGGAAATAAATTTTCAGCTTATTCCTGAGTATGTCACTGATGAAACCAGATACATAGACAGACTTTATTTCTTCACTCAGCTCAACGATTTATGTGAACAATTTCACCATTTTTTTTTAACTTTGGAAAGAGGCATGGAATCATATTATGTTTTTAATGAATAGTGGCTATTCAGAATATACAAACTGAGAAATATTGACACATCTGCCATCAACCTGTAGAAAAAAGGACTATTTGTTCCTTCATCTAATTCATCGCTGTTTATTCCCAGATTTTTCAACAGCTGATAATGACAACTAATGAATATAGTGAATATACTATATACAGTGAATATACTTTGCTATTAAGTTCTCAAGGGGTTGTGTTGTTCTTGTTACTCAGCTACAATTCCTTTAAGATCATTCACAGTGTTTTTCTGAATCACATTTAATAATGGTTGATTAGTACAGCACAAAGTTGATTCCTGCCAGATCGGTTTCTAAAAATGTCTAGAAAGTCATCACAGGCAAGGAGAAACCTTCTAGAGAAGGGTCCTATTAAAATCAAAACAAAATCCTGCCACTTCCCCCCTAATGAAATTACATTTTGGCTTATAAAAAAAAGAGTGACTTTGCAGAGCAATTACTTATAATGGTTCAATTCCCAAAGACTGTGCCACTAAACATACTGCTGCTACCAAACTATCGATAAAATCCTTGTCCCTTATAAGTCAACTGAAAAAACCTCTGCCTAAATGCGATCTTTTTCACCTTGTTCTCAAGTAGACTGCAAATCAAATTGTCTCAGGAATCAGTTTGGGTTCAATCAAACCAAAACTTCAAGGACTGTACTTAAGTAGTACTGTGATTTAAAAAGCTCATGGAGAGAGCATCAAAATCACCACTGGCATTTACAAATCTCCTGACATTATAGCTTGCAGACATGTACCGGCCTAAAAGATGTAGCATCATTTATTTAAACTTCAGAAATTAAAATCTAAGCTTTCTTGAGAGTAAAATTTGATTCAATGCATTTTCTTTTAGTATGAATGACAGTTTGAAAATAAATGCTATTCAAAGGATGTAAGACAACTGGAGTAAAACCAGTTCATTGCACTTTTTTTGTAGGCTCAAGAGAATGGATAGATTATTTTTTCAGCAGAGCACGGACCTTTTCTTCACAAAGAATTTCAGCAGGGTGGAAGCACTCAGTAAGTGTCCCACTCAAGACTGTAACAGTGTCTAAGTAATTATATGTCATTCCTATATGTGAAGCCTCAACTAAAGAGTGTGAAAAAAGACTTGGTCGCTCTAATGCAGAAGCAATCTCATTCCTCCTTATCAACAATTCAGCGGCACAGAAAATATCTTGCCAATAAGAAACAACCCACCTCTGGAATACAAGAAAACAAATGAAGGGGAAGACAACACACAACCACAGCATTAGTTTTTGGGGTCTTTCAATCCACAAGAAATCCCTTTTCCATAGAATGTTCTTTACCTCAATGTGAAAAAGACAAGGAAGACAGCTTCCTTAAAATCTGTCTATCCATTTTGTTACTTACTTGTTTTTCCTTTGCTTTTTATGCTAGATTTGAAATTGTGTCCTACTCAAAGGAAGGAACTGTTTCTGGTAACAACCTGTTGTCTTACAACTCTGCAGAGACCTAAACCCATCCTGTCTTGTCATAGTAATGACAAAGCATAACAGTTTGATGCTGATGGAAAAGGACAAATTCAGTCTGCAGAAACATAACAAACTGCACTGTTTTCAAAGAAAGATGGTGTATCAGGTTTACATGACAAGACTTTGGCAGCGGAGGGCTGTAATTGTGGCCTCCGAGAGAAGATACCAGGACATGTCCCCATGTTGGACAGAGCCGGTTCCAGCTGGCTCCAAAATGGACTGCTGCCAAAAGCTGAGCCTGTCAGCAGCATTTGTAGTGCCTGTGTGATAACATATTTAAGGAAGGGTAAAAAATGCTGTGTAGGAGTTGTAAGAGAGAGGAATGTGACAAGTGAGAGAAACAGCCCTGCAGTCACCAAGGTCAATAATGAAGGGGTGGGAGTGGTGCTCCAGGCACCAGAGCAGAGAAGCCCCTTCACTCCATGGAGAAGACCAAGGTGAAGCAGGTTGTCCCGCTGCAGCCTGTGGAGGACCCCATGCCAGAGCAGGCGTATATGCTCCCAGGGAAGCTGTAGCCCATGGAGAGCCCACACAGGAGCAGGCTTTTGGCAGGAAGTACAGCTGGTAGAGAGGAGCCCATGCAAGAGCAGATTTTCTGGCAGGAACTGCGGCCTGTGGGGAAGGCATGCAGGAGAAGGTCCTGAAGGACTGCACCCAGTGAAAAAGGACCCACGCTGGAGCAGTTCTTGAAGAACTGCAGCCCATGGGAAGGACCTGTGTTGGAGAAGGGGAAAGGTGTGAGAAAGGAGAAGCAGAGACGAAGCGTTACATATGGACTGCAACCTCCATTCCCTATGCCAAATGTGCTTCTTGGTGTTGGAGAAGGAGGAAGCAGAAGAGTCGGGAACAAAGGAGTGAAGCTGAGCCTGGAACTTCAAACATCTTCTTCAGACAGGATAAAATTAAGATGTGTGAATCCCTCCACTCAGAGGTATTCTGGCACCTCTAGCACAGATACAGCACGGAGTCTACAATATTGATCTTGGACTAGCAACTGGCAATAGCTACATCATGACTGCACTTAAAATACCGACACGCTGTGCATTTTAGTTGCAAAGAGCAGAATAAACTCAAATTGAGGCTGATTTCCTAAGGAAAAAAATATTTTAACTGTTCAATAAGATGGGCATACCTCTAGATAGACTTCTTTGTTTCTAATAAACTGTTAACTAGGTTTTCTGGGAAAGAGAATATAAATAATTTTTTTTTTTTTTCAAGTGACTGAAGCTGTCCTCTTCTTTTGCAAACACAAAGCATGAGAAGTCATGGCATTTGCACATTTCCCTCACTGGCATAGACAAAAGTCCTGTAATAACCTGTCTTGCAGGAGGAGACTACAAAAGGTTCTCTATTTTTATCAACAGCAAGATTAATACACACTTTGATGGTAACAAGCAGATATGTAGCCAGACAAATGATTTCTGAGATTTTGGGCTTTCTAATGACAGAAAAAAAACCCACCTACAGCATATCTTGAATGCAGCTGAGATGCCCACATTTTAAGTCCTGCAGTCTTCTTTCTTTAAATGATACCCTGTAAAATTCATTTGCTGAATAGCAACTTAAACTATGTATTTCCCTGGTTTTCATCAACATAACACAGTCTTTGGACTTCAAGCTCTTCAGGCAGAGAACACGTCTCTATGTGGTCTGTATATGTTAACATATACTACATAAATTAATAATAATCTTCTGCAGTTCATAAGAGGTAGTAACAGATTAAAATCCCTACGTTTCAGAAAAGCTCTTTTCCTGAAGAAATTCCTGTCAACAGCCAGTATGGTACTAAGCAACAAATAAGCCTTTGGAGGTTCAAACTGTTGTCTCAGGAAAACTACAGAAAGAAGAGTGACATCAGTGAAAGCAGTGCAGATTTTCAAAAGAGAAAAAAGAGCAGAACTTAGTACAGTTTTATAAAAATACACACACACACATATATAGTTCCTACCCCCTCATAAAACTTCATAATTTATTTCTATTCAGGAATGGTGATGATAAATCTTAGCATCCTTCCTACCACGTTAGTAGTCTGAAAGCAGCTCTGAGGAGGTAGTGACAGATGCGTCATTAAAAATGTGAGCTCGAGTGCTGCCCCAAGCTGTCGCTGGGTTGTGGCACTGAGGTCTCCCTTAACTGTTTATGCAGCTGCAGTCAGATCACTGCGAGTGCATCTGCAGCAAAGCAGGCGGGGAAATCAGTCACAACACTCCTATTGGCAGCTGTTCCAGGCTACATATTTACAGCAAACTCTTCCTCTGCCCTGCAAAACAAAACCCACAAAACCAACACTCTCACACACCACCACCAAGAAATCTAGAGCACTGAATCCAGTCTGAAACCTTAGTTTTGCATGTCTTTAAGAGATCATTCATGCCATGGTCCTAGTGTATGGAGATCAGAGTTGGTGCCCCATATTTCCTAACTGTTCCATGTATTGTGCGTTAACAACCTTTTTCACAAGCAGAAACATGAAAAAAAAAATTGAACAACAATTGGCAACAATTGCAAAATAAGCAGAAAAAGTCCTATGAATGCATTACTAGATGAATTTCCAAATTTATTTGGAATGGTACCAATTGATGTGATGGTACCAAATCAAACAAACATAAAATTATGATGTCAGAAATCTCACAGGATTTGGGGGGGATGGGTGGGAAAGCACGGGGAATGCTTGTTTTTGTTTTTGACAGATCCCTCTATACTCCTTAGGAACTTAAACTTACAGTCTACTGAAACAGTTACACAGATTACAGTTACTATAATAACAGTTACTGATCTAGGAAATGACTGAAGAAACTGTATCATATATTAAGGTGCAAATTTTAATGAAAGCTTACCGTGTTTCATCATATTAACGACAAGCTGTACAATTATCTGTCAAGCCCCTCAAAATTTTGCTTGATATTAAACATATGCCTTAGCCATCACTACCTCCTGAATTTCAGTAGGGATTTTTATTCTTATATTCTTTGATTAGTCAAGACTCAGGCATACCTGATTTCCTTTATATAAAACACAAGATCTCCTAACACCAGTAGATAGCTCCCTGGGTCCATGGTTTGGAATCAAACATTTGATCAATTGTTTTGATTTATTTACTCTTGCCTCAGTTAGGTTTCAGGAATTGAGCTGCTTGTACTCTTAGTGTGGGGAGACTAATGACCCACTTTATTCAGTCTCTTTAGTAAATCCAAAAGTCAGCGCTATATAATTAGGGTCGGGTGAAAAAAGTGAACCCTTCCACCAATAGCACACAATTGAAGATTGTACATAAACTCGTTGAACTCTCTGAAAACTTATTTATACTTCTTCAGCCAGTCTCAGTTTCCTGAAAAGAATACCCCAGTTCCAATCTTGCTGTTCTGCCTTTGCACACACCCCTATTGAAAACCAAATAAAAACCCCCATACATCACTAATCATTTTCTTTCTATATCTGTATTTTTCCAGAAAATGCATGGATATATCAATCTGAAATTAATTCTTCTTTTCCTCCTCCCCCAACTTAAAGAAAGCACTGAAGTTTTTCAGATAATGATATACTTGATTACAGCTCAGAGTTTGGATATGGGTTCAGGTACTTCGCAGTTCTTACCAAATTTACAAAATGTGACTCGATGCTGCAAGAAATAGGCTTCTCTGAATTTCCCCACCCTCTTTTTTTCTTTTTATTCTAAGTATGTGTAAAAGTACTAGAAGGACTGTGTCTCTTTTTTGCATTAGTATGAACTTAGTGAACCTCAGAAGGAAAAAAAAAATTACAAAAAACCAACAAACTTGTGTAGAAAGCTAGGAAGAATGGAGAAAAGAATAAGCCAATCTCCTAATAATAAGCACCTCCAACTAGCTGGATGTATCCAGAATACATATCCAGAGCTGTAAGTATTCTTATTGTATTTTCTGAACCTTTGAAAGTAGGAGTAAGATCTCAGGTCTTAAGCCATTCTTAAGCATTAAGAATGCTTCCTTTCAGCTTTGTGCCAGAAGCTAGTCAAAATTAATAGCACTTTTTGCTCATGGCCAATTTTTTTATTGATTTTAGTACTTTATGAGTAAATTTGTTCTTAATAATTTTCTCTGAAAGGGTGCAGGGAGACTTTTGTTTCCATAAGGAGCATTTTTCTTTCCTGAGGATCCTAATAGCTAAATTAAGAAAAGTTTTGAAAGAAGAATATAAAGTTTTAAAAGAAGGATATATACATTTCTCTCACTGTGAAATACCATCTTTTTTCCAAGTACTGACAGCCAATTGGTTCTTTCAATTCCCTAGCATTTCAAGAACAGCATGAGATTTGCAAAGGCAAGAGAAAACAATACAGAGTGAAAAGTACTGATTAACTTGTGGTGGCTCATTGAGTCAGAATGTGGTTCCCTAGTGCGCTGTCTCTAAAATTCTTAAATCATCCTTCCCTCCCAGAAGCACCCAGAATAATTTGCTCTCTCAAGGTAAAAAAGTTAATTCCTTTAATCCAAAGTAAAAAAACTTTAAAAGTTTCTTATAGGTGGAGGACCTCAATACATTGCATTTTTAATTGTAAAATCTAATTAAGGAGTCCAGTTATACACTACTAAACAGTGTTGGTATTGCTTTGTTTTGTTTTTTCTTTTTAAGACAATCAGACACAGCTATTTCTGACAAAATAGCCCCACAGGTTTATGCTAACAAAACACTTTCTACCTGGTCCTACTTTACTGCTGTTTTCTTTACTACTGGTTCCAGTTTTAATTGTTAAATGATATTTAAATGGTGGTGGTCTGATCATTTTGCTCAACCCTCACTCCCCCCCCCCCTTTTTTTTACTACTGATCTAACTAACCTTAAGTCACTAAATGAATATACGTGGTGTATATATACACCACAAATACATATACTAGAAGAGGAATATTCACCAGAAAAGGGACAATAAAGGAACATTTGCAACACACGAATGGATTTCAGGAGATAAGGGTACCACGTAGTCATGGTATGTTTATGCAGTTTAAGGTCCAGAGATGTAAATAGCTAAATAGCTCACCAGGACCATTAATTCACTCACTTTACAGACATCTCTCATAATCGTGACTCTAGGTCCAACAACTATTCTAGGTATAGAAATGAGGAACTTGGCACACAAGTTATTCTGAGGCTTAGCTGTATCAGGAGAGAGAAACGACTAACTGTTGCCTTGGGAATCTGACATTAGAGCACATGTTTCCATCCTGCATGTGTTAGAAGTTGTTACAGTCAGGATCCTTGAAGCACTGCCACAAAGAAACATCATTCCCTACCAACTGGAAGCTCTTAGGATTTTCAGTATCTATTACCTTCTTTGAGTAGAAGTTTTTTAAATTTCCACCAGTTTCTGGAGATCTTTATTACTTCCAAAAAGAAAGGTATTACTACTTTAGTTACTTTATTACTAGTACCATTAATCTTGGGAGATGGGGCGGGGGGCGGAGGGGGGGGAGGACAGGGCGGACACCAACACTTAGAAACAGTTCCATTACATCGTTCACACATACTACCATCCTTGGTTTTTCCTTTCTTTTTCTTTGTTTCTTCACAACATCTTATGTATTCCTATTTGGAAACTACACCATAGTGACTGTGTCTCCAAATCATCTCTATTCATTAATTTTTCTTCCATAACTGTCTCTTCCTTTCCCCCTCTTTTAGTCTTTCCTCCCTCCAAAGATTTTTCTCTTCATTCTCTGTGGTTGTCTTCACTCTCTTTTCCAGGCATTTGGCTCTTGAGGAGCTTCATAACAGCTCTTTCCTTGTTTCATGTAGTAGATGCACATGATCTGTTATTTTTAAACTTACACTTTTGTCAATACATCTCTGCATTTCTGTTAGTTGTTCAAATCCTGTCTCTTGCTACCAGCTGATTCTAAATTTTTCAGCTGATCTATGAGTTTATTCCTAAAGTGTTATTATGCTCCCTACAGGAGGAACAAAGGAGAATGAAAGCCACAAAGAAGTAATAAAAATCTCCCTGGGTGTCTCCATATACTTTCCACAAGTTAGAGAGGAACTTTAATAGATTTTTCCAGTTTTCATTCTTCCCCCATCCTTCCTGCACTCCCTCTCCATTTGAATTTTGTAAACAAAACCTTGGAAGCACTTTGCAATTCAGCCTGAACTAAACTCCCTGATTAAGAACATCCTTCTCCACTTCCAACCTCCACCACTCCAGAGCTGGGTTCATCTGCAGGAAGAGCGGAAAGTCAGATATGATCCTGATCCCTTTGCAGTAGAGGAGAGTTACAGACTTCAGTGATCAAATACTGCAGTTTCCATGTCCTTCAACATTATAGTCATTCTCCAACACTGGCCAGACCTAGTCTCACACCTGGTTTTCTCTGAGAACAGCTACTCATTTTTCTGCAGGGTTTTAAGAAGGTGGCACTTACCATAAATGTGGCTGGCCAAATTGATGCTGTAACACAGACCGACCTTGTTTTGAAATGTCTTTCGATAACAACACTGCAGAGCCATGTATCTTGCATCCTTGCTTTCTCAAGAGCAGACTGTTGCACAGCTACAGCTCTTAGAAGCTAATGTCGTTATCCTCCAATTCAATCAACTTCTCATTAAAGATAAGTTCAAGATGAGGGAAACCTTAAAATAATTTTATTTTATTTTTTGAGACTTGTGCTACAATATTTTCCATAATTTCTGGAGCTATAACTAAAATAGCAAGCACACAAACTTGCTTTAAGTCTCAAAATGTGCATTTGCATAAACACACATACATGTACAAACATATATAAACACAGGCATATACGAGCATATATATGTTCATGTGTACACGCATACATAGACACACTTGCCGTTAGAGCACTAATAAATACACAGTGATCCTATACTCTCTTATTATTGTAGATTTCCCCACCTGGAGTCCTGTGTCCAGCTCTGGAGCCCTCAGCACAGCAAAGCCATGGACCTGTTGGAGCAGGTCCAGAGGAGGGTCACAAAAATGGTCAGAAGGATGGAACACCTCTCCTATGAGGAAAGGCTGGGAGAGTTGGGGTTGTTCAGCTTAGAGAAGAGAAGACTCCCAGGAGGCCTTATTGAGGCCTTCCAGTACCTGAAGGAGGCTTACGGGAAAGACGGGGACAGGCTTTTTAGCAGGGCCTGTTGCAACAGGACAAGGAGTTTTAAACTAAAAGAGGGTGGATATAAGGAAGAAATGTTTTACAATGAGGGTGGTGAAACACTGGCACAGGTTGCCCAGAGAGGTGGTCGATGCCCCATCCCTGGAAACATTCAAGGTCAGGTTGGATGGGGCTCTGAGAAACCTGATCGCGTTGAAGATGTCCCTGCTCATTGCAGGAGGGGTTGGACTAGATGGCCTTTAAAAGTCCCTTCCAACCTAAACTATTCCATGATTCCAACTTAAATGCCCAGCTTTGCAGCTCTCCCTCATATGTCAAGTATTATCTCTTAGGGCCTTATTGATCTCAACAGGTGTGCTCACAGTGTAATGCTTCACCAATAAAGGTCTAGAAATCCGGTGCTAAAATAACAGCGCACTAATTAAGCCCAAATACTGAAGAATGAAAGGATTTTCTGAAGTTAGCTGTCATTAGCTATATCAGGAGAGAGAAATGACAAACCGTTGTCTTGAGAATATGACATTAAAGCACAAAAATATTAAATCAAACATTGTTGTGCTTTGGTAAATGTCAACAACTACCTCAGTGGGCGACTGACAGGCCTCCAGCAGTGGAATTCAGTATAAAAGAACAGATTTCAAAAAGAATCTGTTTTATTCTTTAAAAGGAACTGTCAACACAAGTCACAAACGATGACAGACAGACATGGGATTAGGAACAGCCTTTTAAAAAACCTGTCATACTAAGAAATCAATAGGTAATAATTAACTAATAAATGATAGCATCTTTTATCATGGGATTTAGTGTTACTATACAACCTTCTTTCCTAATATCATTAAAAAAAATTAAGATATTTAGCACTTTGAGATGACATGGAAGAAATATTGCTGCACTGTACTCCACCCTCCATAAACAAAAAATAACTTCCTGTACAAACATATCTCAAAACTAAGGATCATCTCAACGAAAAAGAAGGTAATAACATAGCAGGTTTTATGATTACTACTATCAGGGCAGTTTGGGTTCTTTTCTGTGTCAGATTCTGTACAAATTCTATATATAAAAAAAATATATATATATGTCAGAATTGGATACATGAAGTGTGCAATGTACTTTATCCAGTTCAGATATCTTTTGTACAAGCAGCATGTCATGAAGTAATCCAGAATGATAAGCAGAAATTCTGTATCTAACTTATTCCATTAGTTCAAATCAGAACTCACAGCTAATCCCTTTAAGATATTGAAGCCCCAACAGAACATCAGATTTCTGGACCTTGTTATCATCTTTTCCAGGCTGTAAATCTACAGTGACATCCAGAAATCTATAAAAGTTACTGAGCTTGAATCTAATAACCAAAACTACATAATGACTTTCTAGCTTGTGATTTTATTTTGCATTTACTCAGACTCTGCCTATGCCTATCTTTCTACTCTAGTTAGCTAAACTGACTTGTATAAACCTATTCTTGGGGGTGGGGAAACAAAGACTGTTTAGCCAGAAATAAATTCTTAAAACACATATCTTAATAGCATCTATAGTTAGACCCCATTTACCAGACACACTTTTTGTGTCATACACTTTTGTAAGTGCTGTTCTGATCACACGCAGATCACAAACCAGCACAATAAGAAGACGGAGAGAGAAAATAAGTAAGTTCAAGTGCCTGTAAACCAAAATATCTCCTCTTCTTCACTACAGCTGTCAGTATTTTCATACACATACATACTCACCAACACATAGTAGTACCAGCCAGAAAAATAAACTTAGAAAAAAAAAAAGGTTCAAAGTGTGGATGCATCTACGAGTAGTTGCAATTTACAAAAAGCTTTTACCACTTACATGCTATCTTGAATAATGACTTTTTTCCCAGCTTATACTTGAGATACAAAATAATGTCCTGTTAAAATACATAATTTATTATTTTCACACCACTGAACCAAGACTGTCCTTGCAGTGGTACTAAATTAGGTGTTCGTTTTTCAGATTAGCTAGCAGACCTCTCAAACATGCAAGCTGAAGATGAAATTAAGAATGTTTGGGGTAACATACCCAAATGTTAGCTCTCACCCATCAGGTAACAGTTACCAGATAGAAAGTTCTGCCTGTGCAAGGCATTTTGTGAGCACTAACTAGTCCACTTCATTAAAAATTTTCTAATTATTATGTACTTTCATTAACAGCATAGAGGGATTTTTCCCTTCATTGTATTAGGAAGAAGTCCCATGATCATTTCTAGTGTGGAATCTGTAGGGAGAGCGTCAAAGAGGTGACATACAGCAGAAAGTGCAGTACCATCAATATTACCAACTGATGCAGCTGTTTCTATGCCAGCTCACATAAAAGTAAGTGGCCTTTTATAGTCAGCTTAGAGTTAGCCTAGGCTACATATGTAAATATATTTTGCTTTTATCTCCTCAGGCTATCTACTTTGGTGGCAAGTACAGAGGATGAAAGGACACAGATGAAAAGGGCCAATCACTAGTGACTGCCTGTTACATTACAAAATACATATCTCGTACACAAGACCTTGTAAAAGGAATGTTAGTCTAAATGCAAGATATCGTCAGCTAAATAGCATTGTAATTGCTAATTTGACAGACATATGGTTTTAATGAAGCTGGGAGAAAAATCCATATCTACTGGTGTAGTTGAAAACTATGAGCTGAGAAATAATTACTTGATCTGAAATGAGATTTGTTACATAAATCCATATAAAGCAATTACTAAAGGGTTTCTACTTCTTTACCCTCTATTAGTCCTCTTACATCAAACTTCTTAGTGATGCCTTATAACGGAAAAATCATAACGTCAGTGTAATTATCAAAAGCTAAGGCCTTGGAAAATGTCCTGCTTCCTAAGATGCCACTGATGATAATAAAGCTCTCGGATCCACAAAAATTCAAAAAGCTTATGCTGGCTCCCTTTGATCCACACATCTGACAAAATCAGCAGCATATCTCTTAAGTGAAAACAAAATTTTTGCAAATAATGGAACATTTCTGCTTCTACAGCTTATCTACTCTAGGAAGAAGAACCTGAACAATTCATTGTTGTCCTAGAATATTACAAAGAAATGTTATCCCTTCCTACAGTATGTTGGATCATAAGATAAAAAAAAATGAAATGTTCTTGTGGGTAAAAATAACATCTTAAAAGGCTGGTGTCAGTGAACATCAGACTATCTCCTGATTTTTTTAAGAAATCCTATGAGAAGATGGAAAAATGATGTAAAGGTTCAGTGACAGCATTTCAAAGATCACCAGATACAGATCTGAAAGTGAGTTAAATTATCTCAGTGATCGTTTGCATTCTAGATTATGAAGAGGCTTTTTTTCATTGATAACACTAACCCACATACGTACATTCACAGAAAGATAAAGCCACAGGGCAAAAGTTCCTCCCACCTGCTTTGACAGAGGACTAGTACACCAGGGCAATTTAAAAAAATGCTCTATCACCTTCTTTGATAGAGTATTGCCAGAAAGAAAAGATCTGGGTGCAGCAATGAGGTTTTGCACTTTGATGAGGCTCAATACAGAAGATAACTCAATTTTTCCATATTGCTGTGTGTGTTGAGAAAGAGGCACCAAAAGATTCTTCCCGGCAATAGTCCACTAGAAAATCAACCTAAAGAGAGTAAAAAAGGAACAATGATACAGCTCATCTTCTGCTATCACCTCACACCTGCAAAGGTAACTAGCATAATCCTCCAACTTCTTTCCAGTTCTTTCAAATTTCAGAGAGCTTTGCACAAGCAGCACAAATATATCATTTTCCATACTAAATACACATTATTTTCTTTCAATCTTTCTTCAAAGGTCAGGTGTCCTAAAGTTCTCAGAAGTCCTATCACAATCTTCTAAAATCTTTTTACATGTTTACACTTTTCTTATATGAAGATGTTCAGAAGTGAATGCAGTTGGGCAGATAATGCCCCATTTGTATACAGCACGAGAAGAAAGATTACTTCCCTCCTGGAACTTCCATGACTACATACCAGAACACTACCTGCCTTTCTTTGCAATTATAGCATATCCTCAATTTGTACTTTGGTGAGTAATCTACGGTAATCTACTCTGATTGTGATCTAGTGTAATCTCTAAATTTGTGTCTAGACAATTACCACTGTTTATTTCATTTCCTACGTGCAGCATTTTGTAGGACTTTTCAGAATTTCATCTTAATTTCAAGCCATTTCTCCAATTCATTATGTTCATTTTGAGTTATAGTCTAAGATTAGTAAAAACAAGATTATATTATACCTGTGACAGAATTTTGATTTTATGTATTCAATTTTATTAGGACAACTAGAATAGTTTGAATAGTTTGAATAATTAAATAATTCTAATTCAGTAGTTGGAATAATTCAATAAATAGTTTAATAGTTTGAAAAGCAATTAAAAAGTAAGAATAATTAAAAAATTAGAATAACTTTTCTTTTTGGTACACTCAGCTGTGCATGGTCATGTCTAGGAATGCATATTATTTCAAGTTCTTTATGTGATTCAGCTAAATAAGAGTTCCAAACTGGTAAAACAGCTGATTCCTGAACAATATATAATTTGAGAGACCTCTTAAGGACACACTGAGGCAAACAGTGATCCTGCTAGAGTCAGGGAACATTCAGACAGTCAGGAGCATCACCACAGTTTAGCCTTCTGGATTCAACAAAACAAATTATATACCACAATGAGACAAATGTCATCCAACATTTTCACTGATGACAGATTAGGGAAGATTCTACACATTTGTCCAAATTCTCTCTCTCTTGCCTGTGCTGTTTATAACAAGTGAGACAAATCAGAAATAGGACAGCAAAAAGGAGAGAGGGAGAAAAAAATAAAACTATTTTTACCTGTAAAGTACTAGGGAGTACTTCCATTTTTCTGTGTTAAACCTAGCTGCGCTTCTGGTTTTCTCTGTGTTAAATGTTATGATAATTTGGCACAGCAATGACTGGTAAGTGCTGTCTGTATTTTCCCTGTGTACCCCCTACACAGAGGATGAGGAACCATACCTCTTTTTTTCTACATTTCTACATAAACTCAAAGTATAAAAGTAGCTTCACCTTGGAAAACAACAAATAATAAAAAAAGCAATTTTAATTCAGACATGGACCTTGAAACCTGATCTATAAACAAGAGTTTATCTTATATATGTTATCTCCATAGCAGACTTCTTTAAGCCGTTAAAGCTGGACTAAAAATTCTGGTTGTATTCCAAAATACACAGAAAAACCCACCTGTTGATATGCGTGATTTGACTGATATCCCCCTGCATGTAACTCACTGTCATTCCTTCCTGTAAAACCAGAAACCATCCAGCAATATGTAGAGCATTTGACATCTGTTATAATTATGTAAGAGCGCAGGATCTTTCAGTATTTTGAGCTGGTTAATAATTTAGCATACTTCACACAGTACACATTAACTCCTTGCCACAGTTCAGGCACCTATGAAATTAGTACAAAGATTCCAGAATGCTTAGCTGATTTTTGGATTATCGTTTGTAATCCTATCATTCACTCATTACTTGCACCTTTTCAGAGAGCACTGTCTTCTGGGCACAAAAAGAAGAAGAAAAAAGTGTGCTCAAGCAGTTGGTCTCTGGGCTCCAGCCTACAAATCTCAGATTCAGACTTTTCTCATCAAGCCGGTATCTGATGGCATAAGGACTACTCTACAATGCAACTTTGCCATGTGCTTTTCCACCTTAGCCATTTCAAATCAGCTATTAGTTTCACTTAGATCTTTGAAACACACACAGACACACTGAGCTAAGCGGGCTTGGCAGAGGGACAGAAAAGATTGGGACATAAGTGACAACTCAAACTGTGCTTAAGGGACTGCCTTCAGGGTTTAAGAGAACCTGCACACACTGCTTATTAGAAGCCCCTATAAGTCCAGAACGATAAACAACACTTGCAGAGGAGATCCCAACACGGCAAATGGAGGGAGTGCATCACTCAAGCACCCGCAGCTCAACCACGTGGTGACGGTGCAGAGGATCCTCTGAACAAATACCATTTGTCTGTATGTATTTTAGCAGCAGTTTTCCAGCAACCTGAGCTGGGAGAAGAGCTAGTTAGAAAAAGAAATTGGAAAAAAACACATTTAATTTCCTTTTCATATAGGACCCTGGACTGTGATTTTACCATACATGGGAGATTCTCACCAGAAAGAACTGCGTTGGAGGAGAAATACAAAACAAAACAAAACAACCCACAATAACATCAAAACAGAAAGGCAGGAAAGAAAAGTAAAAGATTTTTTTTTTTTAAGATGTCTTTTAAATTTTATACTTCTTGCCATACTTAGAAAAAATTAAACAGAATGGCAATTATTGTGCGGAAAAGAATAATTTCATACATTAAAAAAGTAAATTCATGATGCTACAACACCACAGGTGTTGCAGCAGCTGTATCGTATCTCTTTTGTAAGACTTTAAAGGCCCTGCATATTTCTGCTGTTAGAAATGCATGTTATTTATAATGTTTCTATCTATTTTTTTTGCATAGTTCTAGCTCAGTGCTCTTCTTGGACTGAAATATTATACGTTTCCTGTATCTTTCCTTCAGTGTAACACAAAGCTAGAGCAAATGAAGAACTGGTCCTATAGGTTGCTTTACTGTGTTACACTTGCACATCATAACTACAGCATCATCACTGTGCAGCCTGCTGTAGGTGACCCTGCTTTGGCAGGAGGGTTGGACTAGATGACCCACAGAGGTCCCTTCCAATCCCTACCATTCTGTGATTCTGTGATTTAGAAAACATTTTGATATTCCTCCTAACTTTTGTATAGCAGCAATCTTGTCCAACAAATGGATACTCCTGCTGAGGGAAATCATAGGATAACTTATCTCCCAGACTGCCATTTCAAGTTGCCTTTTTGAGGGGCAATTTTTCAATGTGGCTCTTCAAAAAAAATAAAAATGATCTCATACACATATATCTGGTTTCTCTTGTTCTACATAGTTTTCTCATCACAGCAGAGAAAAACAAATTAAAATAGCTGATTCCTTCACAAGGAAGAACTGGAAACTTCTAAATATTCTGAACTCCACTGACTGCAAGCCTGGATGTCAAAAACATTTTTCAAATGTTTTAAAGGAGCATGACGGTGGATTTTAGTTCTTGAGCCAATATAAAGCAGCCATAGATGCAGGATGGAAAATGCTGAACAGAACACCTAGCATGGCCCCGACCCTATGCAATATTGTCCACTGGGCTATATAAAAACATGAGTTGAGTGAGAAGGCAAAGTTTTCTGCAGTTTGAAATACTTAAGTATGGTAACATAATGAGAGCAATGTGCCAAGTAATGATGGAATAATACACAGTTTCTAGAACATAAAAACCCAATAAAAAAAGTTTAGACACATAATTCAATTCTCATTCTGATATGATTCATTTCTTTGTTACTTTTTTTTATTCTTTATATGTAGAAACATGCAATTATTTTCTCAGCGTATTTTAGTCACAGACAATAGCGTGGAACCTTTACAATTCCCTTCATAGCATTCAGCCTACGGTATATAAAATCAGATATCACTCAAGATCACAGCAGGGCCCAGTTCTGCTGTCCTTATGCACACAAACTCTTAGTGAGGTCAGAGAAATATTTTGTATATTAGCATGATGTACTGGAGCAGTACACTGATTATAACAGCTGGGAAAAAGTTATCCTTGAAACAGGTCTATTTGGAAGAATGGAAAATTATAGTCAGACACTGTATGCAATAAATATTAAAACACTGTTCAAAAAAGTTCTTGAAAGGAAGACTTACTTCCCACTCACCAAAAAGTCACGCAACCTGTTGTGGTCTCTGCAATGTCTGTAGCACACAATCGCTAATGACTGCTGAGCAGTTCCATAGTCTCACTAATTTTTTGCTAGTATCAAAGAAATTACTGAACTGAAAAGAAAGAGATTAAAGTGAAAATTAAGTTCATCCATCACTCTTTATGAGCCATGAAAAAGTCTTCAGAGGGAATAAATCTTTGTGTGAGAGACTACTGCTGTTGAAAACTCTTCAGGCTTGAAATGCATGAATACCTTAAAGCTTGTAAGTTGTTCTGTTGACATTTTGCTGTTTTGCTTAAATTTCCTGTGCCGCTACACATAATGTGAAACAATAGTACGTTGCTGTTATATTTTAAAAGTACCTTTGCTGTATAAACACATAAGTAGTCTCCTTATATTCTTATATGTATATCATCACTGGCCTGGAGCTCTTCCGAGTAGCAGTAATAGGCTTAAGAAGTATATTCATTAGCACTACTAACATACAACAGTAATTAGCAATTACAGCACTCTTTTCAGGTTCAGAATATTCTAGGAGTTTCAAGGAAGACGTTTTTAATTTGAAACAACCATGCCACACAATATTACTGTGAGTTTGGTAAACAAAGGTATTTTATAAACGTGAGTTGAAGTTACTTGCAAAGGCCACAGCTGGAATTACCAGAATTCGCATGTTTCTACACATAAAGAGCAGGAAAAAAGTAACAAAGAAATGAAACATATCAGAATTCAGAGTGGGATCTGAATTCAGGCTTCCTAGTTTTCTGTTCCCATGTCAAGGTGGCAGGCAGGCTATCTTGCATACTGGTCTTAAAAAAAAATGGAAGCATTATTTTTCCTAACTTGATCAGAAATCTGCATGCAATTAAACATTCTTCCTACTTTAGAGGATCTGTAAAGTTGCCATGGCTGACAATCATAGAGTATATTATCAATCTTCATCTGCATACAGAAGCTTTACTTTCAGTTAAAAGCTGTGTATTTTTAAATATCAGTAGGTCTTGATAGAAAAGGCATCCTAAAGATTTATTTACATAGTGGCTATAATTATCAAAGCATACAGACAAGTTTCCTAAGAAAAACACAGCTAACACTCCTTTCAGAAGAGCAATTCACACCCTGCCTTTGATGAAGCTTCATTGGTATGCATTTTAGTATAGCAACATGGGCTGAATTCACAACTTCGTGGACTGCAGATCCTGCCCTGTAACATACTGTGCATCTCCAACTCTAAGGTCAGTAGCAACCCAGATTCTTGCAAGTGTTGCTGAGCATCTGGCAGGGTTGTGCAAAGTTAGAGGAAGAGTTTCAGAGAGTATCACCATCTACAGTTTCAGCAAGACTGATATTGTTTCTGTGAAAGCCTTAGATGAATACTATCGCTTCCATGGAAACGCTAAAGTAAACTTTTCTGAACAGAAACACCAGAGTTAGAGGGCTTTGGTCTCTTTCCAAACAAGAACTCTGCTCTTCGTACACACCATTAGTTTCTTTCCCCTAGAACATAAAGGAAAAGTGTTTCCTAAAAAGACAAATTTGTTTGTTAAGACTTCAAGATAAAACTTACTGATTTTCCTAAAAACAGGTGTGGGCTTTGGGCACTTACTATCAAAAAAGAAATGGGGAGATGTTCTTCCTCAACAGGTTGTTTTGCAAAAAGATGTAAAAGTTAATTTTAGCCAAAGCAATTTAGCTTTCTAATAGCATTTGGCTCCAACAAATGCCTCATATACAAAAACAGATGAAGAATCATTACAGTACTGCTCTTGGCTCGCCTACAAACCAGAACGAATAACAAGAGAGGTGCCCTTATGTTTCACTGGCCTCTGCTCAGGATTTCCCAAGCTAACATACCCTAGCACCAGCCATAGGATAAGAATCCTTCAGAAGCTTCATTTTTTAATGTTCTCAGGACTGTGGTGACACAACATAAATGCCTGGAAAGCCAGTCTTGGATTCTGTATAAAACTCAAGGAAACATTACTATAATAACAATCTGTAATTTGTCAGTACTCAAAAGAAGCCAAGCACTCTGCTTCTGAATTACATCTCCTAGCAGAAAAATGCCCCAAAGCAAAACTACTGTTCGCTTCACATCCGGATGGAAGAAATGTACATGTGGACTAACATATGACTGTTGTAAACTAATGTTTAAGAAAAGCATTCTTCAAACAGAAGCATCTGAATACAGTTATTTTATTCATCATTTTGAACCCACATTCTAGAACTAAGTATCCCACTTCACACTAGGGGTTGCGGATGATTCAGGTATTAGGGAAGTACTCTGTTAAAAAAATTGTAAAATAAATAACTATTTTTTTCCCCCACAAACTACAGGAGTAAGTTACAGATATTTACAGCAATTTATCCCCCCATCTCCTTTCAAGGAGTTTGAACAGGGATCACAAACACACCTTAAGAAATGCTATGGAACTCCAGTATCAGCATGTGGTGACACTGTTCACAGCTGTCCCTCCCTTGATATAATAGGTGGCTTTGTGGTGATCCATTTCAGACATTTTCAGCAATAAAGAAGAAAGGAAAAGGTGCTGCCAGCATCCCTTTGGAGCTTTCAATGGGTGACTTCAAATGACAAGAGGTGACCTCTAACTCATGCTGTCTGACATAGCAACTATCCAGTTAGGCAGTGTGAGACACACTTCTGTCAAACATAGAGAAGGAAGAATTGGAAAGAAACAGGCTACATTTTATCAGCTTTAGAGTCCTTTCTGCCTTTAAATGCCTGCTAAAGAACTTGTAAGTATGTTTGCCAGCAGTTCTAGTCAAGCAGCATTCTTTGAAGGGAACACTAAAACCTGAGCCTGCACGTACATGACATAACTCCACCGCACAGAGTAGAGGGTCATCTTCAGTTTAAGAGACTGAATATAGTCTCCTGGAGTGAGCCAGATTCATCTAGGAATTTGTCGTCTTTTTCCCAAAATATATCACCAGTCTGACAGATGTTACAGGAAAGGGCAACTGTGCATTGATCAAAATATAGGGAATTAATGATTTTGCAATATTTGAATTCAGTAATTTCTGCTACAAGTTGCAGAGCAATAAAAGAAGTAGATAGACAGAGTTAATTATGGAAAAACTTCATAAATATAGTGGAATGGGACGTTAGGTGCAATTTTCCACAAGACACTGAGAAATCTTCCAGTTCCAGCATCCTGTTCCCTTGTCACCTTCTCAAAGATAGCTCTAGTTTCACAGGAATAGATGATACATTTTCCTAGTATTTTAATTAAAAATAAGTGCATGAAAAAAAAATTATGCAAACATAGTGTTTAAATGGTGTTTATATCTTTTTAAGTGTGTCCTGGTATAGATGTCTGACAATTGTTCTTAAATCAATAATTTTGGGTTTATGCAACATCCAAGAAGCCTCTTCCCAGATAGCAGAGACAAAAAGAGGAGTGGAGAATACTGACAAAAAGGTCAAAGAAAGAAATACATGACAGAAAAGGGAGGAAAAAAAAAAAATCAAAATTTAAGAGAACTTGCAGCCACCAATTATATATATGCAATGTAGAATGCTCATAGTCTGCTTTCCATAATAAATTTGTAGTTTTTGTCACACTATTTAGCTCACTGCAAGCCATATAAGCAACAAATTCCATTTTGTTCTTCATCAATAAAAAACACAGAGAGGGGGAAATCTTCTTAGCATTGGTTCAGTCTTACCAGAAGAAAGTAAAAACAGTGACCATGCTCTCCACAGGTATTTTTTTGCTTCACAATGATAAAAAATACGCATATAACTGCAGAGTTTGTGCCTAGTTCCAACAGTGCATCTGCCATACAAACTTGGCTTCATTTGTGCTAGAATAAAGAACAGGATGCTTGGAAAGCATCTTCTCAGAAAAAAAATTAATCATAATATTGTAGCTTTCTGCAAGAAAATAAAAATAATTTATCTGAATAGCTAACATTTTGGCAATAAAACCCAAGGTTAAAAAGTTGCCTCTCAAAATTATACACTGCCTCAATGATTTGTGACATTTATAAAAAATTTCTGAAAATTATCCTTGTGCAACAAACTTTTTATCAATCCAGTTAGATATTTGATCTTATATAGCATATGAAAAAAATATTCCTGGAGAAATATGGAATCATACTTCAGCTTGTAGGCAATGTTGTACTTCTTCACCTAACCTGAAGGTAACAGGAGTAATCTTAGAAATGGTTCTAATTCCTATGAAAAGTTTTTGTTTTTTTAATTTCCATTTCCTTTAATATCTCCATGCTCTGCTCTATACAAAGGCACTGCAAAGCTGTAAGCTGCTTTATCAAAGATATTCTACATTTTTGAAGATACTAAAGAATATCTTCAAACTTCAGCATTTGCCTGGTAGATGAGACCATTCTCTTATAATCTCTACCCCCACCCCAAAATCATCACAAAGTAGTCATGGTAATACTTTGTAATATCACGAAAATATTTGCCTACTTTTCGTGTCATATAATTTTAGGCTAAATATAATACTGTTATTCAGAACACTATGCGCCAGAAGTGATTGAGTATAGACATGGGAAATTGCCTACAAGTGTAAACTTCTTAAGAAAACAATTGTCCTCTCTTTTTTGTGACTGATCCACCACATTAAAGCAAAAGAAATATAGGAATACTCGACAAACCTTCCTATGGAATTGTCAAGCAATGTTTTTCTTCCAGCTGTGCAAGACATATACCTCCTCCAAAAGAGGAAAAGGAAAAAAGAAACAAACAAAAAGCATCAGCATTAACCATCAATTACCTTTGGTTTCAAAATAAGATTGGCATATGCAAATTTAAGTGAATCACTGACAGAAAATTATGATCTTCACTGTTTGATTTCTAACTGCATTATTAGATTGTCCAACTGTGAGATCTGTGACTAATGTTTTTTTTTAGGAAGCACCTTCTGAGACTGCACTGCAAGAATCAAAATCCCGGGTATCTCTGACCAAGCTATAGGACTCACAGCTCTAGCTAGGCAGTTTCTGGTCTCAAGCCTCAGATACTTTTTAGATGTGTTTTCTAGTTTTTTATACAAACTCCATCCAGCATGGTATGGATGTAAGACAAAGGAAAATATATACCATTATATGAATGCTTTCATTTCTATACAGTATTTTCGTGGAACATCAAATACACATGGAACATCAGAATTACATTAGCATTCAGGAGTGGCTGGAAACAAAAATGCAATTGTGAAAATGTTTCCAGTTTAAAATTTCTCTGGAATAAAATGGACACCCATGGAAATATTTAAAAAAGATTTTTTTTCTTTTTTTTTTTTTTAAATTAAGCCAAATAAGCCAATGTTTTTTTCACAGGGAAAATTGTCATGAAACTGGTTGATTTTTGAGTTCCAATAAAATCAACACTTACAGTTTTGGAATCAGTTAAAAAAAAAGCAGAGAAAAATCCACCAGTGTTGAAATTTATTTATTCATTAGCAAAAGCACATAAAATATTCAGAAAAAGTGGGAATAAAATCTTTAATAAGTGTTTTATCAAATGCTGCTCAAGGAACCTGAAGGGTGTGAAACCTGGATAGTGCTCTCTAAACCTAAGCTACCAAGATGCTCAGTTAAAAGAAAAGGGTGGTAGAATGGGAGAAAACAGGTACTGACTGTTTCATGATTTGTAGGTGACATTTCACCTACAAATGCCCATCATGTATATTGCCAGATTTAATCTTTAAAAAGGCAGCTTTACCATGTGCTTTTCCACCTTAGCCATTTAAAATCAGCTATTAGTTTCATTTAGGTCTTTGAAACATACATAGACATGCTAAGCTAAGCGGGCTTGGCACTGGCACAGAAAAGAGTGGGACACAAATGATAACTCAAACTGTCTGCTTAAGGGACTGCCTTCAGGATTTAAGAGAATTTGCATACGCTGCTTATTAGGAGCCCCTATAAGTCCAGAATGATAAAAAACACTCACAGAGGGGATTGCTCTTTTTGGGGTGGGGAGAAATAACCCCATGCAGAAGTACAGGCTCGGGGCGGACCTGCTGGAGAGCAGCTCTGAGGAGAGGGACCTGGGTGTCCTGGTGGATGACAAGTTGACCATGAACCAACAGTGTGCCCTGGTTGCCAAGAAGGCCAATGGCATCCTGGGGTGCATTAAGGGTTCTCCTCCCCCTCTACTCTGCCCTAGTGAGGCCCCATCTGGAGTACTGTGTCCAGTTCTGGGCTCCCCAGTTCAAGAAAGATGAGGAGCTACTGGAGAGAGTCCAGC
>Ga0065711_1032607_pt1 | contig 27028 bp, 9 predicted proteins | sample Hoacrofraction12_FD_59098 | JGI IMG/M metagenome (GOLD analysis project Ga0065711, IMG submission 59098) | Hoatzin crop microbial communities from Cojedes, Venezuela - Epithelial fraction 12 v2 (version 2) | ecosystem: Host-associated > Birds > Digestive system > Esophagus > Crop | place... | reverse complement strand
CCCTTTTTTTTTTTTTTTTTTTTTTGTTATTAAACTGGGAAAAACAGTTTAACTCTTGAAGTGAAACAAATGCATCCAAAGTCACTATTACTGACTAAATATTCAGTCTCTTAAGCTTCGGGGAGAAAGTATGACCCCACTGTGAATGTTTCAGTTCCTTCAGAGGACTGAACTCTTACTCAGAAGGTTGGCAAGCATAACACACAAGCAAATTTCATAAGAAGAATCTTCCTGGTAAGGAAAGTTTGAGAGTGTGTCCAATGGCAGAACATTATTGTAAAGCATGTGTTAAACTGTACGTTTGATGCCACAAACTAATGTAAACAGTAACATTTTACAATATCAAAATATTTGAGGTATACTGGAATTTGCAAAAAGGATTTTGAAGGAAGATCAGCCCTCTTTAGTCTGCAACTGGCTGGTTTTTTTGAACGTTGTGTTTTATTAATATAGCTTTTGCTAGATTTACTGTAGAATGTTCATTTTATGTGAAATGATGTTTTCATATTGCCTGACTGCAAGTACTCAATCAACTAAGTTAGGTAGCCAGGCTCCCTAAGACCCCTCTATGAGAGGAGAAAGAAAAACGGGCTTCTCCAGGAAAGCAATTCAGAACAGGAGCTTACTGTAAGTGTTTCGATTTACTTGTGGGAGTATCATTCTCTTCACTAGCTCTAGCACTAAAAAAAGGTGACATAAAATTGTCTATTTATTTTATTACTCCTTTAAGGCCAGAATGACATCAAGGGGTATTTTGCAAACTGCGAATAAATCTGAAAATGTCTGATCATAAGCCCAGTGAAGAGAGTGGGAGTCTTTCCACTGGCACCTACATGCATCGGAAACATTTAAAAATTTGTCTGAATCTGAACAACAAATTGAGGCAAGCTACCACCTGCCTCTGTTCTTGCTTAAATTACCTGCAGAGTTTGATTTATTTCATTAATTGGTATCCAGAGCTTTTCATGGGTGGGCTGAATTCAACTTCGTGCACTTCCCCAGAGTTCAAATGCTTACTTTGAACTGATTTTTTAGAAAGATTTTAAACAACTTAGCAGAAAGGAGGAGAATATTCTTCCTTAATGTAACTTCCTTACACTAAGCAGTAACCAAATTCTACAAAACTATTCCTTTAGCCAAAGATCAGTATCAGTATACCCACCTGTGCAATTTCTAAGATCAGGCTGGCCCCAGTATGATGTATAATTCTGCAGACCCAAATAGCTAAAGAGGAAAAATGGTAAAATTCACATGAAATACAGTAACAAAATTATGTAAATGTTTCATAATTCTTCTGTAGGTGTCACAGTGGTCCACTCTTCTCAATTCACAATTTTCCTAGCAACATGACCCCTAGTGAAATGAAATATGTATGCTTGGCAGTGGATATATCTGACCAATTAAGTGACAGCGCTGAGAGAAACCCTAGTTCTTTTGGACAAATTCCCAGCTGATTCCTATACTGACTTGATAAACTGCATCAGTGGAACTTCTGACCTTGTATTTCAGGAAAGACCCAAATGTTGACACAAACTATCATGGCCTAATCAGTTGCTGTTTCTATAATTTCCCTTTGATATAAATGCCTTTGATCTAGTCAATAGCAAGCCATAACACCTCTCAGAAGATGCACGGGAGCTATGGGGAGATATAAAATTATGTCACCCATGAAAACTAGGGCTGGTCACCATCAGATCCAGGTCCAAGGTGAGGGGCAGATATAAAGATACCTTTTTTTCAAAAATCTTATTTAAAAAGCCTTAACACAGCAAAATACCCAGATATGGCTCCAAAATAAAACACACCTCTTCATCAGTTTTCTTTAAAGACACATTATCATAGCATGGCAAAGGCAGGTTGAAGAACGGGAAAATGTTCTCCTTTCACTCAGCACATGATAGAATAAAGTTATTCCTCAGTTGATCACCTTTATTATAACAGCACATCACAGGTAACCTTCTACTGTGGGATGCACAGGACTAGTAGAGACCATTAGAAGAGGTTCCTCTTCTCTCAAAACACATTCCACCTGTGCTCCATATTGGCAAAAGATAGTGGAGACAGAGGCAAGGAAAGCATAGCACAGTGCAGAACACAGTATTTTTTTTAGTGAGAAGTGCTGTATACAGAAAATAAATACTATTGTGTAGAGCACAAATGAACAATAAAGATAAGCAATACTGGCTGGGGCAGCAAAGGCCAGCAGCCTTAATTTTTAATGATTCCAAGGCTCTGACATAAAAACAATTTCTGCACGACTCACTCTACAACAAAAGTTAGTCAATTAGAATCTAGCAGTTCTTGTACAAGATTAAGAGGCTGAGGAAGTGAGTTAGTTAAATATAACGTTAGTTTCTTTCCTGTTTGGCACAGAATCTCAGAGCTGATTCATATCCATGTTGCCATATTGTTTTCAAAAAGTAAAAGATCTTGTCTTCTCAGAACATATTCTAGATACAATGTGGGCAGATAAGACTACTACACTGCATTCAATGGTGATCATCCTAAATGCTAAAGAAATCAATTAATATGGCATCATCATAGCCACATTCAAGGCATTCAAGGGAGATCAAAGCCGTATTGTTTTGGTAATATATCAAAGGAAGTAATAATACTCCCATTCTACAAATGGGAAACAGAGATATAGCATCTAAATCTTTTGTAGATGTTCACAAACAAAGCCTACATTAGGGAAAATTTATCCTAAACCTTAGAAAATCAAGTTCAAATCTTTAAGCATGAGATTATCCACATCTTCAACTATGACTAAGTACTTGCAAAATGCTTGTTTCACAGGATTTCTTTTACTTTCCCCTAATGAGATGAGAGGTTCTGGATTAAACCAAATACATATCTCGACAGAATTTTGTTGAGAATTTCTTATACAAGTCAGATAGTAGTAGCGGAGTGGTAGCAAATGTGAAACTTTTGGTTTCTGTAACATAAATATCATGACTTGAAGAAAGCAATTTCATTCTGTTAGAAGGTGCTATTTTTATAGTCACTTTGAACATGTATTAATTGTGGGCCTCAATATGCCCTACAGAAGTGCTTAGAGGAGCATTTCTTTCTCACTAATGAAGTACATTTCTTACTGCACACACCTAATCTCTCACAGTACAGAAATCATCTTCCTGAAGTACAATACCAGCCAATGGCAACCATTATGGAGGATGCAGTTTAACCATATAATCAGAAAGTTGCATTTGAAGCTCACAGCTTCTCAGATATTTGAATACCTACCAGGTTCTTGATGCAGTCTGAACTGAGCTCCCATGGCATAATGTGAAGTTCGTCACAGTCGGTCTGGTATCTGGCCAAAAATAGTTTGGAGGGTTTTCTTCAGCTAAACATTTTTCTATAAAAATAAAAATACTTCAGTGTTAACAGTAAATTTCTTCATCTAATCATCTTCCATTTCTTGCCCTTAGCTCATCAACCAGCCTACTGCACAAAATTGTCTTCAAATGAAATGTTTGGTTGTTATCTGTAGAGTAGTGGCAATGGAGAGGTGCACAACAGGCAACAACATACACTGCTGCTGCTCAAGGGAAAAAATGAACGTTCATGCTGCATCCACTCGCACTCCACCAGCTCCCACCTCCTCCCTCCCAAGGGAAAGGCAGTCTCTGACTGGAAGAAGTTGAATGGCAAAAGATGAGAGCTAAACAGAGATTGACTAAGGGCAGCAGCTGGCAGGAGCACAAACAACAGGGTAGATGAGAGGGCATGAGGGGCTTTGGAGGTCCAGAGTGTCTCATTATAGCTCTGGCTGTAAATCATACCTCTTTCTCCTCAAACTGCCAGAGGAGCTGTCAGGAATTGTCCCAACCTCTTTGAACCAGACAGCAGAACACTGACTAATGCAATCTGGACAACTGTGTTTGTGTTAAAAGAGGTATCCTGAGCACGGCTCTCTGAGATTAGTGGAACAACGAGGCTTAAAGGGACAATTTAAAATCTGAAACAGTCATACTGTTTGAAAATGTGTGATTATTTTAACACAAAAGATGCTTATTTATGGACAAGCAAACAAAATCTGTTGTGTAACAAAGCTGAAAACTACTTGCCCACTGGATCAACTTCCACGGTATGAAGCTTATATCCTCCTTCTATGGTCCCATTATTACTTATGAGCTTCTGTCGGATGTCTTCCTCTTCTAAATTGATGTTGTTGGTAGAATTATAAACCAGAAGAGCCAAAACCTCAAAACTGCAAGGAAAATTATCCGAGTGTTTGAGTCAGAACAGCAGAGGCCAAATATGTGGAAATAAAAATATATGACAAAGTCTGGTTTTCTGAGTATGGAACAGTGTCACCAAGACAATTTTGCTCGCTATCTGTAGATTATTATTTTTTTATACATAGGGCCACAACAAGAAAGTACTGTTGGTAAATTTCATCCTCTACTTACCATTAAAGAAGCATCTCATCTAAAGAGCTAAGGAATGTTTTCAGAAGATTTAGATTATTTTAAAAGATAGTAAAAGATGAAAGCATAAAGTTGTGAGTTGTGAGTTCTAAATGTGCCTTAATTAAATTTAAAAATCTGGTTGCTGATGGCCTAGGAACTTACGAGCTGATTCATCCTACCTTTCGAAACTTGTCAGAATGGGACAAGTCATCCTCCACAGGGTCTATCTCTCCACTGACTACAGAGGAAGGCTACAAGATTAATGAAGAACAGATGCCTGACGATTAAACGTCTAAATTTTGATGTAGTGAAAAACACCCTCACACACTTCTGTAACTTTTAGTCCTAATTAGGAAAGTCTAGTTGCTCAGATGAGTAATTCAAGTTTGAGCAGTAATAGCTGTTGTGTACTGTAGCCCACTGCTACTTTCTTGGGCATGAGAAGTAGTTCAAAGTGCCCAAGTCTCTTTCCTGTGAGAGAAATAAAACAGTCCCCACCCTTGTCCAAAAACATAGCTTTTCTGGAAGGGAAATAATGAACAGAAAAGCAGTTCTAGCAGGACATAGTAAAGAAGCCCAGAGCGGAAGGCTCAGAAATTTCCTCCTGGGACACAGAAAACACACGGTGGAGAAGAGAATATGTGGGTACCCAAGAGCATTGCTTGGCTGTGGCTAGTAGGAGGTGACGCCACTGAAGCATGGAACATTGGATCTCCATGGGAGCCAAAATGTGGAAAAAAGGAAAAAGCAGCCCTGCTTTGGGCTGTCTTCATCTTAGCCTTGCCCTTGGATACCCAGCAGCCTGAATAAAGACAGATCTTTGTGGTGTGTGAGCAGTTCCTAGCAGCCTGGGAAGTGGTAGCATTGCCAGCATACATTGAGTGAGCAGGCCACACACCGAACCGAGCGCCTTTCACCGGCGGCCCCCAGCATGAGAAAGCAGCGGTGAGACGAAGGGTCTTGCAGTCTGCTTAAAGAGAAGAAAAAATCTGTAGGTGTGCTGTATGAGAGAGGGCTAATACGGTTTTCAGGTACCCCTTCCTAGACAGACCAGAGCTTCATTTCCAAAAACCCTCCAGAAAGACATCCCCATGATGACAGCTCAGAGATGCACTTCGCAGAGGTGCCTAGTCTGGTACAGTATAAATCTACAGCTTAGTGTTCCACTTATAGACGGCAGATTTAACCCTTTTTCTGTCAGACATCATTCTGAAAACTAACACCAACCAATAATTCTGAAGTACTCTCCTTAGTGAAATGGCATTCAAAGAATTGGTGTTAGAAAACAACCTCTCAGACTAGGAAAAAATAAAAAAAAGAAAAGCCCAAACCTCATAAAGAAATCACAAATACGAACTAAATGCTCCACACATTTCACTGTTGCAGATGTCAAGAACTAAGTAAATAATATACACAGTCCCTGGTTGGTGGGGTTTTTTGTTAGATTTTTTGTTGAACACCAATAAACTTTTCTTTTTTCTTTCCATACCTGCTGTTCAGTAACATGTTACTGAAGAAGAAGATAAAAAAGTGACTACCTGCTGGTTTGGCTTGTTTTTTCATCAGTGGATGTATCCTAGCAGAGAAAATCCAGCTATCCCTGGCCACGCTGCTCCTGCCCTGCTCCCAGAGACACTGAGTTCCTCCTAACATTCCTTTGGTCTCTGTGGAGTGTTTAACATATGGCAATAGTCTCAGTAGGGTCGATATGCATTAGCAGCCTTTTGCTGTATACCTCAGATATATTAGGAGGCACACGTTTATTATGGCATTTATTTTTAGCAGAAGCATGGAAATTGCCTACGGGATTGCCAGTTCCTTCAGCCCTCCAATACTTCAGCCCCAGAGTCTCCTGGCGCTTAACCATCTTTCCTAAAAGATTCTGGCTTCACTCATCTATTCCCTTTACTTCAGAAGAGGAAAACTTAATATACTGATGCCACTCCCTACCTCAGCACTTTGGCTGTAAAACAGAAGTCGTAAGTGAACAGTCACTGCTACTACCATGCTGACTATTGCAGGACTCCCAACTAAACAAAATGATATTTAGTAGCCGTAACTGTGGGGAGGGATAATGGCAACAAAATGGAAGCAATAATGACAGATGAGGTCAAACTGGTTACAGTTACATTGAACGATTACAGAGAAAAGTATTGATTATGAAGCACCAATAAAAATAATCTGCTAAACCACTTTGTTATTTGTTTTCTGAGAAACTCTTGGAGCACAAGTCATGTATACTGTGTAATGAGAGCCTGTTCCATATTGTGACGAAAACAATTTCTATAAACTTTTCAGAATGACTCATGCTAGCTTCCCAAAGTAAATAAATACCTTTTAACTCAACAGCTGACGCAATATGAAGCTGAGAGCCTCCTTCCACTTTTGTCGCACTCAGATCCCAGAAAGAAAACATTTTAATGGTGAAGAACAAAACTCTCGATTTGGGAAACAGTAGGCCTACACTCAAATAAATGGCAACACTGCCATGCTCTGCTAGTGTCACCGGACTTGCTATACCCAACCTTACGTCTTTTATTGTGTGCCATTTAAAAGCAGATAGATTCTTGCAGCACTAATCAATTACAAATTACCCATGATCTACACTAACCTGTAATCCTAGTATTACTGCTGTCAATATAAAAAAAATGGACTGTGGTGTAGGTAAACACAACAAGGATAAGTATTTATGCCCCTTTCATTTAGACCGGCGTCTACCCCACTTTGTCCTTGTCCGTTAAGCTAAGCTGGCTCAGAGGGAGAGGAGTCTGCGAAGCTGCATCCTCATCAGAGGCACGGGAGGCAGCGGGGGTGCCTGCGCTGCCATGGCGTGTACCACAAAGCCGGCTTTCTTCTCTGGCAGCGTGACTCAGAGCTATTCCAGGACAGTGTGCCTACACAGGGGCTGTGGTCTCACTGCTGCGCGATGCGAGGAGCTCGAAGGAAGGATTAACAAACTATGTGAACTGTGCAATGCAGGCTGTCTGATACCTGAAGATATGTGGTTGATAATTAGCAATGCCTATTTCTCCTCTTGTTTCAGTTGTACTAGACAGACTGAACTAAAGCTGAATTACTGTGGTTGTCAAACTGTTTAACAAATCACTACTAATTTCTTTTGCAGGTGATATTACTTAACTTAAGGTATATAAAAAATCATTTTTAAAGAACCTAAGTACTCAGGGAATCTAAATTTCCACTAAAAGTGACTGGAAATTTAATTCCTAACTATGCTGGCATATTTAAAAAAGTTTTAAGATATCAGCATGAAATTCTTTACCAATCCTGCTGTTATGTTGGCTTTGAAGATAAGCAGAGATCGGTAGCTATAACTCAAGACTGGCAGCACACGTAGGCCCACACAGTCACCTGCAAATACTACTAACTTCTTCACATTAACTGGACAGACAAAAAAAAAGCTGACTATTGCATAAGCCACTCAGTGAAGACAGAACACTAACAGAAGACAAAATGTTAGAGAACACACAGAATGAGACAGAAAGAAACATGAAAATAGAGGGAAATTAAAAGCCTTCCACAAAAGCATCCGAGTTGTGGATAAACTTTTACTTGAGGAAATTTGGGCTGTGATACCACTAAAATGTTCAAAACAGAGAGAAAAGAGTAGGAACTGAACATAACAGACACATTCAAAGTAATGCCAAGGATGAAGAGGTTTCTTTCTCAGCAGAAGGCAATGTTCTAGAAAAAAATATAAAATCTGAGACTTCAGGACATAAAACTAAAAATTGAAGCTACTTTTTTGACTACAAAAAAATAAAAGTACCCAAAGCCTTCCTTTTAAGCTAATGGCCATTGTACCAGAACTTTGCTGCGAGGAGCATGGTCACGCCTCTGTGTCTGTCCTCATGTCTCTGGGCCCTGCTCCTCCTTGCAGATCTGGTGTGGGAATACAAATATCTATGGCCTTTCAACAGAAAGCACTTATAATATGTGATGATTTGGTATGAAGACTATTCATTATTCGAGAACATAGCAGAAAGGGAAAACAGAAAGAGCTGGAATCCCTCACATTTCAACAGCTGGTCTTCGCTGAAAGGAGTTTTTGGTTATGCTTGAAGTATGGGTCAGAACAACAAAGAAAACCCCCATTCCCCACTACATTACTCCCCTAAAAATGTCAACTAACAATGTCAGGCCTACATTAACTCAGGTTAAAGTCAGTGGAAAGACAAAGGAAGTCGTTGGAAGCTGGATCAAAAGCAGGCAGGTTCAGCAGGAGACTAAGAAAGGATCATCCTTCAGTCACTTGGGAGGAATTCCCAAATTTCTCCATCTGTGATGAAGGCTTTCTTTACAGGTCATGGACACAAGATGCCAGCAGGGCACTGTGGAGAAACCTTGGCTCTTTGTTGGCTAGTTTTTCTAGCAGAAATATTACACATAATGTACGCATTAGGTGGCATGTTTAAACTTTGCTCAGCACTGGTCATAGCTGTCCCTTACCGCCTTCGGTAACACCAAACTTGAAGTCAGGGGGAGTAGATAGGCAGAAGTTGTTCCTAAATCCTCAACAGTAGAAACCAGGAAAATTTTTAAAATAGGAATAGGCAGTGCAGATGTGTTCATTTATAACAAGAATAGCATTGTTATTTCATAACAAATAATCTGAAGTAATCTACAAAGAATGGAAAAGCCTAATACTTTACTCAGTAAAGATACTTAGGACTATAAAAGCAAAATTATGCTGCTCTGATGTTACTAACTCCTGTCTAAAACTATTACACAACCTAATTAACTTAAGTTTTATCCAAGTGCATTAAACTTTCCATTAAGCAACACAGCACCCAAGAACACAGCATGCAGGAGCCTGAATGTGCCTTACAGACACTGGTGGCAAAACTCCCACGAACTTCAAAAAAGCAGGACTAGGCATGGGCAGCTCCGATTTCCTGCTTTCCTCTTTGTTTTTGTTCCTAAGAGAAGGGATTTCTGTTTAAGTTTAGTGGTCTTTACACAGACTGCTATCACTGTGGTTTTTAATTTGGATGAGTTTTTTAACAGTACTAACATTAATGTTGTTTCACAAAGTAAAAGCAATTGAACACAGGAAATAAATAGGCCAAACTATGACTATCAAGTAGTGGAAGTTGGAGCAAGCATAATCTTCTTTGTATGTTAAGTGGAGAAAAGGTTATAAATGAATTGGGGCTTGAATTCTCAAAATTGCTTGCGAAATAAAAGAAGGAATGAGAAGCAGGGGAGCTGAGCTGCTTAATAAAGACCAGTTCTGCTACTGAGGCAGCCCTATAGTCGTCTGACAAGACCTAGGATCACTAAGACCCCTCCAAGCAAAGCAGCAGTCACAGAAAGACTGATAAAGCTGCAGAGTCATAAAAGGCAAAGAATTATTGAAAGAAACACATTTACAATTTATCTACATAAAATGCACAAATCAGCTTCACTTTCAAAGGTTTGTGCAAAATAATGGGGGACAAAGAAACAGCTATGTCCATAGCCCATTCTGAACTCCTTCCTGCATTTATTTTGAACAGCTGCCCTCATTAAGCGATGGAAACGGTACGACCAGAGGATAAGATTAAACACAGACACACAGTCAAGTATAGCTGTGATAAAAATCTGTCTATGAAAGTAGTTAATAATCTACCAAAGTATTAGCTTGATATACTGCTGTCATCCAGAGATCTCACACTATTAAAGATGCTGATAATAATATGCTCTTTTGGACTTGGCACTCTGTCTCTCACCACCACGTACATAAATGCATAATAAGCACAGTGCACTTTGGATTTCTGCAGCTCAGAACACAGCTATGAAAGAATAACAATCCGCTTCCATGTTTTTGTTTTGTTTTGCTCTTCTCCAGAATGCAGTACAGTTTAAAATATTTATTTGGAAAACACCTATTTTTAACGTGTCAGAAAAAGCCAGCTTCCTACCTCCCACTTCCAGCTTCTATTTCTTCTCTGAATCATTCTCTCTCTAACTATCCTTCCTCTTTCACTTGCAAGAAGACTAGGTGGGGAGACTGATAATGGAAGTTCCTTGATAGGGCAGCAGTGTGGCAGATGAGGGTTGAAGCAAAGCAAAATGCATAGAAAATGTTGGGAAAGGTTGTTTGTTTTTTAACTGTTGTTTAAAATGCTAATCCAAAAGGTAAGGAAAAAAGATGCGATCTGAATGATAAGAATATGAATTCATCTAAAGAGAGGGAAAACTTCTCAAAGAGCAATTTAAAGAACTATGGTAGTGCTTTAGAAATAAGCAGGCTATGTTCTCGTGGAAAATTCAGAAAAGAGAAGTAAGATTTAGTGAGTTAGACTAATATGTTCACTTCTGTAAAAGATAAAGTTAAGGCCATAATACTTACGGGTGAGATTGTAAATTTTAACTGTGGAGTGAAATTCTGCTCAGATGAACATGAAGGTAAAATGGAATAAAAAGTATTTAAAATCTAAGGGAAATAGTGGAATGTCTAAAACTGCAAGAGACTTCTTAACTATAAAGAAAGGAGAAATAAGAAAATCTTTGGACAACTATTCACAGATATAATATATATGAATATTGAATTAACACAAACTGTATGACATCACCTTGTGAGCAAGTTACTTACAAAAACTCAGCCATAACATTTCAGTGGAACACCCAAGTAGTGAGAAATTAGCACTACTTCCACCAGGGATTAAAAACTTCCAACTTGTAACCTGCTAATTTTTTACACCCCAAAAATGTTACTCTGGTGTCTTGTAGGATTTCCTTAGGATCCTACCCAGGACAAATCCAAGATAGTGGAAAACCTAACAAAGTATCTTGAAAACAATTATTGGGAAGTAGTAGGAAAAAAGTTTGCTTTCTGGATCTTCAGAAATTCAACAGATTTCTTCCTTGCAAAATCTAGAAACAGGTCTGTGAACCTCAAAGAACTGGAAACCTGGTGACTAAACCCAGGAACACTGAAAACTACTGGGAAGCTAATCCTTCTTTCAGATGTGAAGCAATGTACAATGATAGATATATACACAGAAGACCTAAAGCTGGGAAAACACCAACTTTTCCCAAATGTTTCTACTGTAAGAGATGTGTAAAAATACATGCAACACACGAAAAATACATGTAAAAATAGCAAAAAATCCATGCATATACATTGTATAAAAAGTGTAATTTTTGTTTGTCAGTCACATATCATGTAGCTCTATTAAATTTTTAATTATCCCTATGTTATCCCAACCAGGTTGCTAGGTAGGGCAGAATCTTGACTTCTCTTTTTTGTCTCTTTTCTAAGAAAACATGCACAGCATAATAATCGTGATTATTTGGAGAACACTAACGTTTTGTGTGTCGTCATGATTAGCATTTATACTAAATTATTCAGAACGATGATAAAATGCCATTTGGCCTTGACACAAAATGCACTAAAGCTCATGAGAAGACTAGTTTCTCATTAGACCAGGTCTCCCTTGAAAATCTTTATGGCATACTACGAACCTGTAATTCCATTGCCTCTGAAATTACATCTGATGAGCAAAGTAAATAGGAATGGGGTTGCTTCCCTGTAACAGTGATACATTATTAGAAGTAATTTAGTGCTATATTCACTGTGTGTCAGAATGGGAGTGGAGAGGAGAGGAGAGGAGAGGGAAACGGAATTACTAGAATAACTTCTCCCTTTTCACCTCCTCTTTTTTATAGACTGGGAAGAGGAAACAAAATCCAGAGGACAGGATGGCGGGAAGATGAGATGAGAAGAAATCAGGTGTGCAGTCTAGGGGAGAACAAACTGAGCTGCTAGCCTTGTAAAAGATGCAGAAATAAGGATGGGGAAAGCTTTAAATTCCTCAGCTGTCTTGGACTGTTAGTAAGACCTGAGGCATGGTCTCCACTTAAAAGGTTATGCTGGCATAACCATATAATTTAGAACTGTGAAAAAAAATCCCACCCACATCACTACATCCTACTGTAAACGTAGGTCAAGCAGCGAAACAGCCCATTCAGAGACTGCATTTACACTATACCAGTTAAACGGTTTTGGCAATAAAAGCTGTCTTTCTGCTGTGGGTGTGTGGGAAAGAGATAGTACCTCTTACAAATCTTTTCATATCTAGGTAAACTCTGTAGAAAACTAAAAGCATCAGTAAGTAATTCCTGATGGTAAACTGGGAATACTGGGCTATCTCTGAACTTAAAAAGCCCAGCTGTTATCATGGCAGTTCTCAAGAGTCAGCAGTTAAAAGTCCTTTCCTACGGGACTTTTGCCTACACTGCAAATAGATACATCCCTTACCCACTTGTTCCCCCTTCCTCACACCATTAATTAGGTTTTGGTTTCCTCTCCTTAATTTGGTCCTAAGATTCATTCCCTCCCCATATATCCCTCAAAAATCAGTCTGCTTTCAAAGAAATCCCCTGAGGCCCAATTTTCAGGGGTGTGGCCCAGCTAACTTTCTTTGGCTGCCTTTGAGGCCGTCCCAACTCCTGCGCCTCCAAGCCCAGCAGAAGTCAGGAAATGAGAGCATATGGTAAATAGTTTAACTCACACTAGTTTGGCTTTCAATTCTAGCATGATTTTGCAGTGTTTTGCATCTAGTAAGATGTCTGTTAACTCAAAAGGCTCTGGTTCAAGAGAATAAATGCTGTGGCAGGGGATAGATACCAGTGTACCAAAACTTGTTGCTAAAGAAAGCTGTGTGTGCCATACCACGTATATACGATATGTCTATCCAGTTTTGCGACAGATGAAACCTGAGCTCTGAAAAAATGATCAGTTAAGGTTTAAAGCTCAGTAGCTTTAAACCAAAACAAACACGATAACCAGTGTTAGGCTTCTGAGAACATCCAGAGCACTCAGCTAGCCAGCAGTCTTATATTTACAGATTTGCAGCATATGCCCAGCAATAGACAACGAATCCCATAATACACAATAAAGCCTGTTGTAAAGCCACTTGTAATGGCACCTGCTCCTCTATCAGAAAAAAAGGTCTTTAAAAATGTTACCTTTTAATACTTCTTTTTTGTCTTACTGCCTCTTTTAGGGAGCCAGGGTGGATGCTAGAAAAGAAATTAACATTAATTAGGGTAGAATAATTCTCAAAAGGAACATAGCATAAACATCTTCCCCCTTCATTTACCTGATATTGACCACATACACAGTGTAATTCCAGTTCTGGAAAGTACGGTTTAGCTGAAAAACAGGAAGACATTGATCATATGAATGGTGAGATGTTAATGGGGCTCTTTGTTGCTTAAGACAGAGTTAGAATTTCACCCTTCTCCCCCTTGAGAAATCCCTTTCAGTTTTTCAAAGCAAAGAGAACACTTCCATTTCAGTAAGGTGATTGTTTTATTAGGTGTATAACTGGTAGTGAGAGATGTGGGCATTTTTACTAACAGATGGAAATCTCTATTAGGTCATGACACAGTGAATAGGCGAGTGCACGTGATGCTGAACTTTTCACTTTCTCCCTCTCTTTCCTATCTTAAATTCTCAGAAACACTTTGATTAGAAAAGATCCACTGACAAAACTACAGGGTCAATTTTCACCTGAAAGTCTACAACCTTATGATAATCTTTTTTCCAGATCTTTGTATTATTTATTCTGAGTGGACAACGGCTGCTCAGTTTTCCCCTGGGAGACATTTTTGCACATTCTGCTAGGGCCAAGAGACTCCTCTTCAGATTCTTTGGCTCAGAACCTACGTATTTCGCCTGGCTACTGCTGCTAAGAGAACAATCTTGGGGGGCGTGGATGGCTGTATTTCTGGTTTGTAGATGACTATAGGTGGTTTCTCTTCTTTAGCTTCTGAAAGCTGAAGTCTCCAGGTTCATTAACAGAAAAATAAAGCATCAGTGCCATATATTTATGACATCATATTTTCTGTAAGTAGTTGGTATAAAGACTACTTACAGATTGTGTGAGTGCTACTAGATGACCTGTCAAAAAGGACAGAGAATATCTGCATTCACACAGAAGAAACTTTCAGAGGTAGGAACTTCAATAATCCTCCACCCAGAGGGCCCAGGAAGGAGCTTATGTCTGCTAAAATGGGCTGAAAAAACAGGTGTTACTACAAACCCCAACAACTCTGTGGCAGAAGACTTCTAATGTAGAGAATATTAAGGTAAATTGTAAAAGTGTATTGCCTCATACAAATGAACACTGCCTGTTTTATTATTTCTGTCACAAAATAACTTCAAAACAACATTAGTCTTTGGGGAGAAAAATTTCGCTCTGTATAGTGAGGTTGGAACTTAAACATCTACATCTTTCGGTACACAGTTTTGATTTCTCTGTACTTTCCAAAATCTCAGCTGGTATCCTCATTTCTTAAGGAGCTGGCTGGTATAGTGGAGACATTTCAAAATTTTATCCACAGTGCCTAATAACCCCAGCTAGCCTTGAATTCACTATTGTGCAAATAAATAATAGAACACATTAACTTAAGAATTTATTTGGTATTGTCTCTTTTTTTCCCTTTTCAGATTGACAACACCAATGCGGCACATCCATATAGGTAACCATACAGGAAAGAAAACTTAACTTACCCATTCTGCAATGACATCATGTACTTTCACCGCTGGGTTCGAGTTGGAACTAAAGACAATTATAGATATCCTGTAGAACAGCCCACCTGTCCATTAAAAACAGCATTATAATGTTAGAAACTGAGAAAATTTACCTTTTTAATAATAAAACCTTAGTTTCATGATGACTATAAAGATTGGACTAAACCCCAGACAAAACGACACCTCAAGCTCTTGTTGACATTATACAAGTTTGGAGTGAACAAGCCCTGCAGGCTTGGACACATTCTCACTAGTCCTGTTGAATTAGAAAATAATTCCTGCCCCCCTATCCTTTTAGAAACACTTGAAATGTGACATGGAAACTTGCGATGTATGCATAAATAATATTTTGCATATGTCTTCGATGTGGTATGTAAAAGCAAGAACTTGAAAGTGTCATGAATTTAAAAAAGAACCATAACTAATGAAGTCTGTAACATGGATAAATTCTGCTCTCAGTCATATTGTTATAATCCAGAATTCAATCACTGCAAATTAGACTTAAAACTTTGTGACAGCAGATAAGGCTCATCAGTTCAAAGTAACAACATAACTGAGGACAGAATTAGGTGGGAGAAGGGATATCCAGCTCTTGTTTTCACAGCACAGTCTTTGCTCTCAGGCCTGGCGATGGCCAGATAGTAGAAGAGCCCACATTAGCTTCACAAAACCAGCAGCTGAACAAACCATCTTTCAGCCACAAAGTGTGTAGCGCTTGGCTTGGAGCAATTTTATATTCAGTAAAAATGTTTTGAAACGGCACTGGGTAAATATAAATTCTCTTTAAGCTCATGAGTTGGTAGACAGCATTACAAGACTTCACGTCTAATAAATAATATCAAATCATCTCATGGTTATGCTCTGTGTTAAAAGTCTTTACTTTTCACACGTGAAACTTTTTTCATTAAGCCACTGAAAATTCTGTCCAGTCTGGTTGAATAATATTTCTCAGGATGTGGGGGAGGTTTAAGAACTTCTGGATCAATCCACTTGCATGTATGTGCACATGTGGCATTGCTCAGTTCGTGGCTGTTACCAAATGAAGTTGTGGGTCTTGATCACAGATAGATGTATTTATATAAATCTTATGTGCATATTACAGAGACACTACACAGGACAGAACAGGACATGACAACAGTCATACAGAAATCCCTTTCTGTCTCTTGTCTCTTGATTGTAAAGGAACTGCTCTATCTTTTTGAGTCTAAATAAAAGACCCTTTATTCTAGTTATAGACGTGTAGAGCAAATTTTGTCATTTTACAATAGATAATGGTTTTATAAGAGCTTAAAATAAAAGTATCTGGAAAAAAATTGAAGTCAGTACTTTCCAATTTAATTGTGCATATTTGTTACTATCCTAGTCACAAGCTAGGTTGAGTATTGTTCTTTCTTTTCATTATGGAACTGACCCTATGATCACTGAGATTAGTATGAACATTCCTTTGTGACAAAACACTAAACAATCAATTTCTTTCAGGAAGATGGTTTACCGGTTACCTTCTTTGGTAAGCTGTGATTAGATTTTAGATATGAGTAGAATGAACTTGCTTGCTTTTTGGTTTACTGTCTTTTTTTCTTCCCTTAACCCAGCAGACACACAAATTTGGTGTGCAGTTTAATCTGAAAATGTATTTTTATTTGTTATTTTTACTGTGATAGTTTCAAATCAAAAAGAGTAAAAAATAAGTATTTGGAAGTAGAAGATTGGACTTTGGGTTAAGTTGAAAACACTCGCAAGACTTGGATCTCATTTATATGTATATACCTCTATATATACATATATTCAATAATGTACCTTTTATATGTGCTACACATATACACACATACTGAAAGTGTGCATTGTATATATTATTACACATTCATATATAATCATATATATAATTATAGCATCATTTATATAAACATGTATATGGACAAAAACACCCCAGTATAGAAATATGCAAAGTATTTGTAAGACCAAATATAGTAACTACAAACTAGAGTCAACAGCTTCAAGATCTCCACCAGATGGTGACCCAAAGCGTGTTTTAATGAGGTGAAAAAAGAACAAGAACAAAGAACTAATCTACATTTTTAAACACTCTCAGGAGACTGCAGTGGCAGATAGCGAAAACTAAAAATGATTTCTCACTCTCCAAATTAAACAGTGGAAATCCCACCTCAAAATGCTGAATGAAAAAAAAAATATTTTTATGGGCAGATAATTGATGAAAAGTAGCCAAAGATAATTTGAAAAAAGAGGAAAAAAGAACCTGAAAAAACAATTCTCCCCACACCCACTCCCAACTACAAAAATACAATGATAAATGAAGTACCAGGATTGGGTTTTGTAATTCTGTTAGACAAATTATCCAAAAATTTCTTTTGGAAAATCTTTGCTTTTTGAAAGTTAAATCCTCAAAAATGTATGAATACTGTAAGTGAAAAACATTCATACAATCTCAAACAGTAAAATGGCATAAAAATATATAAAATACATAGCAACACAATACATTATCCTCACAGTCTCATGAGAGCTGTCTTAGAGAATTATACAAAAATTACAGATCACACACTAATGACATTTACTATCACTAAGATGTTAGAAATTCCCTTCTACTGTAATTAAATTACTATTCTAAAATCTTTTCATATGCGAAATGGATCTATAGCTAAAAGATGAAACATCTACTTCTATGTTCAGTCTACGAACAGAATATCTAATAGATGAGATGATCAGGGTTTTTTCTACATTTGACTTAATGGCTTGACATACTGTAGTTGACCTCAGGTTGACACAGGCAGCCCAGCTCGGAGTAACATAAACAAGATAAAAAAACTGCAGGAGAGCTAGTAAGTTGATTCAGTGGTGGGTAAGGGGTGGTATTTTGGCTCGTCCCAGATGGTGAGTTGGCCAAGGAATGAACAGGTGCCGAAATGGATGACTGATGGTACGTTACAGCAGAAACTGGCATTTTGGACTGCATGAAAGAGTGATGGATGGCTGCTGCAGGTGTTGTCAGAGAGCCCATCAAGATGGTCTCTTTGTGCTGAATAACAACTCCACTATATGAAGGTGGCAAAGGTATCGCATCATTCATTACTGCAGTTCTTGATGACTCCAAAACAGAAGAGACATGTGCAAAATGTCCATAATCCATGTTCTCAAAATCCAAGGCACGAGTACTAACAATATTCAGAGAAGACATTCCTTCACTGTGCTTGCTCAAAGATCCATACATCTCCCCTTTTGAATCGCATTTGGAAAGCCTCAATGTGTTTATTGACGTCAGAACAGCAGAATTCCTTATGTCTTCATTATCAACAATGATTTCTTGTTCTACTGCCCATAGAGAGTACCTAAGACTGTCCCTCTGATTTTCAACAGAGTTTTGTCCTAGAACAGTTAGATGGCTTCTCAGTGTAACTGTTGTTGGCAAGCTTAACTCTGCTACGTTCCACTGAGGGATCAGGCTCGGAGAAATTGTATGAAGTTGGTTATGAAAACTTTGTCGTAGTGGAGGTGTGGTGTAGCTGTTAGGAGGTACACTGACTCTGAATTTTGAGTTTGAATGAAGAAGGTGCCTTAATTCCAAAGACAATGTCATTGGAAGCAAGTCAGAACTCGTTGAACCGTTGTTTTCTAAAAAAAACCCTGCATCTATTTGAACGCTACTTCCTGCCTTATCAATAGTAGTTGTTACAGCATCTTTTGCTGAAAGACTTTGAGTCTGCGGTGATCCATGTGCTCTTGTACTGTTTACCAAACTCTTAACTGGTGTATTGATCAAGAAAGCAGCTTGGCTATCCCTTGAACATGAAGGCTGCATTCCTGAATGTGCTGGAAGGACAGAAACAAGCTGCTGCCCATTGTTTAGGAAGGTCATATTGGTTTGATCACTTACTACGTCAGTCCCAATTTCAACGTGCAAACTATCAAATATCATTAGTTTTTCTGTGGAGTTTTCAAGTACCTTATCAAAGGGACTTACCTGTACCCGTACAGAGGGTTGACTCAAAGGTGCTTCCAGGGAAGGAAAAGGAAAATAAAAATAAAATTCAGTGTTGGAAGAGATGGTTAGGTTTGCAAAGTTCATTGCTGACTGTAACTGCGATATTGTCCTGCCATTACTTTCTGAAATTCTCTTTGAAAGACCTAGAATAAATGAACTAAAGATTTGTGTTTCCAAAGCTGATGCACGACTAGAGAAGTTCATTTCTTTGGCCCTGTGACCTAATAACCTAATGGCAGATGTTTGTTTGGAGATACTGTCAGACTTAGTAGGTGAACTAACGGATGGCAACCTCTCTGTTGGGGAAGAAAGCAGTTTATTAAAGGAGAGCCACCAATTTTCTGATGGCTCACCAGAAAACTGAGATGCTTCTTTCAAATGATAGGAAGCAGTCCAGAAACTTGCTGTTAAAGAAGGGGAAATATCTACATATTTTGCTGGAAAATCCAAGTAACCTGAGTCCCAGGAACTGCCAACTCTATTCATGTTCTCTGGCTCTAATATGGAAAAAGTTGACTCTTCATTTTCATTACTATCATGAAATGCTTCTAAATTCTTCTCCAGTACTCCATTTCTGAGGGTCTCACTTGGCTTTTGAAAATACACTGAATGTTTTAAATGATGAGACCAGTAATTGCTGTTAGATGTAAACAGGCTGTCACTTTCCAAATATATGTCAGTCATTGACTTCTGATAAACAGGCAGGGTCGTTACAACAGGCTTAAATGCTGGGCTTGTCCAGCCTGTTACTACCAGAAATGCTGAAAATGTTAGTAGTTCTCTGCTGTGTCCTAGGACTGAAGTGGTCAGTTGGATGTCAGGCATAAATCTTGTGTATGCTTTTTTCATGTTTTGAAAAAAAGTTGTTGGGTTTGCACGTGGAGTCTCCACAGAGGTTAAATTTGTAATGCCACCTGAATGACGTTCCTTAATGTGTGTAGATTTTCTAAGCTGAAATTCACCACTTGCTGTTAACATAGAAATAGGTTCCCTATCAGCATTGCCTTCTACCATTTCCAGGCGAATACTCTCAGGTGCGAAGTCTAGCAAATCTAGCCTGCTTTTTTGGACTGAAGATTTCTCCTCTGTAGGTGATATAGATAAGCTAGAAAGAGAATAATGTCTGTCTTCTTGAATGTCAGAGGTGATATGATGATGAAAGACAGTCTCACTCCACCAACTCACAGGCTCCAAGATGTCGCTTATATGCATGAAATTGTTTGTGATGCTGTGGGAGGACAAAATCCACATGGTTTCTTTTTTGTATTCATAAGCAGTGCTGCTGCTGCTGGTGCTAACAGGAGAGTGGGACGCTGACTCAGAGTCAGAACTATCTAGCCCATTTGCCAAAGTCCACGCTAGCTCTGTGTAAGGACTTCTGTTTTGAAGAAGAGGAACTGCTGCATTCACAGAAGGCTCTGTACCAGCATCTGCTGCATCAGAAGTGCCACGAAATGAACTTCCAGAATCATTCAAAATATTTTCATTTGGTAACTGATTCATCACAGTATTATCTGGGTTGATTTTCTCTGTAAAAGCAGCCAAGCTATCGTTGCCAGTCTCCTCAAAAGCAGCTGATGTGGACACAGTTGGAAGAAACAAGCTGTACGTGTTTTTTCTCTCTGGGTTCTGATCTGCTGAGTTTTTACTGAAACGGAGAGGCCTTTGTTTCACTGGCCAAATAATTGGGGTTGACACGATTCCTATGGTTTTGATCCCTTGTATCTTAGACTCTTGCTGCCTCTGTGGTCGTGAATGGGAAGATTCAGGTGAATTTCTCCTCATTCTGAAGATAACTGTAGCAGGAAGTCTGAATTCCTGCAGGTCTGTGTGTAGCAAGCCACATAGTTAACGGATTCAAGAAAATACATGCAACTTAACTGAACTAATGTTCTTGGCTGGCTGCTCTTTGTCTAAAAATCAACTTACCAAGAGCGGAAAATGATGCGAGTTACTAAAGTAAAAGTTTAATTTGCTTCTACTGTAAATTAATTTGGCATATTTTTCTTAGTCTTTCTACTTTCTCTTGGGAGTTTCGAAGACAAAGAAAGGACTTATTGTCCAGTTTTTATTCACACTAACATTAATAAGGCATTCAGTTCCTTCTGTAGTTACAAAAATCAGAGTCAACTGGTCACAGTGAACATAGTGTGAGTGGCTCCACAAAAAGAAAAAAGCACAACTTGGGAGAAATTTTCAGTATTTTCTTCTTACTTCTACAGCTTAGTAAGTCCAAACAGGCTGAATTCAGATAAATTCTTTCACACTGTCTATTGTACTGCCTGATTGCCAACGTATAAGAAATGATCTGCCAAGAGACAAAATACTCCAGGAATTTTAAATCCTACAGTAACAACTGATGCATTTGGGGAAAAGGAAAAAAAAAAACCCTCTGTGGAACACAGTGAAAAAATAAATCTTTACAAAAAATATCTTTAAGCCTCCAATGAAAATTGCAGAAATCTATCTCTGTGTGGTTAATCATGTTTAACAACTATCTCTAAGAAACTAATAAAAATTTTCGCAGTGCCTCACAAAATGATGCTCAGTCTCTAGGAGACAGTGATATCATAGGATATGAGAAAACCTCAAAAGAAATCCCTGCTTTTTTCCTGTACTAATAATAGTGTCATTTACTACCTTATTTTTTCCCTTAATCTTTCTAAATGAAAAATAAACGATATCTGATACTGTCAACATTTTCCCTAGTAAAGTCTGATCCAGCTCTTCTTGAAGTCAGTGGAAAGATTCCTGTTGACTCAGTGGAAGTGGCTTTGCTCCATAGGAATGATTCCACTTGGCTCCTGCGCTCGACCAGTGAGGAACAGACAATCCCAGCACACTACCACTCTGGCTGCACCGGTGGGAGCTACACAGTGCCTCATAATCTGCAGCCTCAAAACATTTCAAAAGCCTGATTCTTTCTGGACCTTTTTTTTAAAAATACCGCTCCCTTCCCTTGTCCTTTCCATGGGTAAATGCAACGGTAACACAAAGTGAGTCCCTTTCGTACAAGAGTCAGGTAAACATGATATAAATAAACACTGAGTTTGGTTCTGTTCTCATTTACACCATTCCTGAATAGTCCAGTGAAGTCACTCCTGATTTATTTCAATGTAAATGAGATCAGAACTGAGACATGACCCTTAGCATTATGATAGTATGAAAAACACACCTTAAAACACAATAAATTTGCTCTAGACAAAGTACAAGAAAAATGTAACACAGGATTTCTTACCATTGTTTGGCTTATCGTTTCTATTAGTATCGGGCATGTTAGTGGTGACAGTGGGTGGTGTAGGAGTAGTAGCATTTACAGTAGCTGGTAATAAAGATGAGAAAGAGGTGAACTTGAACGAAATATGAATGTTAATGAGGTAAGACAACATGGGAACAACGCATGACAATGTAAAATGAAACCATCTACACACAATGCCATAAATGTTAAACAAACACATTATTTTTTCTGCACAAAGTGATGAATGGATACGAACTGAGGTCCCAACCCTGCAATCTTCACTTTCACTGACTTCAGTAGGAGTTTTGCCAGTGTAAGGGTTGCAAGATCAGTCCTATACTGCTTTCATAAACTCAAAATCCTCTTATGAGAGCTTCAGATCCAAACAGCTGTGCAAAGACTAGAAAATAGATCTTACAAGTTCTAAGATGCATGTACTTAGAATATTGCTTGTGAAAAGAATAATTGTCCGTACTGAGGGACTGAAGATGGCAAACAAATTTGAAACTAAAACATCCATTTAATTATCAAATTAACTCCATTGAACTCTATACAATGAAGAGAACTGAAATTGGACTTGGAATAATTGGAGTAGAATATATATTTTGAAAGGATCTCAGCTGTACTGTTTCCACAGATGCTAATAGGAGTCATCCCACACAACCTTGGCAAATGTTTCCCAGGAGAACTAGCTAGAACACACTTCAAATTCAGAGTGAGGAGCCAAAACTGCAAATTTCCCCCATAGTGGACTGGGAGGGTATACATGCTAGAGGAATTCAAAGGTCATGCAACTAAATTTTCAAAGAATAGTTTGGAAAATAATTTAATTTAATCTCGTAACTCCTAGGGAATGCAAATCCACTCAATAACAGATTTCTTTTTTCCTGAAAACTCTTTTTTTGGTGCGGTATAATTTCGCAGTATTACATATCTTTTGCAGATTTTGACCAAGAACCAACCTGGAAAGGTGAAACAACTGTATTTTTGTCACGAAATATCACTTTTGACTTTTTACGAGGTTGTTTTAGCTAACCATTTCAGCTTGAAATTCATAAACTCAGGTCTTAGGGAGCAGGTTCATATTCAGGTTTCAGTGAAACAAGAAACTTAGGGAAAAAGAAGGAAGAACTGGGGACTGAAGCAAACAGGTTCTAACTGGGAAAGTGAATATATAAAGTGACCTCCTATAATACAACAAAGTTTTCTTGCATGTAACTTCAGGGCTACATTGTCTGAGAGACAGGTTTTAAGGCTTCTTACTGACTGCATCTTCCAGCCAGCACTGAGAAAGGAGGCACCTTCCAATGAATGAAAGTATTTGGTACGCGTAATGGAGAAAATGGCTTTTTTATGAGACTAGCTTACATAATCTGCCATCCACAAAATTTGTTACTGGTGCTATTGCACAACACACAACAAATAAACAAAGAATCCAAACTGGCCTCTCAGTTGAAAATAAGTCTGCGCTGCCCACAGAAACAGACAGACATATTTTTATGATTTTCATTATTATACCAATAATGATGATGATGAGGAACAGGGTAAATCTGATCTGTCACTTCCAAAGTGACAACCACAGAACACTAGTGACACTCTGCCAAACACTTTTCACAGAAGGAAAGAATATTACCTTCATGAAAGTACTCATAGTGTTTCTTGAAGATGTGATGGTCTAAGAAGTTAAGAGAGGCAAGTTTGGAAGGTAGCATCTTTTATTAGAGGCAATGTCTTCTACTAGACATGTTAATAAAGCTGGAAAAAAGGATGAGGCTTTTAGAAACGCAGGCTTGTTTTGCTGAAAGTGTGTCCATTTCTGCAGCCATATTAACTGACCTAATGAAAGATATTCTCTCTCCTTTCACATCATAGCATCGTAATAGAGGAAAACTCTCAGAGTTCTTCCAAGAGAATAGGCAAAGGTCTTTATATAGTGGCTGTACTGCCCTTTATGTATAAAAAGATTAATACTGAATAATTGTTGCTGTCACATTTACCTAGGGTGTTTAAGTAGTAGTATTTAGATCATACTGCGCTTTGTGAATATGATGTCTCAAAATTACTTTTCAAAATCTGATTATGAACATAACTGCCATTTCACTTTCCCTGTGGAGACCAGTACAATATGCTCCAAGACCCTGAACCAAATTTACCTCAAGAAAATCTGGAAGAAGTACACTGAAGCCTGACATGCATCTCCTACTGGCTTCCCAAGCAGAGTGCATTGCCCTTTCCATTTTTAATCTAAATCTGATTTACTTGTAAATGTCGCTTTTGAAAAGAGTTCTGAGACTTCCCCTTTTGTATTTTATTCTCCCCTGTTTGCATCCTCCACCATTCAGTCTGAAAAGAGTTACAGAGCACACATTCTTTCTGGTGCAGCTGCTGCTGTGATTAAAGTTTAACATAGGATGTCACCTCTTCAGCCGGTCTGTGTCCACGAAGGCATTGTGGAAATCAGCCGATGTTGTTCATGTCAAGCATTTTTATACAACTTCAGCCACTAAGCAGAGCGGAAAGAATTAAATGTCCTTGCATGTTCAGCGATTCACATGGCATGGAAATCTTTAGGGTTCACCTATTCCTTGCATTCAACTGAGCTGACCTTTCAAGAGACCTTATGAATTCTTACATGTGGCAATTTTTACAATATTAAACCATCACTAAGTGCTGTAACAAGTGTTTCACTACCTAGCAGCTGCTAGATTTTGCAATTTGATGTTAAATTTTTACCTACTAATCTAAAAATACCTAGCCCCAAAATAGCTTATTGGAAAAAAATGAATAATAGTCAGATCCTTCTTTTACAACTGCTCATTTTTTATTTACAGATATACTCACTTCTTATCGTGGTTAATATTTTACTGTCAAAAGGCGCAGGAGGGAAAGAGGTGGAGAGAGAAATGAAAGCAGTCGATTAATTCAGTTTTGATATAAGGGAGACTATTTGGAAAACGTTTTATCAAGGGAGTGATCACATTTTTTCCACATATTGTACGTACAGGACACCCACACACTTGACGAGACTAAGGAATTCCTTTCCTTGCTATTTTTTATTACAGTTCTCCCTTTTAGAAACAATAATAAAAAAGAAATGGAATAAAAAAATCAAGGACAATAAAGATTTAACAAAGATGAAACTGTGAAAATGACCTGGGCTTCTTACCTTGGCAAAGGCTTCCCAGGTTTGCACAACTGGTTGGTTCAATTCCAGAAAAGGGAATTAGGTAGGAGCCTTTAGAAAAAGAAAGTAAACTAATTAGAAAAGTTTGGCTACTAGGCATAAAACTACCATGTCTCAGAAGACATTATATCTTGCAGTGTCACAGTCCTCTTCCTAATTTCTCTCAGTGGCAAAACTGATATTGCCATTTGCCTATGAGACTTGAGAGTTTTCATTTTCCGTTGGAACTGACGGATCCATGAAAACCCCTCTGACTTGCAAGTTACAGTCACTTACGTATCCTCCCCCGGTTTTCCTAGCTTTCACTAAATAACATCCCATTAAATGAACACAGCTTGCGTGTGCTCTGTGAAATGGCTTTAAGTGGAGGGGTATGTATCGCCATGGGATTTATGCAGTCTTCATGACTAATAACTGCACCTTGGAGCAGCAACCACACTCCGCTGCTGTAGCACCGGTTACCCACCACACACTGCTGAGTAATCTGCCTGTGACAGACACCAACCAGATAAAAGGTGATTAAACTTGTTCCTCTGCCCAGGGCGTGGGCATGATTAGTATTCTGGTATGCATGACTTATAAGCAGACAATGTTATAAGCCTGTGTCTCTACTGAATTATTCATAACAACATGCACACACTTTGATGATCTAGAGACAAAAACAGGGCATATAACAATGGCTACAGAAAAGGAACTGGTGAAACTGCATTAATCACACTTTGCACATCCCAGCAGTTCAGCTGCAGATACAGCTGCTTTTGCACACTGTGTTGAAAATAATGGGGCCATAGAGCATGGCATAATCTGAACCTAGAGGGAGCACTGCCCTTTTGGCTTTTGCTTTACCACTTCAGAATCATTATTGACTCAATGAGGCTCTCTCATGAAACCTTGTGTCCTTCCATAAAATTAAAGGGCCACCACCCATCAGCTCATAAAGATAGCTAGGAAAGTATTTCCTGCAATGCAAGAACAGACGGAGCACAGGGCCTTGACACAGAAATCATGTCAAGTCACAGATACCATTACATGTATTGCCGATAAAAACAGGGCAGAATTTAAAACCTATGATCCTCAACAAATATTAAAGCTCAGCATTTTTAATTTTTTTAAAATAAGAGATACAGGAGAATTCACTTCCTTAGTACACTTCTATGAACGCCAGGAAGGACGCTGTAAGTGAAAGCGCTACTTCCCGTGTGAGACTGCCCCCTCCCCCCCCCCATCTACTAATATTAAACAGTCAAGGCCAATACCTGCTGTAGGTTATCTCCTCTTAGCTCTGTATCATGGAAAGATCACCTGAAAGTTTGCTTGGAAAATCAGTGGACCTTCATATTTTCTTCAGTGAGTATTTAAAAAAAAAATCATGATTTTGTTTGGCGAAACAAAAAAAAAATCCATTCGAACTTTACAAAATACTTAAGACAGAAGACTGTAGACTTTAAAGAGGAATATATTCAATAAGGTTTTTTTAAGTTTTAATTGAGTTGAATTCTGGTCAGACTAGACTTTCCCTCCGTGCCCACTAAAGAAAATATAATGATTTGGATGCAAACAGATCATAGAATCATAGAATGTTTTGGGTCGGAAGGGACCCCTAGAGGTCATCTAGTCCAACTCCCCCGCAGTGAGCAGGGACACCGCTAACTAG
>Ga0065711_1032606_pt1 | contig 27029 bp, 25 predicted proteins | sample Hoacrofraction12_FD_59098 | JGI IMG/M metagenome (GOLD analysis project Ga0065711, IMG submission 59098) | Hoatzin crop microbial communities from Cojedes, Venezuela - Epithelial fraction 12 v2 (version 2) | ecosystem: Host-associated > Birds > Digestive system > Esophagus > Crop | place... | reverse complement strand
AAAAAAAAAAAAAGGGCAAAGAAAAATGATGACTGCATTTATTTAATTTAAATTCAGAAATTAGCTCTTCCAAATCTGAGAGAAATGTGCCTGAGTGGGCCCGGTTCAGCTAGTTTGGTCACGCAGCGAGGGAAGGATCCGTCCTGCCACGCAGCCTGCGGAGCGCTGAGCTCGAGGGGGTTAACAGCTGCATGCAGATATTTGGGAATTTCTCTTTTGACTTGACCCTGGGGTTTTGCTGCTCTTCAGACCACAAGTGCACTCCAGTCACAGCAGGTTCATGGGTTTGGAGATGCTTTTCATCCCCTCCTGTTCTTTCTGTGTGCTCTGGAAGGGATCATGCTCTGTCTTGCAGCCATGTGTCTTCCTTGGTTACGCTTCCAGAGATCTGTAGACTCACATTGAGCATCTATTAAATTAAGCAAAATGGCCTTTAGAAAGCTACATTTCAAGTGGAAGAAATGCTTTATGTAACATAGGGGGGTGAGGGGACCTAAATACGAGCTTAAATTGGCTGTTACGAAAATAGGTATAATTGGTTTTTTGCACAGTGATTTTACAGCTTCTGAGTTTAATGTCCTGATGAAATCCTCCATCCAGTCCATGTGCAGCCGAGGAGATGGGGGTGGAGGAGCCCGGGCTGTGGGACTTGTTCTAGGAACAGCCTTCTCGTCATTTGCAAAATCGGACGTCCCTGTCGTTTGCTGAGGCTCTGCTGCGTTTGACCGGTGTCTGGAGCAGCAGTTTCCTCTCGCCAGTGTTTGCCCTTCGGTCTCTCCCCGCAGCACTCAGCTGCCTGGTGCCAGGGCTGGGCAGGGGAAGGGACATCGCTTGCTGTGATTGCAACTACTCGCAGGTGAAAAATGGGAAACTCTCATAGCTGTACCCTCCTAACCGTGCACATGCCAAGAGCTGCAGCTTTGTTTTCCAGACTGATCAATGCAGTTAAAGTTGTATAATTTAGTAGCGTGTGGGCTCGGCGTGAGAGCGACTGCTTTGCTTCCCGCCTCGGGGGAGCACGGGGAGGGTTTCCCTCAGATGAGAGGCCAGGTGATGCCATGGGGCTGTCACCCAGCTGCTCTGGGATCGGGAGCCTGGGGAGGCAGAGGATATCATGCTCTGACCTTGCATCCATCCACGTATTAATCCAGATGGTCTTTCCTGTTTCTTTATTTAAAGCCTCTCCGTTTTTTGGTCTGGAGGGACAGAGAGTCGGCTCTCTTGGGTAAAGATTGACCCATCCTCTTTTGGAAAGCTGGTAGCTTTAAGAGTCCTCTGAATCTTGTTGGCAGGAATTGGAAGAATGGTTTTTTTATTTGGTATATCTTCAACCAGTTAGGACATAGAGCTGGTTTTCTTTGTAGCTTACTAAAGGTCTTGAAAGGATGAAAAAGCTTGCTGCTTTCCTAAGAGTGTCTTAGCCAACACATGGGAGGAAAGCCTGGCGCTGTGAGACAGGGTGGAAAAAGCTGACATAGGATTTGCTGCTTCTTTGAAACTGGCCCTTTTTAATTGTCCAGACAGCGTTTCAAAGCAAATCTCTGCTCTTCTCTATCTTCTTCCAGCATTATAATTCTATATAATCACTTTTCTTTCTCAAAAAGAATAGGGCATGATTTTTTATTTTTTTTTTTTGTTGCGGAAGGAGGAAGGGATAAATTCCAGATGTTGCTGGGATACACTTTTTGCCTCTGTTTAATGTTTAGTGGCTTTCAATAAATATGCTGCGAGAGGTGGGGCTGGTGTTCTTACTCCAGGGCGAATCGTCTCCATCTGCTGATGGAGGAGTGTATCTGGGGTGTGACTTGGTGCAATTAGGAGCAGATCCTGGCTTTCCTGCCTTGCTGAAAGGCAGCGAAGGCTGAGGCTGGCCTGAGTGCTCCTGCGGGGTCTTTGCCCTTTCTCCTTCAGGGTATTTGCCCTCCCCTTCCCACCTCACTGCCGAGCTCCGGCTCCGTGAGTGAGAAACGCTCTGGGGGGGTTTGATCCCCTGCCCTTGCGGACATGGCATGGGAACAGGCATTTCTGCTCTAAACTGACTCTTCCCTTCTCCCACAGCAAAGACTTGTCTTTTCAGGGCACGCAATGCTTTTACCTGCTTTTGAAGCCTTTTTGCACACTAAACCAATAATAATTTCCGGGCCTGTGTTGCACACAGGCGTTGTAGGACCAAGGCAGCAGCTCCGTTCCCTGTTTCATGTTTTCACCTGTTGGGACTAAGTACATCTTTGTTTTGTTGGCAGCCTGTTTCGCTGCACAAACAGTGTAAGACAAAACCACTAGCAGGTGTTGGTCCAGCCAGTGTAATTACTGGTTCCTTGCTGCTGGTAGGCAGACGGCGTGAGCCGCCCTTCGCACGGAGTCGTCTGGCAGGGCTGCGGCTGCAGCAGGGCTCCGGGCACCGATCCGCAGGGAAGGTGCGCCGACGGCTCGGCCGCTCCTGTATCCCCTGCTGCTGAGCGCATAGAGAAAAAAATGTGATGCTGCATGGAGGGGGGGAGGGAGGAGAGCTGAGGGTGGCTCTGGTCAAGTTTAAAGCACTGACTTTAAGTGCGAATTCTCATTTGCATTTAAAAAGTTGGCAAAATGCGTGGCTAAACCAAAAGGCCAAATGTGAGCGCGGGAGAGCCAGGGGAGCTGGGAGAGCAGCGAGCAGCGGCCCCGCACCCTGTCTCAGCCTCTGCTTTTTCCTCAGCCTCTACTTTTCCCTTTTGGGCCTGCCACCCCTTTTCAGCCTCCTCTTTTTCCTCATCCTCGACTGTCCTTTGGCCTCCCACCCCTTTTCATCTTCCACTCTTCCTTCAGCCTCCCACCCTTTTTTGACCTCCCATCCCTTTTTGGCCTCCACTTTTTCTTAGACTCTACTTTTCTTTCTTGGGCCTCCCGCCCCTGTTGGCCTTGGCTTTTTCTTAACTCCTGTGTTTCCTCAGGCCTCCCGCCTCTGGCCTTCCATCCCTATTTGGCCTCTCGCTCCTTTAGGGCCTCGCACACGATTTTTGTCCTCCCATCTGTTTTCAGCACCTACTTTTCCTCAGCCTCTGCTTTTCCTTTGCCCCCTCCCACCCCACATCTGCCTCCACTATTTGGCAGCCTCTACTTTTCCCTTGGGTCTCCACGACTTTTTTTGCCTCCCACCTCTTTTTGGCCCACTACCCATTTTGGGCCTCGTAACCCTTTTCGGCTGTAACGTTTTCTCAGGCACTGCTTTTCCCTTGGCCTCCCACCCCTGTCAGGCTCTGTGCAGCGAGCTGGCTGCGGAGGAGGAGGATGAGGAGGTCTCAGCTTGTTGCCACACGTTGGTGTTTGGCTCAGCAGAATTCCTTTCTTTTCCTTCCCGTCACAGTCGGTGCTGCTTCCAGCGGGACGGTGGGGCTGTCCGTGTGCGGAGGCTGCCCGTGCCGATGCAGGCGACGCTGCGCGTTCGCACGGCCACTGCTTAATGCCTCCCGCGCGCGGAGCATTGATTTGCGATACATCTGGACTCGTTCCTCTAAATCAGCCTGACTTAAAATCAGTGGGCTGACTCCAAGCCTCCGTGTCCCGAGTTATTTAGCTGCTGCAGTAATTTACAGTGACTCCCCTGACCCGTAATCTGTTCCTGGGCTGAAGAAGTTGCTTATCTCTGTCCTCCTGGGTGTGTGGAAAGTACCGTTTTAAAACTTTGTTATGGGAGGAATAGTGTGTTAATGTAACCTCTGTGTGTCCCAGTCTGCTCTCCTGTGCTGAGACCTGGAGCCAGGAGGGGCGGGAGGGGAGGCTGGACACATAGCAGTGGTAGCAGAAGCAGGAGCTGTGGCAGTGGGAGCGGAGGCCGGAGCCATGGCACTGGTAGCAGAAGCAGGAGCCGTGGAAGTGGGAGCGGAGGCCGGAGCCATGGCAACGGTAGCAGAAGCAGGAGCCGTGGCAGTGGGAGCGGAGGCCGGAGCCATGGCACTGGTAGCAGAAGCAGGAGCCGTGGCAGTGGGAGCGGAGGCCGGAGCCATGGCAGTGGTAGCAGAAGCAGGAGCCGTGGCAGTGGGAGTGGAGGCCAGAGCCACGGCAGTGGTAGCAGAAGCAGGAGCCGTGGCAGTGGTAGCAGAACCAGGAGCCGTGGCAGTGGGAGTGGAGGCCGGAGCCGTGCAGGGCGTGGGCGGTGTGTGAGCGCCCAAGGCCTTGGCTGGGCTGTCTGGCGGCTGGGAACCTCCCTCCCTCACGGGTTAAAGGCCATTTTTATAGGCCAGTAGGACTCCTTTGGCATTAGACTGTGGCAGGTGCTAATTAGTACCAATTAGCTATTATCGGTGACAGACAGTTCTTATGGGCTTCATAAAAAACATCCCGCACACAGGTTTTCTCCGGTCAAGTCCCCGCGGTGGCTCGCTGCTCGTCTGGCGTGGGGGTTGTGCCGGTGGGCTCAGGGGGGCCCGCATTCCATCACTCCGTTAATTCTGAGCACTGCTCACTGATGGCAAGAGAGAAGTCATGGGTTGTCTTCTATTCCCAGCTTTTTGCTGCTTTGTTTCTCGCTTAAAAACGCCTCTGCTGGGTGTTGCAGCTGGGGCTTTGGGCAGGACGCTGCTGTGGGTCTTCGTCTTCGGCACCCCACGGCTTCCCCCCACCACTGGGGATGGGGTGTTGGGAAACCCTAAGCTTTGGCCATGGCTCAGCAGCACATGGGGCTCAGCTGCGAGTGTTTGCGAGGAGACGGCTGTGAGGAACAGCCCACTGGTGCCTCGAAGCGCACAGGGCTGCCGGGGACAAGCCGTTGGTGTTGTCAGATGTGGTGGGAGGGTCCGGGGTGGGCTGCATGATCCCCAAAAGTTTTGCAGACCTTCAAAAGTCTGAAGATTTACGCCGTGAGGCGAGTTGGCAGCGAGTGCTGGAGGAGAGCAGTCCCGGGGAAGGCCGTGGCATGGCATGGCTGGAGAGGAGTGGGACCTTGTGCTGCAACTTCTGGTGTGGGAAAAGTGCGTGGGGTTGTTACCAGGAGTGCTGAGACCCGCCCTGTGGTGCTTCTAGCGCTTCTGCCCGCTGCAGAGGCGGTGGGCTTGGGTGCAGATGTCAGCCGGGCTTGGCTACGGGGGAGCTCATCGAGAGCGTGTCCCCAGGAGGGGAGCTGGGGTGTGTGGTGCAGCCGGTCGGAGGTGGCTCCCATCACTGACGGATGCTTTCTGTTTTTCTTTCAAGTGTCTCCAGGCACTGAATGTTTAGGTCGCACCTTTCCAGGTAAACTGGGTAAGTGAAGTATTTCAAGAGTTGCCAAGATCTAATTATGAAGGCTGATTGCATGATTGCAGCTGCTGTACTATAAACACCCTGGTTGCTCGCTTGACAAAACGGGTGGTCCGTTGCCCAGAGAGCAGCAGGCACCTGCTGTTCGGGGTGCAGCAGGGGATGCAGCCCTGTCTTCAGAGGCCGATTGTGCAAACCCAGTATTTTTTGTCTTCTGATAGCAGACTGTGCTTTGGTAATCTTGGAATTTTTTTTCTTCTGCTGTTCAATGTAGAAACATCTTCAAAAGCTGAATTTCTTTTTAAGCGCAAGTACTTTTCTGTTTGCTGTTACTCTAGCAAACTAATGAGCAGCATTACATCGAGGAAAAACCTTTCACTGTATATTGTTAAAGTAGTTTGACAACCTGAAGCTTTGTAAATCATGGCATGTCAGACTTCTGTTGAGTGCAACAGGAGCTGCCCGTGCTCAGGATGGACAAAACCAGGCGTCAGGAGCCCTGTTGAACCAGGCTGCTGGGTTTCAGCTGAACTTGTTTGCAGAAGAGCCTTTGCTGGTTCAAAAAGACATTGTCATAACATGTATGGGTCTCTCTCTCAATTTAGAACTGAGTGTATGAGAGTACCTCAAAAGTAAGGCGTCTTTACTGAAATGTGGTGTCCCAAGCCTGCTGGGGAAGAACCAACGAAATAAAGCGTTAACAAGTGGTGAATAAATGATTTTAATAAATGGCTAATCAATTGTTATAAAGCCTAGAAAGTCAATAGAGCTTATGAGCTTGGCTTATAACCACACTCAGATCTTTAACGTGCTTATAGTACTTGCAAATCATTCATTAGGCTTTTATCAAGCATCTACTAGTAAAAGTCATAATCTAAAATAAAACAAAAAAGAATTATTTCAGTTACTTTATTTCAAGCCCGATGGCACAATTTGGTTGCACAGCAAAATAGTCCTTGCTTATGCAAAAAAAAGCTGTGAAGCCACGACCGGTCCCACGAGCAGCGTTCTCATGGTGCGGGCGTTGGGCAGGGGAGCAGCAGGAGCCCGAGGCCGGGAGCAGCCGGTGTGCGCAGGGCAGGCGCAGCCCTGGTGCTGGGCTACTCACGCCAGTCCGTAGGCAAACTGTCCTGCAGCAGTCAGTGACTGATTTATATTTATTTTATATTAATGCCTGGAACAACAGATTTCAGCAGATAAGCCGGGTGAGCGGGGGGAGCCCCTGTGTCACGCTGCTCTGAGCCCTGTAGCTCGGAGCATTTTCACTCAAGCAAAAGGTGTTTGCTGTTGCTCGACTGTTGTAAAACTTGCACCCGTTTCCTTGTCCTGTGATTTAGGGAAGTGTGTGAGCAGGGATTTGTTCTAGCTGTGCTGCTCTTCCTGCTTTCCCTGGCCTTCCCTGTCCCATTTTGTGTGTACGTGCGTGCCTCGGGGAGGGAGGCAAAGGTGCAAGTGAAAATATGCGGTTTTCTTAGAATATAAATAACAGAAAATGAATACTTTTTTTTGTTGTTGTAGAGTTGTTCCCTGCAGTCTCCAGTTGCTTGCTCCTTTGCCACACTTTTGTACCTTTAAGGGTTTTTAATCTTACTAGGTGGATACTATTTGCAGTACGGTGTAGGACACTTCAGTCGTCTTGCTGGTAGCTTCCTTGTGCGTCCAGCGAGGAGCTGCGTTTGCAGATGTCGGTGCATGCCCAGAAAGTCTCCCTGGGCTCCTGAAAGCCGCGGTCTGCCAGACACGGCTGCCTCTATCAAATGCTTTTTGCCTTGCCTTTGTTGTCTGCGTCCTTGTCTGCAGCTTCAGCCTGGGCCAGTATTGCCAGACCTCGCCACCTCCAGCACCCGCTCCCCCCCGGAGCACCGCAGTGCTGCCTGCAGAGCTGGGACACCCGGGGAGAGGTGCCTGTGCCCATCCCCGGGCTAAAGCCCTGCACTCAGGGGGTCAACCACAAACCCTGGGCAGGGAGCAGCACCCAAGACCAACTCAAGGGAGGTTTAGCTTTAGAGTTTTTAAAATTTTTTTCCCTTGGGATTTTAAACTGTTCCACCATTGTCCTGGATGTCTCCGGTGTGGATGCTAGATTCTGGAATTTCTCTAAGTGGGTTGTGGGTCTTCCACCTGCTGAGAGGGGATCAGTTCAGCTGAGCTGCAGCCTCTGCCCAGGGCTGTGCACCGAGGCACGGGCAGGCGCTGACGTCCTCCCTACGGGGAGCAAAAAGGGCTGCAGCAGTTTCTGCTGGGACTCGTGTCAGCTCTCCGGTTTCTCACAGAGGGTGGCTGGGAATAGGTAGGGAGGGTGAGGGGGAGACACCCTCACCAAGGAGCCACTCATCTGATTTAGGAGGGGACAAGATCTCTGCACTCTTTAAAATCAACGGGCAGGGTGGAGGGTTTGCACAAAACAAAATTCACAAGGCAAAACATGTAACTAGGTGAAAATGCTGTGTCCGCAGATTGCTGAGAGGTTTGGGTGAATTCTGTCGGAGCGGACACGCAGACCTCCTGTTTCCCAGAAGCTCCCCTGTGAAAATGCCCCTATATGTCATTCTTTATTTTATTGTTGTGAGTTTGGGCATTTTGTTATATTAGTCTGAATGGGTTTGTTTCCATAGCTGCACACTGCTGATAAAATCCCAGTGTAGGATCTGTCACTCTCCCTGTGTGTGTGTACCAAAAATAAATCACACGCAGTTGTCAGAAGACAAGTGGCAGGTGCCGAGCTGCAAGGAAGTTTGGGCTGGACCTCGCTGACGCTGCAGGCGCATGGCATCTCGCCCTGGTGCCACCGCACAGCGTCCTGCTGCAGCGCCTGCTTCTGCAGGCAGTGCCGGTGCCTGGGTGGCCCCGGGGACCTGGAGCACCTGGGAAGGGGTTGCTGCAGGAGGGGTGATGCTTTGGAAATGGGGTAGGAAGCGATGGAGGCAGGGGGAGAAGAAACTCCCTGACCTCATTTTTTTTTTCAGGTAGAAAGGTATGGATGGGATAGAGTGTGTTGGTGAAGGATTGACATCAGATGGCTACCAGGATAATAAAACTGCTTTCTGTATCTGAATTCAGTATATTCACCATCAGCTGTTAGTATTTCACCTCTCCTCAGAAGGGTGTGGTCTTTTGATGGCTACATGAACTGTCTCAGCTGCTGGGGCTGGTCTTGCATGGCTTCAGGCTGTAACCCTGGAGGTCCAGTATGGGGGCAGCAGGAGGATGGAGGTTCCCTGGCAGCTGGTTGCACCCTGGTTTGCAGGTCCCATGTGCAGCGGTGCTGCTGGTGCCCAGGGTGGTACCGCACTGGTGCCGCCACCTCTGCGCCTGTGGGTCCTCTGGTTTCTGTACAGCTGGGTTGGAGCTCGTCTTCTGGTAGAAAACCCAGTTTTGAAGAGGTAGTTCTCTCTCCTTTGGGGAGAGTGAAACGAACGATTTTTGTTTTGCCAACAGTTCAGATCTGCAGGTTGGCGTGTTTCAGTGTGGGACCAGCCCTGCTGTCTGCTGGGAATGCTCGGGGGTGCTGTTCCTGCTGCCCATGGTGACATGGCTGGTGACATGGCCAAGGGCATGGCCAAGGGCACGCCGGGGCATGGGAGCACCCCCCGGGGAAAACTCCGTTGTGAGGGTGCGTGGGGGGGTCTGGCCAGGAGCGCTTCCCCTCACCGCTCTGCTGAGAGTGTCCTTAAACCCCGGCTGCCCGCTCTCCTTTAATGCGTCTTTTTAAGTACTGGGTAGTAGTGCTTTCTTTCTGGCAGAGCTGAAGGAGGGCTTTTAATAGCTCTTTCGTTTTTTCAGCATGCAGTTCCCTGGAAGTAACCTGCCATCAGCACTAGCATTTATTTAGGGTATTTGTATTTTTGTATATGGGGCCCTACAATGCTGAGAAGCCAAGGGGCTTGTCTGGGGTCACACAAGAAATACATGGTAGAGCTGGGTCTTGGCTTCAGCTTTGCTGAACGTTGAGCTGATCTCCAGGCTTGGTGGAAAGGGAACATGTTGGTTTGTCCCCTTTTAACCGAGACAGGCAGGGAAAGCAGAAAATAAAGGCTCTGTGGAAGGAAGCATATTTTTTTTTTTTTTCTCTGCTGTTGGCCATCTGCACGGAGCTGGAACTGCGGGATGGCTGCGTTTGGTCGCATGAGGATGGTGTGTGGGAAATACGGGGAGGCAGAGGGAAACCCAGGGCCGGTCAGGCTGGAAATCCAATGAGCTCCTCCATCTCCGCTGGGTCCAGCCATGCTGGGAACTGGGAGCTGCCCTGAAAACCGCTGCTAAGGCGAGTGCGGGCGAGGCGGGGTGGGCTGCGCGTGGCCTCCCCCCGTGCCGGGCTGCGTTGGGGGGCGATGCCTGGCCGCGGCTGCAGCTGGGGCTCGCATGGCTGCTCCCGTCCCGCAGCGCCTGTGTGCCTGCCTTGTCCGAGGCAGCACAATGCTCGCCTTCACTCCGCGGCAGACAGGAGGTCTAGACGCTCTCCCTGCCTTTTGTTGTCAGGGTCACAGGTTAGGGAGCATTCCCAGATCCTGTTCCCTCGGCTGGCAGGAATCCTTCCCGGAATCGGGCGCTCCACTCGGGATTGCAGCGGGGACCCCTCCAGAGGGAGTCACCCCGCTACCCAGACACACTCAGATTTAAAATTATGGTGGCAGCTCCCAAAAAGAAATGTGCTTTTGAAATGCAGTCGGGATCACCCCCACTCCAGTTCTTGCAGGCACAGATGCTCAGCTGACACCAGCTAAATAGAAACCTTTTAGCCCTTGCCAGTAAGTCTGGAGCAAACTGCCAAGAAGCATCGAGGACCAAGATACAAAACGAAGTCAGGCCTGAGCAAAGTACTTGCAGATGAAGGATGGAACTGATGTGCTCTGTCTTCTGAACTTTAGCCCGTGAGATGCTTCAGTCTCAGGGTTTTGTTAAAATGTAATGGTGGAATTTTAAAGGTTTTCAGCAGCTACAAAGCAAATAAGCCCTCTAGTAACAAAGGAAAGTTGTATTGTTTTTTTTTTCCATAACATAGACTTTTTTGACATGAAGCATTTGTGATATATTTTTTCACCTCGTTTAAATCAAATACTAGTTCTGCTGAAGGAGACATTTTTGAGGGCTTGTAGATGTATTCAAAGATGGGACTTGTGCCCTTGATGTGCATTTGCTTGTCCCCCCTGCCCCAGCCCACCCTGACTGGCTCAGTTTTCCGGCAGCCTCAGCCTTCACCCTGGCTTTGTGCTGCTGCTGCTCAGGAGAGCAGCCCTTTGCTGGGGGGGAGGCAAGGGGCAGGGAACAGTTCGATAAATAAGTTGGTTGCAAGTTTTTCTTCTTCCTCCCTTTTTTTTTTTTTTTCCTTTCTGGTGAGAAGACACAACATAAAATTGGCAGGTTCATACTTTTTATTATTGAATTAATATCTATTAAATAATAACAGTGAGCCAAAACCTGACATCGCTGTTAGGCAGTGCTCTTGGTAAAGTGAAACGCTTCTGGACCTGGCTCACTCCTGCATTTTGTGTGTAAGTGCATGTGTATCGTGTATGAAGAACGGGTGTATGAAGCTCAAACGGAGGTTTTAAATAGGAAGAACACTGGCAACTCTTTCTCTGTCAATGAAAGGCTATTATGTGTCTGGCTCTCGCCAACAGGAATCGCAGAGGAAGTTCATGTAACCTCCAGGGCTGATTTGACAGCTGCGCAGCCGTGACGGGTTCGAAGCCTGGGCGCTGTTGAGCAGAAGAGATGACATTTTTCTGCGTCCGGTAGTTTCCCTCTTTGCAGAGGGTGGGGGGGCACGGAGGGAGCCAGTTTCCCACCCTGGTCCTGGCACCCGCAGTGCTGCTGCGGGGATGGGCAGGAGCCATTGGGCAGTGGTGCCATTGCCTTCTGCCCCGCCGGGGTTTGGTGCTCCCACATCTTGCCAAGGGCTGGTGGTTCTGGAGTCGCTGGAAGCTGTGACAACACAGGCGCGCAGGGTGACTGCAGCTGAGTGTTTGTTATGGCAAAACCCGCGCGGTATGGTCAGGGCAAGGCAACGGCTTGAACTTCTTCCCTAAAGCTTTGTTGGTGGTCTTGGCTGGATCTGCTCTCAGGTGCATGTCAGCGATGTGCGCTGCCTGGGGAGCACGGGGTGGATACGGACCATCCCACCACCGGTGGTGATGACACGTTGGCTGAGCAGGGTGTCAGCCACTTGCCCCTCTTCCATACCGCCGGCCTTGCCCGTGGAGAGGCTGCGCTGCAGAGCCCGGTGGGTTGGGTGGCCACGGGCCCCTCCAGCACCGCGTCTGCAGCCCTTGGAGGCAAACCTGCGGGGAAGTCCTATGCGGCATGGGAGCAGAGCGCACCTGTACAGACCCTGGCAGCGGGAGCAGTTTGGGATTAATTCCTCTGCAAACCCACAATGCACAGAATGATGCTGTTTGTATGGAGCGTGTGGGGAAATAATGTTAAATTAAACTCTCCATAAGGGAAGAAAAGCATTCAGCCCCATTCTTTACTGCTCGTTTTAGTAATTTCTTCCAGATAACCTACACATCTGTGTCAGTGCAATTAAAGCAGAAATTCTGTCTAATGAACAGTTGTAGCCCTTGGGCTATTGCGGAATGAGCAGTGAAGTTGGAAACAGTCTTATTAAAATAATAATTAAGAAACAAGGGTGGGGAGACAGAGGGAGGTGCAAACGAGGTGGCGGTGGTGGGATGCTGTAGGGTGAGGAGCAGACTTTGAGCGTCAGGGGTGACTCTCCCCACCGTGCCTCCCCCCAGAAGCGACCGTGTGGTGTGGCTGGAACCCGGGGCTGGGCACGTCCCAGCCCCACTGGCTTGCCAGGGGCTTCTGGTCATGCCAGGTCACAACAAAATCAAGTCTTTCAACGCCAGCCTTGCCCTGCGTTAAAAGTGGCTGCCTGTAGGGTAGCTGTAGGCCGGCGGGGCCTTGCTCCATCGTGGGCAGCGTTAGCCATCCTGCTAAGCCTGATCACATATTTTGGATATGTATTTTTTTTGAGACTTCGGTTCTCCAACAGCTGAAAAAGCTCAGGAAGGGATGAGATGTTTCTTCTGTTAGGCGGGATTATATCTGGTTTTGCTTTTTCCAGAAGACTGTCCTTTCTCAATAAAAAACCCATGCTGTGCACACGCACACAGTTTGCTTTAACTTTTCTTTCTCTCTTGCTCTCCTGAGGACAGTGAGCCCAGGCTGAATTGTATCAGTGGTGGAGACTGGCCAGTTTCTCTCATGTGAGATAGTTTATTTTTTTTTGCTTCTAAGTAAATTTAAAAAAAATTCCTTTTCGTTGTTAACCCCTGGGGTTATAATAGCATTTCTGCACAAGTCATTGCTTTATATCAATAAATCAATTAATACTTGGAGCTGGCTTTTTAAAACTTAACACACTCCTATTTAGAAATGCATGCGCTGTGCAAAGCTAGCAACATCTCAGATTAACAAAATAAAAAAATAAGCAAATGCCATAAAAAAACCCCAAACAAATCCCACTGGAATGATACATTGGAATGATTTTAGTGGGATTTATATCTATGAGCTGTGGGGTTTTTGTGGTTTTTTTTCTTTTGAAATGGTTGTGAACCAGAGTGATTACTTATCATTTTCATTTTAACTCCATCTGACAAATCGTTTTAGATGGAGAAAGCAATACTGCATCTTTAAATGGCTACTCTGTCAGCGCATCTTGCAGGGCTTTAAATGCCCTTTGTTATCGCAGTCTAGACAGGACGCAGGCGGAATATTTGATATGTTATAAGGCAATGATTTGACAAGGTTGAATTAATTTACTGGCTTATTTAAAACTGAATTTCAAAACATTTTTCCTTACAAACTTGTCTTTCTCTCTCTATCCTATATTTTTTTTCAAAGTTAGTACAGTATGTTTCAACTGTTTAGACTGGGAGAGGAGACATTAGCTTACTGCAGCCTGCAGTACTTTAATTGCCCTTTTTATGACTGTCTAGACATCATGCAGATGCATGTTTGTGGTGAGAAGACATTTCCCCCTCTGGTTATATGATAGTCTGAAACCTTTACATTGCCTATCGCCTTACCCCCTCTGTCTTGGAATGCGCTTTACTCCCTCCATCTCCGAAAAAGCACATTTTCCCCCTCTGATTTGTTTTTTGCAGATTGCTTTAGTCCCCATTTTTCTGTTCTTTTCCACGTGCTTATTTGCAGATGCTAACGCTTGCTGGGGGAATAAAGGTACGCGGAGCCCGTGGCTCTCGGAGCCTGACCGGCGGGTCCCGCTGCAGGGCCCGCAGCGGAGGGGTGGCTTTGGGTGCTCCGGGTTCCTGTGCGATGCCCGTGTGTACCTGCGTCCCTCCGCACCTGCAGTGATCCCTGCGTGCGGCTGTGTTTGTTTGGGTTCCCCTGGCCATAAGAGCACAGCCTTGCAGGCCGGGTTTAAGAATGAAAATATCAGCGAGGTTTGAATGGGTTTGGAGTTTTAGTTATGCAAATCGGATGCATTAATTAACCCCGTTGCTATAGCTACTGCTTTATTGTTAAATGCAGTGAAAAGGGGACAAGCTGTGTCCGTGGATAATCCTCCCCTCTGTGCTCTTGCCCCCCTTCCCCATCTTCCCGAAGCCGGCCCCGGTGCGAGGGCAGCTGCCGGGCTGCCACCCGCCCCGAGCGTCCCCGTCGCCACGGGCAGGTGGCTGGTGGCCCGCGGAGGTGGCTTGAAAAGCCGGGCTAGGAATGGCCTGCATGGAGGAGACGGGCGAGCCGGGGGGCTCCTCGCCCCCGCGGCCTCTTCCCTCCAGCCGCCCCCAGCACCTATTGTCAGGGCTGACCCGGCGGGTCGGCTCTCCGCCGTCGCCCCGTGTCGTCAATCTGCCGTCTGGGGCGGCGTGGGGATGGGACCGGGGTGCTGGGGACAATGGGGCGGGCGGGAGGGACGCAGATGTGCCAGGTGATGGGGAGTGGGGTGGGAGGCTCGTCCCACCATGGCCAGGCGAGGGGAGGGCATGGGAACCCAGCCCCGTTCTTGGCTCCAAAAACCACCTCTGCCGAGCGAACACCGCTGGGTTTCACAGGGGGGAACAGCTTCTTGCTTTGTGCTTGCTGAAAAACTCACAAGTGAAAAATGCCGCAACGAAACTTCGACTTTCCAGCATATCTGCTGTAGCAGTTAAAACCTTTCTCAGGCTGTTGCTACAGCTGAAGTGGAAGTAAATTTATTACCTTTAATTTTCTCAGATTTGGGGCGTTTTTACTCACCTCCTCCATTCGCTCTGCTGTGTGTGTATATATAAATATAAAACGTTTTTTCACATCTCTGTGCGAGAGCCTGCACATGCATTCGCTCCCATCTGGTGGTGTTCAGACCAGATCAAGAACTGAGCTTGAATATTGCAGTGACCGAACGCGGTGTGCGTGTCTGGGCATTTGCATGCCTTTTGCATATTTTCTCCTGCAATACATAATGATCTCTATAACTTAAGATTGTCCTTGTTCTGTGGGAGTGACTTACTTTGTGAAAGGTCGATCCTTCTATCAGCAAAAGCTGCACAACGATACAGACGAGAACTGTGCTGGGTGAGAGGCAGGACAGGGAGAGGTGTCCTGCTGATCGGCCCTGGGCAGGGCTGAGGAAATCCGGTCGCAGTTACAGCCCTGTCATGACCCGTGTGGCTTTGGCCAACTTTCTCAATCTGTGTTTCGACACCCGTCTGCGAGCCGGGCATTGGGGCAGCCCCTGCGGCACTGCTGCCCAGGGGAGCACATCCTGGAGCCCCCGAAGGAGCTGCAGCGCCGGGGACGGGGCACGGTGGGGTCCCTGGCACCTCTCCCGAATGCCGATGGGTTCTCGGGGCTGTGCCGGGTTGATAAGGGAGGCGGTGTGTGGGGAGCCATGCTGATTCACGCAGGAAAAAGCCAGAGGTTCCCCGGCCACAGCTCACGGTGTTTTGTGGCTTCTCTGTGCCTCCGCCGCATCACACCGCTGGGTGTGAGCTGATAGGTGCTGTGCTTGTGGCAGGGAGGCACGGGCGTTGCTGCTTGTCCCCGTGTCCCTCTCGGGGTGCCCTGCCCAGGCGTGGGTCCCACAGGACTTGTTGGGCACTGTGCCGGGGCTCGGGTGCTGGCACTGGGGACCTGACCCGCAGCTGGCTCTGGCACGACCATGCTGAGCGTGTTCGGAATCAGCTGCTGAACGGTTTTCCCAGGAGTAAGTGGAAGTGGAAACTTGCTAGAGGACAGCCAGGGTGGAGGGAAGTGGAAAGGGAGGGTGCCAGGGAGGGAGACCCGGTGAAACCCGGTAAATGCAGCATGCAGCCAGGAGAGGCTGTGGTCTGTGCTCGTGACAGCCATGAACCTCCATCTGCACACTCGTGCACCGTCACCGCTGGCTGTTTTGCAGTGGGGTGTCCCACGTGAAGCAGGAAAGCCGGTGCCTTCTCACTGCTTCGCAGGCGAGGAGGATGCTTTGCTGCTCCCTTCCTTTCTGCACACACAACAAATGCAGCGCACTGGATCCTCGTGACCTGCAGAATTAAAGTTGCCTTGTTTTGATGGGCCTGGAGACTAACGAAATGCATATCCCTCAGCGTCTCCGCAGCAGCGGGAGGACGAGCAGGCTACGGCACTGCCAGCAGTGGTCGGTGACCGGCACTGGGTGACGTGGTGCAGGTGGCTGTGGCTGATGTGAAGCTGCGGGTGCCATCAGTGCGAGGCAGCTCCGTGGGAGCGGGAGATGGGGCTCAAACGAAGTCGGAATCGGCAACCCAGTCCCTGTAATTGCTGTTAGCTTTCTGGAGAGGTGGCAGAGCTCTCCCTGGATGGAGCACTTGCTCCTCAGAGCATCCGCGACTGGCAATTTGTCTGTCGAAACAGATGTGGGCAGCAACAAACATCTATTTCTATAACTAGAAACAAATTTGGTAATTGCCTCTTTCAACAGGACTTGCTCAAGCAGGAAATGAAATTCCTAAATGGCAGTTAGCAAAAGTATTTATAGCTAAGTTCATAAATGAGATGTGCTTTCCTTTGTCAGGAGTTTCTGCTGGGTGGAAGGAAAAAAAAAACACCTCTGTGGTAGCAAGCCACATATCGATCAGGAGTGTTTCCAGGGTATATGAAAATACTTATTTATTAATGTGTTTATTTTCACTAGCGCTAGAAATACCCCTGACAAACAAAATCTCTTCGGTCTTTCAGGGCTGGCTGGGAGGGTTTGATCCAGATAATTGTGTACTGTGTTTTTTCACTCATTTTTAGGTGGATTTTTTTCTGATTCGTGCTGTTTATGATGGCAGATTGTGAACAGTGTCCTGTGAACAGATTGTTCCTGTGTCCCACTCTGGATGCCAGTGTTCAGGAGGGCGGGCAACGCGCTGCCCGCGCCCCTGCCTGGACACCGCCCGGGCCTGACGCCGTTGTGCCACTTCTCGGGAAGCAGGAGATGCGCTGGTTGTTCTCAGCTTGGTGGGGGCTGTGAGCCTTGCTTAACATTTTCTAGTGAGCAAGCAAATTTGCTTATCTTTTAAGTGCAGAACCAAAATTACTGTATTCTTTTAATCCAGTTTAGCTGTCCTTACCCTTGGGAGTACCTTCAAAAGCAATGTACTCCTTCCAGTCAGCTCAGCAGGCTGGGATCAGGCTTACTGTGCATAAAATACGTTGTCTCAAAACCCTGCAAAAGGGGAGGGTGAGAGAAATGGGCACAAAAAGGGAGAGAAGGGGTTGGCGTATGCAAGATCTTAGAGCGTCTGAGTGTCCCAAAGAACCTCATTAGTTCTCATTGCTGGAAGCTGGTTAATGTCTGCAGGAATTTCTCTAAACAGTCTCCAGTTGACAGGACCCTGCTCAGAGCCAGGAGGTGTCCCAGCTGAAAGAGCTGCTGACCCCAGCTCTCCTGTTTGCAGTTTCCTCGTAAAAGCTGGGTGCTGCCCTGCTGATCCTGCCTTTCTGGCCCCCGAGTGCAGCTCCCACTCCCTGCAGCTGCCGCCGTGGCCATGCTGGCTTGGGAAGGTCACCTTCCGAAAACAGGCACAGCAGTGCGATTGGGCCAGTTACTGTGTTTTAAGGACTAAAAAAATTTCTGAGGCCCGACCAATCTAATCCGTCCATGGCTATAAGCGTGAAATGGGGCCATTTCCTTTAAAACAAACAAAAAAAAAGGGGGTGGGGGTGCAGGATGAGGCCATCATTTGCCAGTGACTCAGAGGATGTGATGCTTGGTTACCCAGGGTGACAAATGAAGAAAACGAACTATATTAAATGCATAGTTATGGCCCAAGGAATGACACTATGAACATGACTTCTTGGGGCCCCATCACCCGTTTTCCAGCAATGTTTTTCTCAAACTGGTTGCTTTTCTGAGTCCCGCTTGCTGTCTGCCCTCCTGCCCCATTCTCAGCCTGTCATCGCTAGCTCGCACGCCATTATTCCTGCTGTGTACATCAGAACCGGCCATGCTGAATCTAGAAATGCAGTCTAGTTGTTAATTGTACTGGTGGTGTGTGAAGCAGGACCAAATCCAGCGGGCTCTTCCCAGCTGTCCTGCCTGTTGTCACGGGCCTGATCCTGCTCTCTTTGATGCCTCGGTATTGCTGCTGTGGCTCCAGCTTCAAGGTGCTGCTGACTGGTGCCAGCAGGGGCAATATCAAAATCAAGATCATGTTCTCTATCTATCTCCAGTACTTCCCGTGCTGCCTTGTAAACAAATATAATTGTTGACAATCTGATGAGCCCTTCGTATGTGGTTTTATGGAGGTATTATTTAGAAGATAAATGTAGCAGATAAGTGCTAATACACAAATATTGCAGCAATGACTTTGTCTGGTCTGATTGTTTCTAAGATGACCTAACAGAGGAGCGGCGGAGGGTGAGTAATCTGCCGTCTGAAGTTCTTTGTTCTTTCATCTCTTCTTCCCTGTCCACGGTCTCTGAGAGGGAGAACATTGGTCTCTTTAATGAGTGGAGCTCGGCATCTGGTGGGTGAAATGGCCTCTGTAAACCAGGAGCAGTGTTTGGTGCTGCACCCTGTCTGGCAGCCTTTGGATTCCAGCTGCTGCCTGGGGCTGTTTTGGTTCTTGCTTAAATTAGAGCCGTTCAAATGTAATGTTTAGCATAATGGGCATGTCCCTGTGTAGGATGTGCCAGGGTAGAGCTGCTTGCACTGGGCTGTGTTGCTGCTGTGCCAGGGTGTTTTCCTCCATGCTGTGTGGATGGAGAGGGGAGGGCGAGGGGCCGCGGTGAGACATGGCCCCCGCGCTGGCCTGGCTGCCTCTCCTGTGGGTTGCTGCAGAGTCCGAGCCCCGGCAGCTGCTCGCTGAGGAGTTGAGTTTATCCCGTACTAAAATCATGGCTTGGAAGGGTGACTAGATTCATATGGCTCTTCTCAAATTCACATTCTTTAGCCTTGAGTAGAAAAAATGAGGTCCACTCTTTGGCTACATTGCTTAACCCACATCCTTTTACAGAGGCTTTGATGAGCATCTGGCACAACCACCATGCTGTGGCTGGACTTGATTCTCCTACGTTTAACCCTCAGGCCCTTCCAGGGGTCCACATGCTGCTCCAAATGTGCCCTGATTGTGCTGTAACATCTGTCTAGTGGAAGGTGTCCCTGCCCATGGCGAGGGGGTCGGAACTAGAGGAGCTTGAAGGTCCTGTCCAACCCAAACCATTCTGTGATTCTGTCCACTGCTCTCTGAAGGTATACTCGCAGCCGACAGGCACAAATGAAAGTTTTTGGGGCAGGCAGGGCTCTAAACTGTGCACGAGGACCGGGCAGACCTCGGGCCAGCTCTGTGGACTCTCCTTGGGTCCAGGCCTGCTCCAGACCAGTTCAGTAATGTCAACTCTGGCCTTTCTGGTTCTCTGCTTCGAGAAGACGGCGTGTCGGCATGTGTAAGGCAAGGCAGTACAGGGTGTCCGCAGCTTTCATTTCCCAAAAGTGATTAGGACTTGCTTTGTGACCTAATTATTGGGGCATGGAAGGTAGTGATAGGCTCTCAGCTGTTCGTGGCAAGGACTGTCCTTGTGTGTCTCCTTGTTCTCTATAGTGCCTCTGGGCACTGCTGAAGCTGTGGTGCTCTGAAATGTCAGTGAAGACCGGGGAGGGGAGCGGGTTGGGCTGTCAAGTAGCTGACAGAATGGATAAGGGTGTCTCTCCTCCTCCTCCTCCGCAGCCTGCTGGTGCCCAAGCCCCTGGCCTTGCTGCTGCCTTCAGCCAGAGATGCGGCTGCTGAGAACGACTGACAGTCAGACCCATCACTTCTTGTTTAGGGCAGTGTCTCTACCTACCCATGGGCAGTAAGTTTCGTGCGAAGACGGCAGCCCAGGTTTGTTGGAGAAAATGCTGGGTCATATCTTTCTTCAGCCTGTCAAAACCCCTGGGTGGGTAGGAGAGCAGGCAGGGACCTCCAGACTAGCAGATGAGAATGATGCCTGCGATAGGATGCTGATGAAGCAGCGCAGGTCTTGGGTGCTGACAGACACTTACGGATGCTGGAAGAGGGGGACCTTGGCCGCAAGACTTGTTTTCCTTTGCTTTTTGAGGAGCTGCACAAGCTTGTTGAGCAGCCTTGAAGGTTACTGGCTTAAAACCATTCTGGGCTGAAATCCTTGAGCATCCTTGCTTGGTATCCCACAAAGATTCTAAGTGCAGAGTTTGGGGAATCACAGTCAGGGAGGAAGGATGCGCGGGTGCTCTTCAGCTCAAGCTTCAAATTATTGCCAGTACCAGTCTGATTTGGACTTTGATTTCTCCCCACCGCCTTCCTGATCACTCTTGAATAGCCCCATCTGCACATGCTCAGTCAAAAAGTAGCTATACCCTTATTTATGTCTTTTACATGCTTTTTTTATGTCACTAGAGTGCTGCCATCAAGGGCTACAAGGAACCTATTGAAAAAGAAGATGCCCAAGGGTGAGGGTATATGAAAAGATGGGAAAATTGGGAGGAAAGGGAACTGCAGTCAGGGCTGTGCACATCTCTGCTGCGTCTTGCTCCGAGTCACGCAGCCAGGGCAGTTCTGTGGATATCGAAGGTGTTAATGGAAAACCAGGGATGAAAGTGCTCGCTGCAGATTTGTGAACACTTTTCATTAATTAATCTGATTCATTTTACCAGGTCTGGAAAGACTCTGTGTGTGTGTGTGTTTAGAGATCTTCCTTTCCGAGGCATGAGGAGGGGTGCATGGAGGACGGAGCATTGCAGTCAGTTGAACTTACCCTAAATCCCCAAGGATTATGGAAGAAGCTGGGACATGTGGTGTGACATTACAGTGCCACCATATTTAGCTGATGGTAGGCAGCGATTCATTTACGCATTTCATAAGCTTCAGGACCAGACATGGCCCGATGTCCCCAGTCCCTGGGGGCTGTGCTGGAGGCCGGAGCTGCTCACTGGGCGCTGTTGTGGGGCAGTCCCCACCGAGGTGCCCCACTCCACGTCGTTGTGGGCTCTCTGCCGGAATTTGTTGAATCATGGTGCTGAGTCACCTGTGTGAACCAGGCTCCGTAAATAACCACAGGCACTCTACAAAGCGGCCGTGTGCGGCAAGGAGCGTAATCTGCTGCTTCGTAGTTGGAGCAAGGGCCCCGGGGGCAGAAAGCAAGATGCTTTTCTCAGCTCCGCTTGCTCTAAGCATCACCCAGCTCTTCGCACGGTGCCGGCAGGTACCCCACTGCCACCCCACAGCAGGCATGTGCTTGCCTGAGGGCTGGTTGCTGGCTGAGGGCTTGGGTGCCCTGTGCTGCGGGTTCCCCGTTCGTGCCCATAGGTTTGTACCCAGTTGCCTCCTGTTGCTGGTGAGCGCAGTGGCTCCGTGCCTGCACCAAGGGCCATGCTTCTCCTGCAGTCCCAGAAGGGACTGGGTTCCTTGGCAAGGCTGGGTCAGAGCCAGGTCTCATTCCTGGGCTGAGTGACCTGGGAAAGGCTTTGTCCGTCTGCGGTGGACGGGCTGGGAGCTTGGCAGCTGATCTAGGCGCCATGGGCTGGGGCGGGCACTCCTCCGCCTCGCCATGGTGCATCTCCCATGCCAAGCTTTGCTCCAGCTGCTTGTCCCTTTGGCTTTCCGAGGACCTTCATTACATCATTTCCCCACTGCCAGCCCGCTTTATCTGTTCATGGACTTCATCCATAGGCTGTGGCTCTGCTGCCTGAGTTGGGAAGGGAGGCTGCCGGTGTGCTCACTGCTGTGAGCAAAGCCTTGCTCTCAGACCCTGCGTGGGCACCTGTGGGCCCTGCCAGGCAGGTCGGGGGTGCTGCAGGGGCAGGATGGAGCTGGGGCTGCCTGTCCTTAGACATCATCCTTAGCCTCCGTCTTCTGGAGGCTAGAGAGATGCTGCCCAGGTTTGTACAAGACCTGACTGCATCTCTTTTCTAATGTTCCTGTTGAAGTACAAAGTCTCAACCTGTTTCTGCCTGGTTCATTGAGGCTTGCTGTGCAGCAGGAGGCATCTGTACAGAACTATCCTGTTCATTCTTGGTGTAAAGGTTGTTTCAGAGAAAGTGAAGACTGGAGGTGAAGGCGCAGTGGATGGTGGGGTTCCTTGGTTCTTCTATTAGGCACTTACAGAATGTTTCTTTGGGAACAAGAGTGACATTTAATTAAAAATAGTCCCTGTGTATGATGGAAAATGGCCAGTCTGGAAGTTTCCATACAGCTGGGTTGCAGAGTGAAGTCCCAATGTAGACGAGGACTCTGTTCTCTCGGATTGCAGGTGTCTGTGGAGGGTCTTCAGCAAGACAGCCCACTGCAGTGCAAGGTCCAAAACCCGAGGCTGGGTGAGACACCCGTCGTGCCCAGTGACGAGCCTGGCTGCTGGGGGCGAGTGCCCACGTGGGCAGGGATGGCACAGCGGCGAGTCCACGGAAATGCCATTTCCACAGCTCTCTGAAACTTCTGAAACAGCAAAATCTGCGTTGTTCTCAGCCCCTTTTTAGTCTCCCTGAGTCTTACTCACTTCCTTTTGTATTTTTCTACTACTCAAATTCACATCAGTTTCTAGATTAGGGGGAACCGCTGGAGTTAAGCTTTCATTTTAAACCCACTTTTTTTGCCTTTTCTGTGACCTGTGCTATTGCAGACGTTGGGGCAACGTTGGAAGTTTCCCCATAGCGATGGGGCTGTACCCAACACTCCCAAAGCCCAGCGAGGGCTTTGCCTGCCTCTGTTACCAACTCTCCTCTCTGTCAGGCACACAGAGCAACCTCGAAACACAGTTTTAGCTTTATTTTCCCAAAGGAAGCTGATGAAATGAGCGATGATGTGGCTCTGATGCTGAGGGACTGTCATGGGAGCATCCAGCAGCTGAGGTGCATGTCCTGTCCTTCCTGGGTAAAAATTAACTGATGGTTCATTGACTTTCAACAGGGAGGCTTGCTGGGGAGGTGTCCCGTCCTAGCTTGAAGCAGGGCGTTGGGTTGCCTCACATGGGGCCGATGTCCGCCAGAAGATTAAATCAGCAGCAGTTGTTTTTTCTCCACACCCTTAAGAGCATATTTTTGATAGTCTGTGTGAGCTTATGATCGGACTCATTGTGCTTGAACTGTCCCGGCAATCTGTTTCACGTCAGAACTAAGGGGTTTTTAATGATAAAAATACCCAGAGGAAGTGAAAGTGAACACAGGAGAAGCAAAATGTTCTGCAGGGGATTCTCTGCTTGCTTTAATTTTGTCACAGCAAAACAGGCTTGGGTTGTAGCACAGTGCACTGCAGTGTTTATGGTGACTGGCATATATTTTTTTCAACTTTCTTCTTAGGAGTTGTGGCTAGTGCAGCTGCATTTGTTCTGCTTAGCCATTATCTCCCGAGTAATTTCACTTTTCCTCATCGCTTCTCACACGGTATGCAATTCAAGTCTATATAGAAATGATAATTGAAGCATACAGATAACTGTTTTGACCTGCAGATGTGTGTTCTACCCGGCTGAAAGCAAAGGTCATCTTGGCTGAGACCCTGTCTGAAAGCTCTGTCCACTTGTAAGTGATAGCTGGAGTGCCTGTAATTATTGCAGTAAAATGCAGGTGTATTTTTTTTTTTTTCCTCTTTATACTTTGGAGAATTTGTCTTCAGCAGTGATATTCTGTGGAAGGAAAGCATTAATAAAGTTTATAGTAAGCATTTTATGAACTGTAGTATAGCTGTAAAAAGTAAGGAAACACATTTAAAGTATATCGTAGCCCCGTGTCCCCTGCGGCCGCTGTGAACCGTGCGTGTGTGCAGAGGCTCAGCGCTTCCAGGGTCCCCATTGGCTCAAGTAGCTCTGCTGCTTTGGAAAAATATTAATACATTTTAAACCTGTGGGTGCTGAGCGTTTAGTTTTCAGGCGCTTGAGGAAGCTCGACGGTGCACCTTTCCACAGCTGCTCTTACCGAGCTGCGAATGTGGGCTTTGGTGGGAGGAGTGGGGCTGGGTGCCCCGGGAGCCGTGCTGCTGCGGTGCCTCCGCGCCAGCTGCCAGCCAGCTGCCGTTTCCATAAATTTCTGACGCTTTAGAGCCTTAGTGTCCCGGTGGCTGGGCAGCGAGGACGTGTGCTGCCCTCCTCCAAAAAGCCCTTGGAGCAGGAGAGTGGCCGCAGCCTGCGTGTTTCCGGCTCCGCAGGCTTTGGGAAGCAGTGGTCGCTCCTATCATTTATTAATGTAATGCTCTAATCTACTGTGAAACCCTGACTCAAGGCCACATGGGGTTTGAAGTGGCAAACAAGTCACAAACTTGAAGAATGGGACGTGACAAGTGATTGTTCTTGATCATGAATATCCAGTTTCGGGATTGTGAGAATCTGGGGGAAAAACGCTTAGTTGCAAAACAGTTGCACGCGTGCTGAGCGACTCCCAGAGCTGCAGCGTCTAGACAGAAAATACAGAAAAGCAGGTTCTGTCACTTAAACGTGATGTCTGAACCTGTTAGCTTGAAACGTATTCTGGAGTAAAAATTATGCAAAATTAAATTAGTGTGACCTTACTTTGCATTTGGAGGCTGAATATGCCCATCTTGTAAAGCCTAGTGCATTTATAACACTTCCCCTGGGGAAAATTACATAGAGAAAGGGAATGAGGTCTCTCCTAATTGAAAAGTGACAATGATTAGGAAGCCAAATACAAAATGTGTTGAGTATTTTTTGTTTTGTTTTGTTGTGTGTGTGCTTTTAAGAATACCAGTAGAATTATAAATCATGTGCTTTGCAGTTTGGCTTGTTCTTCATTCCCCAAAGGCTTTTTATTAGCATAGTAGCTGAATTGCACTTGTATAATAACGTATTAACTCAAAGTTTGGGTTCTTAATGATCCTTCTTCATTAGTTTAACTGAGCTGCTTGGATAAAATCTTACCAAGTATATCCAGCTTTCCAGTGTGTTGGAGTTTTTTCCCCCTTCTGCAAATGAAGCCCACGAAGACAAGTTAGAACAGAGGGAGAGCTGGCAGAAACTTCAGCGCCTCGAGTGGATATGAGTCTCTGGAAACCTAAAAAGCACAAATTGAGTGTGGGGGACTTTGGTTTGGTTTGATTGCTATTTTATTTTTTCCAAAGGCCAGACTGGGCAACATGAGCGTTCTTGGGATTAAAGCTCCTCTCAGCACACCTGACGTGTTTGCCCCGAGGCGCTCGAGGCTGTGCTGCTCCTCGCAGGCTGGGCTTGGAGATGAGCAGACCTCGGGGCACTGTGTGCCCTCTGCTCTGCCCTGAGCTCCTGCTGATGCACAGAGCTGAGCTTCCCGGTGGGTTTGGCCTCCTCGTGTATACATACAGCATTGGGAAGCAATTTTAGTGTCAGCAGCACCACCAAAGACGACATGGGGGCAGATGCGATGCTTCAACGTTTGAGCCCTTGTCTGTGCTGCAGGACAAGGGTAGACGTGCTCTGCTGCAGTGATTGAGCTGTTTGCTTCCCCGTGCTAACGAAGGAGATTGGAGAAGAGCAGGGCCGTTGGCGTGAACAGGGGGAGCTGCTCGGGTTTTGTCGTTCGGACACATTTCACCAGACCTGTTTACAGAATGTTAATTGGCAGCTTAATTGTTCTCCCTCCTCCCACAAAGCGAGATACTAAAATCGCTCTTCTATTGGTAATGCCAGTGGGATTGCCATAAGGTTAGACTAGATTCCACATGGAAATAACCTGGCTTTGGGGTTGGAGAGCAAGGCGTGATGCATGGCCAGACGCTGCCTGCACCTCCTGGCCTCACCCTGCGGTCCCCGTTGGGGTCCAGCCCACCCAGATGACCAGCGCCAGGAGAACAGGGAGGGAGAGATGGGGCAGGAGAAGCGTCCCCTTTGTTCTGGTAATGATACTGTGCCTTATTACTGCACCTCTTGGCAACCTTTTTGTAATACCCTGATGACAGGAGTCCTAGAGCCAGAATAAACAGCATTCAGGGCTGGATGGGGACGGATGAGGCGCCCGTGTGTTGTCCCAGATCCTGACGGAATTCCCACCCTTTCTTCTGCTTCAGGCTCTGCTTGTTGGATGTCTGTGTGTGCAGGAAACTTGGCTTAGGTCGTTTGTAAGTGACACGCGTCTCGTGTGTGTTCCTTCCTAGGAAGGAATTAGCCCAGCGCTCCTGATGGCAAAAACTTCACCTGTGTCACAGAAGTACCGTGACCAACTTAGCAAGGTTTGGTTAATTTAAGGGACCTCTCATCCTGCGAAAGGAACTTTCCTTTATAACTACCTTGGTCTTGTTTTTCTTCGGAAATATAACCTCTTTGAAGAGAAAAGGAAGTTTTCCATCCCTGGCCTCAAATTTTTTCTTGTGTTTTCTTACCGTGGCCAAAGCACATGCTGCGTTTTGAGGCTAAATTGACTCATCTTCCTAAAAACCTTCGTTGTTTTGTGTTTTGTTTTTTTCTTTTCTGTAATGAATTCCACAAAAAGCGGGCTCCGCATCCAAGCTGGATGGCTGCCTGTGGGCTCTGCTGCCCGCGCGAGATGGGACAGAGGAGCTCTGGGTCAGGGCTCCCCCGGGGTCTCACTTTTCGGGGTGGCCTGGAGAGCACCCGGGGGAGCTGTGGGCTGTCCCATGCCTGGCTCGGGTCCTGGGCCTTCACCCCTCTGATCGCATGCTGGAAGTCGGCAGGGATGGTCTCTGTGCCCTTGGGTGCGGCTGGCACTAGGACGTGCCTTTGGGCTGTGTAGGGACACTCCGACGTAGGGAGGATGACATGGGAAGAGACGTTGCACCTTTTTTTCAGTGTTTTCTTGTCATTCTCTTTTCCCAGCCATTTTAAGTTGGGGGGGGGGTGTTTGTTTAATCTGATTTGTGTTCAGAAGAAACGAGCTCCTGTTTCAGCCTGTTCCTCCAGCACAGGGCACCCGTGGCAGCTCTCGGCTCCGGTCGCCTGTCGTTCCCACGGGCAAGCTGTGCCGCTGACTTTGGGATGGATCATAAATTGCTGGGATCATGTTTTTTTTCCAGGCATTCGGGCACCTTGCTGGGGTTGCTGTGAAAGACCTAGACCTCCTCTTTTAAGAAGATGCCTTTAGCTAAAAGGCATTTTTAAGGCAAAACTCCTTTGCGGCGTTTGGCTTTTAATCCCTCTCTTCGCACTGCATGTGCAATCTTCTGGTGTAGACAGCTGTGCTTCAGGGGTGCTGTAAGTATATGGGCTCCAGGTCACTCATACATCTCACTTTAAGTGACAGATAAGGCTCCTGCTTTCACAGCATAATTCTGCTTTTTGAAGGTGGTGGGCAGAGCTGGTTAAACGTTTTGGGCAATGGCAGAAATAGCTGCAGTTTAGCAGAATGAGTGCCAAGGTAACTGGCAGCACTCACCACCTGGACTGTTTTCTTGACATTTATTTGCTTTTACTGGCACTTAAATGCCACCTGCCAGGAGAAAACTTTCCATTAAAAAAAAAAAAAAAAAAAAAAA
>Ga0065711_1032605_pt1 | contig 27030 bp, 13 predicted proteins | sample Hoacrofraction12_FD_59098 | JGI IMG/M metagenome (GOLD analysis project Ga0065711, IMG submission 59098) | Hoatzin crop microbial communities from Cojedes, Venezuela - Epithelial fraction 12 v2 (version 2) | ecosystem: Host-associated > Birds > Digestive system > Esophagus > Crop | place... | reverse complement strand
GCCCCTCCAGGCACTGGCAGCTGCTCTAAGGTCACCCCGGAGCCTTCTCTTCTCCAGGCTGAACAGCCCCAGCTCCCTCAGCCTGTCCTCGTAGCAGAGGTGCTCCAGCCCTTGGATCATCTCCGTGGCCTCATCTGGCCCCACTCCAGCACATCCATGTCCTTCCTATGTTGGGGGCTCCAGAGCTGGACCCGGGACTCCAGGTGGGGTCTGACGAGAGCGGAGTAAAGGGGCAGAATCCCCTCCCTCGCCCTGCTGCCCACGCTTCTCGATGCAGCCCAGGATACGGTTGGATTTCTGGGCTGCCGGCGCACGTTGCCGGCTCATGTTGAGCTGTGTAAACATACCCAAGCCAGTTTTAATGCCTTTGTGCACACTTGCCTTGCAGGAAAAGCAAGACGGCCCGCAGTCACCTGTTTGTTAGGGGACTGTTGATGAACTGGAAGCTCCCATCTTGCCGTCCCGCATCTGTGTAGGCACGTATGTGTAGCTATAGAGTGACCCTGTTAATGAGAGGGGAAAAGCCTTGAGTGAGTGGTGAAGGAGCCTGTAAAATACGTACGGTGCATCACCCCAGTAGCATCCTTTCTGTGTCACGCTTACTGGAAACCCCCTGTGGGGATGTTTTAGGATTACTTTCTATAGGAATTCTAGGGTTTTTTTTCAGTATTGGCTACATTATGTATGGAGCAATAGTAATCTTTTTGCAGCCTTGGTGCTCTGTGCATGGTTAGGCTGGGGAGGGCAGAGACTTTAAAAGCTTACCTGTGGATTTGATGCTACCTTTCATTAAAATTAGATATATTTAACTCCTTTGGACTGGCAACATAACTTTAAAACCGAAACCACCTAATAATACTACTTTTCCTGATAGAAGCAATCGTGGTGAGATCGCTATGAGCCTGTTCAGCTTCCAGCACTAGGTGTACCGAAAGCTGTACCTCTCCTGTTGCTCAGCGGTGCAGAGTTCGTCGTTCAGGGCTCCTGGGTTCTCCGCTGCGTGTCAGGTTTCTCCGTCTGTCGTGGAACTGAGGCCAGCGTGAACTTCTGTGGCAAGCGGTGAAAACTTCTTTGCAGCTTTAAAATAATGTTTTTTAAAGCTGCGTTAGGGGCTTGGCATGTCTGGGGGCATCATACGGGAAATGGATTAGCGAGTAAAGTTCAGGTAAGCCAGCCAGCAATGAAAAATTTAAATTTAAATGAAAAATTTAATTCATTGCTCAGTAGAACTGTAGTTTTGCAGGTGTATCCCCATCTCTCAAGTACAAGAATTGACAACAAGTGTGCTGTGGCTGTGCTTAGATCTGATTACAAAAGACTAAGTTGTTTTTATCACTGCATTAAGTGAATTTTCTGCAAAAGGCTGCAACAAGTTGATCGTTACCTCGTTATAGTCAAACTGCATTGATAAATCTTACAACTTTCTCAAAGCAAAGTTGTACAATTTGAGTTGCAACTGTTTGTCCAGAAAGGAAAGTGCTATTATGAATGAAATGTTAAAACCTCGAAGAACAGGTTTCTGAAATGTGTCTGTGGTGTCTCGGCCAAAGTGTTTGGGAAGCGGGTTTTCTGGTTGGTCGTTCAGCTACAGAATTCGTGTTCTGCCAGTGAGCTGTCAGGGACGTTACTGCTTGATTCTGCTTTTTTGGTTAGGAGCTGTGTAAAGCTCATAGTCATTTGATTTTTTTTTTTAGCATATTTTTTCACCTTTTATTTTGCCTTTACCTACAGAGAGGAGACTTGTTTGGGGTTTATTTTGTGGGGTTTTTGGTGGTTACTTATCCCAGTTCATTTTCTGTCACCGAACTTTGCAGAGTTTAAACACAGTATTACCAAGTTGAGCATTCTCCTGGAAAAAGTTGGGTTTCTTCCCGTGTTTGGTGTGGAGCCACTTTGTGGCACTTTGTTCCGAGAGCTCGTTCCAGCTCAGAGAGCAGCCTTGACTCCAGGTATTCCCGTGGTCACCCGTTGTGCAGAATTAGCATTCCCGCTCGGCACTTCCGAACGCTGCCCCGGTTCTTTGCATACCGTGGGCACTCTTGGTGCTTGCCATCCAGAAATCCGAGAAGTATCTCAAAAGGAGCTAAGTAAGCTTTGCTGTGCCCCTGTGGAATACATCGAGCAGTTCAGCCTCGAGAAGAGTGAAGTTCACCTGACAACACTCAGCAATACTTTGCTATGAATTTTCTTTCTGCTTCCAGGGATTTTCCCCACATCTAGCAGCAATGTAACTGCTTCTTTAAAGCTTTTGACCACTCTTTAAACAACACGTTAAGGGATTTGCAAGTGGGTAGCCACTGTCTTTCAGGGGGACGAAGCCTTGTCCTACCAGCTTTCAGCTGAGATAGCAGAGAGCTGTTTTGGAGGCAGCTGGATTGCTCTGCTACGCGTTACGTGGTGGGTAACCCCCTCTCTGATTTCACATATTGTTTCTTCTGCAGCCTGGTAGGAGAATATCCAAAAGGTGCCTCTGACTTCTGACGCGTAATGTGACATGAGGCCAGTATTAATAATTCAGTACAGCCCTATGACCATCTCAGAGAGTCTGGGCTCAGAGTTCTCTCTGGAAGATGTTTGCAGCCAACAGATCCAGCTGTGGCATTAGCGTGTGGCTGTCAGTGAATCATGCTGTGCAGGTCCTCAGCTATACAGCAGTCCACGATGAGTAAAACAGAATCCCTTTTTAAACATTACACAGATAAAAAGGAATAAGAAAATTGATATTTTGATGCACGCATGCCTATTTCTAAATGAACAGTCATTTCATGTTTTAATTCTGACCTTGCTAGTGCCATCTATGGTAATGTAATCTTGGGCTTTAGTGTCTTCAGTGGGTGACACTGCTTCACATCTGTGTCATTGTAACTTCATACTTCTTTACTAATAAGTGGCTGTAACAGAGATTAAAAAGACTAATTGATGCATAGTAAATTTAGTATTGTCACCTTCATTATATTTGTTAAGTGCTTATTTTACTGATCTTCACTGTACTTGCAGGCTAATTGTAATTCTGTAAATTATTGATATATGTCTTGGCAGAAAATGCATGTAGTACAGGATAAATATTATTTACATCCGTCATCCCAGGATCTCTAGAGATTTAGTGCAAATACTGCAGTAGCCTCAGAAGATTAGTAGGAGATGTTTATGGATTACTTCTGCCCCAGCTGAAGAGCAGGGAAACGCAGTAGGTACTGAATGTTTCTCACCAGCTGAGGAGAGGAGACGAAGAAGCCTGGGACGTGGTGGCTGCAGGCTTGGTGTTGGAGGTGCGTTACGGGCTGTAGGAGGCCGGGGAAATGCAGTGTAATGCAGCCAACCTAGCACTGCTCCCCTGGGCAGACTTCACTGTCCACCTTGAAGTGGCTTGATGGTTTGCTATGATGCATGTATTAAAAAGGAGAATTAATGACTATATACTTGAAATTTGGGGCGAGTAATAACTTCTAGCAGGGCTTTCATCCCTCTCTGACGCAAGGTTTTGCAATGGAAATGTCCTTCTCTTATGCACTGCTTTCAGCAATGAAAGGCAATTGTTTCATGTGTGTTTGAAAACAAGAGGGATGTGAAGCAGGGAATTTTTGACTGAGACTATTTCAACACTGGTTTTGCTTATTCTGTTGAACCTAATAGTCAAGGAGCTGCTTGGCTTCCATGGCTTGCTTAATTCGTTTGGTTGTCCTTGAATGAGTTCTCAACTTCATAAAGTGATCAGTTACTGGATCTGCCTGAACCTAAACTTATTCTTGAAGACAGTGGCTTCGTTAGAAATGGGTTAGACTCTGCTTTTCAACAGAAGGAGAGGTCCTGAGAGAGAGACTTGGGTCTGGGTAGATCTGCAGCTCCTTTTTCTGGAACCTCACAAAGACACGCAGCCGTTCCTGTCTGTTCGCACAGCTAAGTCTCCTTCTGGCCTCTCATCTGTTGTTGTGACACTCTTCTGGCATCCATCGGCGATGCTGTCGGGCAGCGTGACAACTGTTGTGTTCTGGAGGGTCAGTAGTCTCCCCATCTCCGCGTCGTGTGCTGGCACATTCTTCTGGTTCACATGAAGCAAACACTCCGTGTCTTTGCTTTCATGGTCCTTTACAATCCATTCTTGAGCTGCAGATCTTGTCGTTGGCTGTTAAGGACCACCTTCTACCTCTGGTTGGCTCGCACACCTTTTTATTACCTGGTTGCTGAATTTCAAACGCGTTTGCACTTTCTCCTGAAGTTCTCTTGACATTTGGAGGGAGCTGCTTGCAAAACTCACCATTCCTGAGATCTCCTTAAAATTCCTTTCCCGTGAAGCCTACAAAAACAGTTGTGCTATTCAAGCCGGAGGGGTGCAGAGGTCAGGTTTCCTGCACTCCCTTTTCATATGTAGCTATCTTATTTTTCTTCTCTTGGGCTTCAAGCTGTTTGTGTGAGAAGATTGTCCAGTGGGTGAGGGTCCTGTGGAGATGGCAGAGAGAAAGGACCTCTGAAAGTTACAGTAGCGGGGTGCTCAGAGCTGAGAGCAGTCTCGGAAGAGGACAATCACCCAAGAGGAGAGCAAGTGTTCTTGTTGGCTTTGGCAGATCAAAGAGGTTGGGACTGGAGTGCTATATCCCAGTTTTGGCAGCAACCAAGTCACTGAGGATTTGAGCAAGAGCAGAGCAAGATCTGCGATACTTCTGTGCTCAGGGTGCCAGCCCAGGGGTTTTGTATTCCTTATATTCTTGGAAAAAAAGCCTCATTTACTGGATATTGAGGGGGAAATGTAACTTTCTACCCTGGAACTTGTGGTGTGCACTGAAAAGCCCTTTTGACCCCAGCAATCTGTCCGCTGAGATGGGCAGGAGGTGAAGTTCTCCCCCCTGCCTGGATCTCCGTGGTGGGGGGCCAGGAGGTGTTTGTCCATCACGCACACAGCCGACGACTTCTGCTTTGCAAGCAACAGGCGTCCTTATTTACGCTGGTGTCTCGCAAGGCTTCTTTTGCGTCAGAGGAGAAATGAACAGCTGTTTTCGATGCTGGTGCCGGGGATTTAGAGGTTTGGTTTTTTCCAGCTCAGCACAGGATGCTGTTAATGCTCTGCACAAAAGGCTTTCAGCTGAGACAGGCAGCAGCTCTGGGTGTTTCGCTGCTTACATGGTTTCTTGCTCCCCATCGTGATCCAGCAGTTCAGGCTTACCCAGTACCCAAGAGGTGATTAGAGACATGATCCTTCTGCTCTTGTTACCAGCCTTGCCACAGCTCCTGCTGTCTGAGATGACAGTGGTGTGTCTCATCTGACTCAAACTCCAATCTTGTTTTTATAAAACACATGCCCTTGCCACCAGCATTCCTGAATGGGTGGAATGGGCTGTTATTTTTTGACTTCTTGAAAGCCATATGCCAAGCAGGCACATAACTGGAAAGCAGAGAGGGAGTTTCTGGACTGATCAGGTCCAGCAACCCGTTCCTTGGTCGATAGTCTGGTTTTTGGCTTCCCCTCGAATTGCACGGCTGTGACGCTGGCTCTCCATGGATGTGTGTAAAGACCATTCCTTACTCTGCCTTTAATTTGGTTTGTGAAGGGCACAGATCGTTTAACCTCAGTTTGTCAGAATATAAAAGCTGAGGACTTCTGAGCAACTCGATCCCACGGGCTCGAGTTTCCTGCACGGAAGATTTATTGGCAAAACTTCAGCTGATAAAGGGAGCTTCAGGCATCGAATAATCAATCTTCTTTTCATGAAGCAAAAATGAAACACATTCCCAGAAGAGCTTCACAGGGGCACAGCACCGTGCCACATCTGCTCAGTTGTCCAGTGGTGTTTTTTCCTCTGTTCAGCCGGTTTTGCTGAGATCTTTGACTGCTGGAAATCAAGTCTCTCCCTCGTCCTTTCAGACCAGACTGGAACATGTAGGAAACACATCCATTTCTTCGATGCTGCTCTGTCGAACTATGTCAAAGGCTGTGTCTCGAGTGTCTGAGCTTCTGCCGGTATTGAGCAGCTCTGAAAATTTAATAGTACGTAAGGGCTCTCTCCCCAGCCTGAGGACTGTGGAGTGCTTCATCTGCCTGATTGTGACTTGCCATAAAATCTGTCTCGGAAATCTCTCAGGGTTCAGGCATTGTAAAGTCCTGCTTTATTTGTGTTTCATTTTCTCTGGGTATCTGTGAGTGTTTGCAGTGGTACAATCTCCAGGGCTTATAACGTTTTAATCCCCCACTAAACTTTTGTACCGAAAAAATTGGTCTTGAAAAGGTGCGTAGGAAGTTTTTCCCTAAAATTTAGAACAGGGAGAAAGGGCTCTCCTGGGGAAGAAAACAGGAACACTGGAAGATTTTCTGTATCTTTCTTTGAAATACTGTAGTGTCCTCAGGCTGATGCTAGACGAATGCTGGGGTAGAAAGCTCAGCTGGGAGGAAGGGATTTGATATGACTAATTTGTGAAGAAATAGGAGGTGTTCCCTTTGTTACGGTGCTGTGATCTGTTCGGTAACAGACACATAAGCTGGCTGCATTTCACTGGTCCTCCTGGAAGAGCTGAGGGTAACGGAGCAGAGCCGAGCAACCAGCACATCAGTGGTCAGAGCAGCGTTTATAGGAGCAGCTGCACCAGAAAAAATACATCGACTCAATCGACTGCTGCCACGTTTATTCTTTTGTGAGATATTTGAGCTTGCTTAGTCTGTGGGAGAAGCCTTAGGAGATGGTAATACGGGTTGGGCAGCAGCTCGAGGAAACTCTAGGCTTTTTGTGGGGAAAGCCCTACTGAAAGCCCTGCTGGGGGGCTGCCAAAGAATAGCCCTGCTGTGGGGGCTGCAGAAATGGCTCTTTGGGGATGTCCGGTCCCACTGGTCCCCAACATAAGGTGGGAACTGGGAGGGAGGAGGCAAGAGGGGAGGTGGAAAAAGAGAAGAGGGGTCTGGTCATGCTGCATTCCACTATTCCACTTTTTTTTAATTATTATTTTTCTGGATGATTCCCACTTTCCTATTTTCAGGCAGAAACAGCAGGTGCTTCCTAAGCACGCAATAGAACCCATGGACCGGCAGGCAGTGAGTCTTGGGGTTGGCAGAAGCACCAGGGAAACCAGTGGGCAAAGGGCTCCCTTAATCGGGAAGCTGTTGGATGTAGGTGCAGTGAGAGCAGGAGAAGCTCTCAGCAAGCTCTGGAGGAGCAAAAAGGCAAGCTGTGGGTAAAAAAAAAAAAAATCAGCTCTTAAAAAATTGGGTTTAATTACATTGATGCTGTTTAGGAGAGAAGATTTGACAGGTAGTTACGTTTTTCGTGTTTAATTCCAATGAAAAAGTCCCTGATTTTAATGAATATAAAGATGATTGGTGTTTATAGATTTTTTTTCTATGGAGTGTTAGGATATATATCAGGCTTTAGCTACAAAAGAGTTTTGAAAGCACTTCATGTTATACTTGCTGGACTAAACCCCTTTTCAAACCAAGCTTTTCTTTTACAAGTTAGAATATCATATGCTTTTTAAGACTAAGAAAGCCAGTCACGATGAAATGTTATCTTAAGTTCATATACTGCTTAACCAAATAAATTTTTAGCTGGGACTTCAATATGCTTTTTCCTTTCCTTTTTTTTTTTTACTACCTACCATAAGGTTCAGTTACTAATCTGGGTAGTGATACAGAACTGCTGGCAAGATGCAAACATCCATGAGCACTCACTGCAGCTGGAGGGCTTCTGGTTTTGCCATAGCAGCAAAGCAGACCACTCAGTTCCTGAAGGTCTGGAGGCTTTGCTGCAGCAGACCTGCTCTACAACTGAGTTAGGTCACCAGTGAGCTGGAGTTTAGAAACAATCTCCATCAGATGACCATCTGATGATGTTGAATCTCCTCCACAAACTTCCAAATATGCAGTTATTTGGAAATCCATGCGCAGTTTCTTAGTTGCTGGTCATGTTTTGGCCCAGCTCCTCAGTAACAGCTTGTTTTTAAGGAGCAGGACAGTTAAAAGCAGGGTTGGACTTGGTATCCAACGAGGACTTTCCAAGAATGTGCTGTCTTATGCCCCCAAATTGCAAGAGGACAGGACCTTTGTCTTGAATCTTTGCCAGAAGATTGCTTGCTCGCTGTGTGCCTAGGGGCTGTGGGGGAGACTGGCATAACATCCTTCTTCCTGGAAGGTATCTGCTTTTCCAGGGAAATAGGCTGTGCAGGAACAGGGTACGGGAGAATAGGGTACAGGGCTGTTGAGCAAGTTGGGCAGGACACTGGGAGCGATAGCTTCTATGCAATGAGAAACCAAGGGAAGCAGCTGAGTTGCTGTACACCTTACTTTTCCCACCAGAGGAGAAATTTGGGGACACTGAGATATATTAATACAGCTTATTTAGGATTTTTTGAACACAAGATGGCATTACTAATTTCCCCGCTGTGCCGACAGGGATGCTAGAAGCTGTGAGGAGTCCAGCGCTAGCTTGCTTGGCGTTTTTTACACCGCTGACTCTGAAACCTGAAGCCAGCGCTCCCTCTGGAGTGTCTACTGCGTGGTTGAGGGTCCTGGGCTCCCTGCTGAGGTCCCCGACGGCAGAACCATGTGTGTTGGCTCCCTTGGAGGGTACCTCAGCAGCCAGGCACGCAAACTGCTGGACCCTCAGCGTTCCCTCATTTCGCTGAGCTCCTGGCAGGAAGCCCAAAGCGCTTTGGTTTCAACAGATCTCTGCTATTTTGTTCTGGGGTTTAATTAAAACCTTTTTAAATGGAGAAAATGCCAGCCAGTCAAAGCTAGCCCTGATTTCTGTTTTCAGCTCCAACTCTTGCTAAAAGCTCTCCCTGTTTGTTCATGTGTGAATGTAGTGCCCAAAGTCTGTATCGAGCCAAACGCAAGAATAGGCAGCGTCACGGTCAAAAATACTTGAAAATAGCTATTATGGTGCTTATTTTTCCAAGCTGTTGCAGAGCTTTGTTAATCATTTCACAGTGCTTTAGGCATAGGGTTTGATGTGTGGATTCTCGCTCAGTAAAATGTGTATCAAACACTGACAGTCATAGTGCCATTCATATTTATATCCAGTAATGATTCAGACACTTGAAAAATCGTGTTCAAATTACATGTTCTATAGCTTTAATATCCTGTTGCTAACAAGGGAACGATTTGCAATTTCTTGCTTGTCCTCCTCTATGCCATAGCCTGGAAGCATCGCTCGGTTACCATGCTGCGTTTCACAAGCAAAGCTGCCTCTTTTGGATTGTCTAGTTCCTAAATCTCATGGCTTTCAACATTTCTCTCTAAAAAATACTTTCTATGAATCTGCCCATTTTTATGCAGGTGTCCCCTAGTGTAGGATTCGAAGCAGGTAAGCCTCTGGGAGACTCAGTTAACATAGGGCCGATACATATTTATTGCAGTAGTACTGCAGGATTGGCCTGTGATCCTTGAGAACCACGTTGCATTCCTGGTTTTCCCCCGAAAACCCTCCTAGAAACCTATAACCAGAAAACTGTTTTTCTTAGCATTTTGTTTGTATCAGTGTTCAGATTCTGGCCTGTCACATTTGTGGTTTTTCTCCTCCCATATCTTCCTTTTGCCTGAGATGAGGCTTTTTATTCTTTCACAGTGTCATTTCATTCTGATTCCTTTGGAAGGAATTACAGTAGGTGTGGTGTGATAGGAGGTAGGACAGAAAGCTGCATCCCCTGGGCAGCGGGCAGAATAATGAAAGACTTGATGAGTTCCATATGCTTTATGAAGATCCAAAAACAATTTGAGGCTGTTTTCCCAGAACCCATTTAGGCTGTCACTGTAGGATCTGAGAATATCCATTTTAGTGGATTTATCTTCCAGTGCCCTGCAATAAGGTAGGAATGCTGTTGCTCACTTTGATAAATGGAGAAGAGAGACTATGACTTGTCTAGGGTTATGTGCCAGGCTTGTGCCAGAGAGCTGAGTTGATTTTAGATCGTGTGTGGCTGAGGCTCCTTCCAGCCTCCTTGGGTTACAAAGGGAGGTGAACCCCTGACGCAGGAGAAACCTCAGAGGATGCTATTAAGTACTTTAAGCACAGCTGTCATTTGTTTAAGGATTTATCTCAATTTAATGCTTTGGACAGCGTAGTGTAGACGTTGTAGGATCACCACGTGTCCTGTGTGGTGGTTGCCACTGGGTCTGGAGGGAGAGGTGGACCACTGGAGCCAGTGGCAGTCAACCAAAATGTTGCCACTGACCGTAAGATTTTGCTCATTTTCCCAGCCTAAGTAAGCAGACCATCATGCTCATCCTAGATGCACACTCAAGAAGCTGGTCAGCGTAGTACGTGAGCAGGAATGATAAAATGTTGATATTAAACTTTCTTTCCTTACCTTTTTGAAACAGCTGGTCAAAGGGCTGCAGCAGGAGCTGAACCGGCTATACACGCTTTTCTGCTCCCGGAATCCGGAGTTTGAGGAGAAAGGAGGGAAAGTCTCGATCGTGTCCCACTCGCTGGGCTGCGTCATCACCTACGACATCATGACTGGCTGGAATCCGGTCAGGCTTTACGAACAATTGCTGCAGAAGGAGGAGGAAGAGCTTGAAGACCGTTGGATGAGCTACGAGGAGCAACGTTTACTTGAAGAACTTTACATAACTAAGCAACGGTAATGCATCCACTTCTGATTGCTGAAGGAGAAAACCACATCCCTAGGTGATGCCCGTTGAGCGTTTCCAGAACCCACCATGGCTGTTATCTTTTGTGGCTGATGGTCTTCTGCTGGTGATGAAAGGCAGTGGTCAATGCTAAGCACAGGACTGAGCAGGCACAGGGAGCTGGCACTGCTAAACGGAGCTCCGAATCCACATCCTACAGGCTGTACCAGCACCAAGCAACTAGCTGCTGCTCACTGACCAGATGCACTGGGAGCAGATCATAGCCAGGGAGAAAGGGGAAGGTCAGGCCATTACCCCTCCAGATACTCGAGGAGAAACACAACAAAGTAGCTTGCAGGTGGGCAGTGAGCTGTAATGCTGAGCAGAACCTGAGCACTTAAATTCCTAAGTTTCTAGAGGAAATCGAGAAGCTTTCTCCTAGGCTCAGCTTGGAAATTGAACTCTCCCAGCTGCGTACAGATGTTGTAATTGCTGTGATTAGGTTTATGGGGTTACTGCTCCGCTGCGGATCATTTACCAGATTCTTCCTGCTGCCATCTAGAAATGTTCACACTGTCGGGAGTGTGAAGCAGCACTGCCCGCTGTGACTAACAGGGTCTGGGTTCCAGCACCTTGCAAATGTTGGTAGGGAGCCTTAGTCTTAGCAGACCTTTCAGATCATCGTGATGTCTCCGCAGCGTTAAGGTGACTTCCCTGTTCTAACCTGGTTTTCGAGGTGCTGTGGGACACCTGTAAATGGAAAATCTAATAACAGTAGCCTGAGCTTTAATCTTTCCAGTGGTAGGTGAGGATAAATGATGATTGCAGTTCTTTTTTGTTCCTTCTTGAAACCTCTTAGTGTTGGCGGTACTTTGGAAACTTTAATATAGTACCAGATCTCCTGCAGTGCTTGAAATCAGTATGTGTGTAATTAGAGATTGGTACGGGACATCTCTGTCAGCTGCAAGGCTGGATGAAGTGCAATCTTTCTGAGAGAAGGGAAGTAAGAAGCCTAATGAAGTTGTGCTGTGATAAGATCACCCTTCAGACGTATCACTAGATCAGGGAAAAATTACCATTTTCACACTCACACTTCAGCTCCTTAGGCATCCTCTGAAGTACTTCGGGTTACCTCCACAGTAATCCAAGTATCATTTGGCAGTGGCACTTCTGTATAGCTGGAGTGGCTCTCCATTTCATGAGCCCTCTTAGTGCAATTCAGTCTGAAATAACAGATAAATATACCACTGACATCCTATAACTTCTGGACTCCTAGTGCTTCAGGGATGGCAAACACGTAGTGGATTTCTGGAAATGCTCATGCCCGAGTAGGGTGTGTCGTAGCATGTGTAAGTGTTCCACATTATACAATAACATACATACAGCGTGTGAGGTTGTGCCTTGGAACCCTTTAACAACAGGTCACAAGAGTCAAGAATTCTGCATGCCTTCTTATTTTAAGGCTGAATCATGCTCATTAAAGCATCCAGAATTTTTTTAATGTACTGCTCTTTGGGAATTTTCAGCTCCAGACTGGCTTCTTTCTAACCAGGATGGCAGAGGTTAAGCTTAATGTATTTGTTACCATAATGCTTGTATGGAAATTGAGGAGATGGTGTTTTCCTGCTCTGAAGAGGGCATAAGGCTCTAGTGCTGGGGCTGGACGGTTTTACCAGTCTGTATGAGGTGCTTTATATTGTACCTGCGTTTTAAATTCAGGCTGACTAGAAGAACAGGTGAGCAACCTTTTTAATGATAGTTGAAAGGGTGGGACACTGTCCTCCAGATATTCCACCATAATATAGAACTCCATAATGCTTCAGCCATGGAATTTCCTGTGGCTTTGATTTTGTTGAAAAAACCAAACCGGGTGATTTGGTTGCTAAAACACCAAAGCAGTGGGATGTGAGTCACCTAGTCCTGAGGAAGGAGGGTGGGCAGATGCTTGAGGTGATGAACTCAAGGAAGATGTCATGTCTTGATGGATTCCTTCTGTGAGAGGAACAGAATTTCACATACATTGATTCTTAGTCAGTTGGACTGCCTCTGAGAAATACTGACGCCATCACTCTCTCTTCCCAGCAGACAAAACTGTTGGACCCCACAGGAATGCCTGTTTGGATCAGAGAGGTTAAGGCTGCGTTTTTTATTGGATCTCAGAAAGATCTCTATTTTCTAGGTTGAGAGAGATAGAAGAGAGGTTACATGGGTTAAAGGCATCCACCGTATCAAAACCACCTGTCTTAAAATTTAAGGTATGTATGTTCGAGAGGTTTTTACTAAGCGTTCTATTTGCTGTAAAAATACACCTGCAACATGAGTTATTCTGCTTACTTTTTTTTTCGCCATGGCCCTAGACATGAAGTTGGTAGAATAATATTGATGTATTGGTTGTAGTGTGTGTACGTCTGTATAAACTTGTTACTGTATTCATATATTGCTGTTTATTACAAATATATATGCTTATCTGTAAATATGTAGCCCGTATATAGATTTTTAATATATTACACACACACACAAGCAACTATGTGGGAAGGTAAAAGCCGTTTGACGAATTACATTAACGATGCATCTTAAACAATTTCCTTTCTACTTTGCTGACTAATCCATTTTTCTTGGGGACTGCTTCTAGCATGTCACATCTCTGAGCAAATTGGTTTGAATTTCCTCCAGCAGTGGATTTTCCTTCCACGTTACACTAGTTTGACAGTTTGCACAAGTTACTTTTAGTCTCGTTAAACAGATTGCTTGCTAATCAGCTGTATATGTTGCTACAATTTCATATCATTGGGAAAAGGCATTTTCTAGCTTCTTGGTGGGATGTGCAACACTTTCTTGTTGCTCAACTATATCCTGAGATATTAAACCATAAAAATATGACATGATAGATGAGAAGAAAATAGATTATTGTTTCTTAACTTGCCATTTTTCTTTCCTTCTGAGTTCAGAGGAAGTCCTAGAAGCCAAGGTCAATCCTGGGCCATAAAAAAGAGGAAACTAACCATAAATCAATTTATCATAGCCTTCTCCTTTTCATCACTGCTTAAAAGCCTGTATCATACTATTATCTCTACCATCAAGGAAGCTGGAGGCAGGCTGATACTCCTCCAGCTCTGTGAAAGATTATTCTTCACTGAGTTGTGTTTAAACTGAAGACTTTTTGAACAGATGCTTTTTAGAGGGTGCAGGGAAGGAGGGGAAAAGAAAGGGGAAAGAAGAGAGGACTGGATCAAGCCAAGTTACTGCTAGGCAATTTTCCACTGCAGTACGTCCTTTTTCTTACCCTCACTAAAAGGAAGATGTTTTGTTTCTGTGAAGCTTTACAGTAGTGACTTCCTTGCTTGAAACCGTGCTTGAGACAGAGCTCCAGAAAGAGAGTGGCTTTCCATGAGCGTGATGGCAAAGTGCTTTTGCAAGAGAGGATTTCAGCAAGATGTCACTGAAAGATGATTGCTCATCAGCAAGCCAGACCACCTTACTGAGGGTGACCAGCTTGTTGAAAGAGAGCTAACTGCTTTGTAGGTACCAACTACCAGCACTTTGGGTCTTTGTGGCAGACCAGAGCTCTGGTTCAATGATGAGTTGCGGTTAACTACAAGTGCTTGATCCACAAATTGCTTTGGTTTGTGCGATGCAGGAGAGTGGAGTCTTTGGCCACTGATCTCCCTAGGCTGTATCACACGACGATACGGGCACATACAGCTGTAATGAAAAAGGCTAGTCATGTCAATGTGTTGCCTATCTTGCATACTGAAACAAATTAAGCTTCCCAAGATGAGAGAAAGTCATTAGTCCTACATTAAGCACAGTTAAGCTTGCTTGATGTTGAGCAAGCACAAAGATAGCTTTTGGCAAGATAAGTGCAAGAATAAATACAGCAGCCAACTTGGCTGGTATTTAATATTAGGGGATATGATCTGTGTTTAACTGACCCTTTGGGGAGGACAAAAAACCTTGAAGGTGTGGAGAGTCTTGTACTCCAATAATATCTTGGATGAGCCACCAGAATGAAAACTTGAGGGTGAGGTATCTTTATGTCTTTCGCTCCTCTGCTTCTCCTCAGATGACACAATTGAATAAAAACTGCTAAATAATTAGGACCTGCATGGGTTAAAAGCAAAGCCAACACCCCACTATAAATGTAAAGCAGAGAAGTGCATCCTTCTCCCTGCCAGCTACGTAAGAGGAATCGGAGTTAAAGGCTAAAAGGGGCTGAAGAACTTGAAAGCACGGGGAGTGGTGCAATACCTACCTCTTTATGTGGTGCGTGAAAATAACTGTGTTGTAGGAGGATTTTCAGCCATAGTACAGAAGAGAGGGGCAGGACGTACCTCAGTTGCTCCCTAGTATCGAGATGGAAATTCATTTAAATCTGGACTTCTCCATGTGGTGGCACAGAGTGCTTCAGGGTTCCTTAGCACTTCTCATTCACCCAGGGTTACATCCTCTGAAAGAAGCTCCAGCTTGTACTTGACCTTGTGGTTTCTATGTGGCATCATCCGACAGCGATGTCAATGTTGATAACAACTATCTCAAATTATTGCTAAGATACTAGTGATTTACCACATGTACAAGAAATATGAGAGCGTAACGGGATGCTGACATGCAGCCTTATCTGAGAGGAGGAAGCCTTTCAACTGAATGCAGAAATGTGCTGCAGTGGTTCAACACACAACTCCCCAGTTCAATTCCCCATGTAATACTGGTGTAAGTCTCCGTTCCCTTTGTCTGCTAAGGCTGCAGAACGCTCCTGGGGGCAGGAACGGGTAGAGGCTGCTGCAGAGGTCTGTAATTCCTCGCTCTGGGAGGATATTTGGGATCCTCTGGGCTGAAGGACAGCACAGAAACATAAATTGGAATCGTCTTCTGTGGCTTCTGTTGAAACATCACCACTAAACACATTCATTTGTCCCCCATGTTCACCTATGCACAAAAGAGCTGCCCTGCCTCACTTCTGTTGGGTCATTCAGCTTTTTTTGTTTTTTGATTCTGAAAATACTGCTGTCTTCAGTTGAGTGGATGACTATTTGGCTCAGCTTCTGCTTTAAATACAAATAAATTCATTAAGTCTTCTGTTTATGAATCATACCCAGGAGAAAAGTGCTACCCTGAAAGGTCACGTTCTTAAATGTGTCTTCTCTGTCGTAAACATTCACAGGAATATATGTGGAGTGCCCCACTCCTGCTTCTAGGAGAAATACCAAAATTAATAAGTGTTTTCTGGAAAGATTTTAGTCCTCTATTCCCAGCAGGTTTCATGGCATGGCTGTCTTCTCTTCAGCCACTTTGCAACAGCTCTGAGAGTCTAATGGCTCCAGTTTAAAGGATTTTCTTTTCGGAAGGCTTACTTCTGATTTTTAGTGTTCACCACTTTGGTGTTGGTCTGGTGCCACCCGTTAAGGTACCCACTAATTGGTACTGTGTCTTTGTAAGCATTTCCAAAGCTGGAAGACTATGTTGAAAGACTTGTAAGAAAATACATAGCAAAGAACAGTGCCCTCCAAGAAGAAAGCATCTGTCTGTGGACACTGTTAATCCTGTGTTTATCAATAGAGACAACGGAAAAAAAGCCATGCACCGTGTGACCACTGAAACTATTTACCTCTGAAGAGTTTTGCCTAGTCTGTAGTGGCCTAAGGTGAATTCCTGAAAACATCTTTTAAGCATCTGCTAGCAAGTGTAAGCTGGCCATCACTTTCTGATTCCTTTCTGAAGCAGAAAGACTGTAATTGTGTACTCCAGGCGCTCGATACAGGAATATCAGATGGACAGGGTTAAAGGTTACTTATTCGGTTTGAAGGCTTGCGCTGTGAATATGTTTCTGTTGTATTTGAAGATGAGAAAGCTTTTTGTCCAAACTGCAAAAATGTAGGGCTCTCTGTAAAGCCTGATTATAAGAAAGCAGAGCAGCTTTGCGCTAGGCTAGAGTGACAACACAGACGACAGAGCCGTGCTTTGCAGCGTAGGACATTGCATAGCTTTGCTGAAGACCCAGATTATTTTTTTTTCCATGGAATTGAGACTTGCACATGCCTTTGAAGGGAAGATTTGGGGTACCAGTGCCAAGTCAGAGGAGGAGGAATGTTTTGTGCAGTGCTGGAATCTGATAGATGAAACGGACCATTATTTCTCCACCCTCGCTCCATGCGCTGACATATAGCGAAGGCACATGGGAATCCAAGCGTCCTCCACACGCACTTAGCAAGAATGCAGCAATTTCTCTTGCTGGTTAGGTAGCAGCACACTAGGAGTTGCTCACTTGTAGTGCCCTGCAAACCGAGCAGTACCATTGGGAAAGTTGCAGTGAAGGTCTGATAAGGGTAAAATCAATTTTTTGTGGAAGAAAATAAGGGTTAAAAAGTAATTTTGGCGTATGAAAATATTTTTGACTACAGACTTTTACATTTGATGTTTCTAGGAGATGATGTCTGAGGATTGGTAATGGGATACGAAGCCATTCACCTCTAGGTCACTGTTGAATCCCGGCCCAGGTCGGTAGTGACCAAAAGTGGTTTCCACTGATGCGTGTCCAGTGACCTTTGTCAGACGGGTTAGCAGTTGCAGTTGAGGCTTACTCAACTGCGTCTCGGTGTCAGAGGCAGTCCTTTCAGAGCAAAGTCACGGTGGCTTTGGACGGCGTGAGAGCAGCCTGCAGAGTCGCTCAGCGTGCTGGACCTGTCCTGGGGAGTGGGTCCTAATGTGTGACGTGGTGGCACTTTTGGCAAGCACTGTTTTGTTCCCTTAACACTAGGTGGTTTGGAGAGGCTGTACATAACGCCAGCCTGTTGTCTTCAATACTCAGCGTAGCTTGCCTTTCTACCTCATCAGTGGGCTTGTGTAGTAAAACGAGTCATGAAGTACGTGGTTAGGGTAGGATTAGGGAGCTGTGATAAGCTTTGGGAAGTTTTCTGAGAAATCGGACTTCAGTCTTGTGAAACTCATCACATTTCATTAGTGTCTTCCAACTGCTTCTCATTCCAGCCTTTCCAGTGTTGGTAGACCTCTTTCAGTTCAAATATCCAGCTTGTTTTCCAGTTTTCCAACTATGTAGCATCACAGCCTGTAGCTCTCTTCTCACAGCAAAGGGAAACGGGATACTTCACCTTCGTGTTATAATATGTATGTGATAGTGGTCTTCCCCATTTTGACTTACTAATAACTATACGAGTGCCTCAGTTGAAACTGAGAAATCGGTTGAAAGAGAGAAATCAAATCCATATTAGAAAGCGTTATTTCCATCCTTATTAACACGGGTGAAATCTCTCCTTAGGTTGAGAATTTCTTCTGTATGGGATCTCCATTAGCAGTGTTTTTGGCATTGCGTGGCATCCGTCCAGGAAACAGCGGTAGTCAAGACCATATTCTGCCCAGAACAATTTGTAACCGCTTACTAAATATTTTTCATCCAACAGATCCAGTGGTGAGTTTTAATTGCAGTTGCAAGCTTTTACCTTGACTATTTTTAAGCATCAGCTGTGTGATAATGTGTGATCTTCCAAGTGTGCGAGTCAACGCAAGTATGTTCCAGCACAGGACTATTTGTTGATGGTTATTGTACAACGTCTTGGGTTTTGTAGCTGTAGATTAACAGTTTCTACAAATAATCGCATTAAATACCATATACTTTGCTTCTCTTTTCATATTAATAAGCATGAGATTCGAGATTTTTTTTTTCAGAGACATGAGCAATAATCCTTCTCAGTCAAGTTCCAACTTGGGTTTAACTTGCTGACTTCCATTAAACACCATCTGTCCAAAGATACTACCTCTTAGAAAAGAGGCTTCACAAGCAGTTTACAAGATATTGTAGAAAAAGAAAGACACTGGTTTTTTTTTCCCAAGGGGTCCAGTGTAACAGATTGTTAGAGGGTGGGATAGGACTTGGGAGGGCAGTTTTGGTATAGCTTTGCCCTCTCCTTATGCACTCCCATAGGCAGCCAGCGTTCGCCGTTATCAAAGGCAGGACGCTGGAACTTTGGTCTGCATCACCTCGGCAACTTCTCTGATGCAAGCTTGATTTGGGATTTCATGCTTACTGTAGAATAGTAATTAGAGGGTACTTTTGTGTTAAAACTCTACCTGATTTTGAGTATATTCAGACTTCAATACAAACATGCTGGTTCTGCTCATCTCAAGGTCTTGCTCAGCTCCAGCTGCTCCAAAACCAGAATTTTCCTGGGATATCTAGGGCGATAGGTCAGGCTGCAGGCTGTGGTCCCACTCTGCAAATAGTAACTTGACTTAGTTTTAAGATAAAGAAGTGCAGGATGCTTTTCTACATCTAAGTAAACAAAGAAAAATTAAGAATCAATAGAAACTGATTTCTTTTAATAAGCACACGGGTTCATGGTTTGCACAGGGATCAAGGAAGGGTCGTTAAACAAAATGTTTACATAGCCAGTTCCTCCCTCTCTGTTGTGTTGTGTGGAATCACCTTACCTGTATATAGAGTTTGCTCTGTCAATGCATAATAACCAACATCTGTTAATCATAACTTGTGTGTTCATGACAATGTGTAGTAGAGGTGTTGCAGAGAAACGTGCCAAAGTGAACGCACAAGCAACTGGGCAGCTAACACATCTTCCAGGCTGTGAAAATTAAGATGAACCAGAACATAACACCACTGTTCTGTCACTTTCTAGGCTTCACTCATTACAGATACTTTGGATTTGAGGTTGGAGAGGACTCTCTATGGGAAGGGAATGTCATTTTTCAGTCGTGACGCTCAGGATTTTCTTCTCTGAATTCCTCTCGCAGGCCTATAGGTTAGAACCTTTAATTCTGAAACACTACAGCAACATCTCGCCTGTCCAGATCCACTGGTACAACACTGCAAACCCTCTACCTTACGAGCATATGAAGCCAAGTTTTCTCAACCCAACAAAAGAACCTACCTCAGTTACTGACAGCGAAAGCGTTTCAACTGTACCGAGCCCAACCACCTCGCCAGTCATGGTTCGACGCCACTACGGGGAGTCTATAACAAATATAGGCAAAGCGAGTATATTAGGTAATGGTTCTTTATGTCTTTTTTTTTTTTTAAGATAGGACATTCTCGTAGAGCTTCGCTGCTTGAGGTGCAACCGTAAGCAAGCTGTTCCTGGCAGTTTCAGTTTGTTCTATATGGGTGTATGGCTTTGTTTTAATCCCAGCTGACCATTGCTTTGAAGAAAAGACTGTTTACGTACATGGGAGTCAAGGCTTGTGGGGAGAGGATGTGGGTCAGGCAGTTTATGCTATTGCTGCCTTATTGTTGTCTGCCTTAATGAAGTAACATCCTGATGATTTAATAGTTTCCACTCTACTTCATGGAAAAAAAAAATGTAAAGCTTGCGCTGTGACTACGTTTTCTGGTATTGGCAAATAGGAGAAAAATGACTCTACGTAAGCTATTACAGTTCCATTTAACTCAGGGTTTTACACTAGGAACTTCAGGCTGGTTTAATATGAAGTCTGTTCCTTTCTGGCTTTCTGATTCAAAATAAGCCCTGGTTTCACTGAGCTTAAATTCGCTTTCACTGGAGCTTAGATTTAAGCCTGCACTTGCAGTTTTTGTTGACTCAAGGCTTTTCTTCAGCGCTCTCTGTGGCATTTGGAAGAAGGCTAATGTGACCTAGTGCCAGGAATCTTCCCGGTCAAAGAAGTAAAGTATATAAAAACAGTTTAGTCCTGAAGTGGAGACAGGCGGTATTGGGAAGCCCGGTTGCTTCTGGCCGTGTTGCTATAGTAATTTTAATGTCATGTCCATAAGGTGGCAGCAAAGTCGGGAGAAAACATCACAGATCTGTTCTTAATTTTTGCCCCCCTCTTCCTGAGCGACCTAAGTAGTCCTTTGAGAGGATGGTACAGCAGTCCTAAAGGTCTGTAAGGGCAATGCCAACGTAAGGACCCTTGAGGGGAGGAGTGTCCTAGATGTCTTGATGGGATTCTCATGTGCAGAAGGTACCAACATTGTTCTAAAGCATTTTTATCTTAGTTACAGACTTTTTATGAGAGAGGAATTACAACATATCTGTAAAAGCACCAGATTTCTTGCTGCAGAATTGTTCTCATGTATTTTTGTTCCCGTAACTGCAGTTTCCAAATTATAGCCTTTGCATGTACACTAGATCAGTCTGACGATAAACAGTGTACGCTGAAGTCAGATAAGCTGTTCCCACCCTAGAAAAGCATGAACAGTGTTTTCCTTCGTCTGTCACTCAACTCTAATTGATGGGTGCTTCAGTGACTTTAATTTATGGTTTGGTTTAGCTGCCCTTGTGCTTGGTTTTTTTTCCCCCCTCCGTGCTGGATGCAGGAGCCGCGAGTATCGGGAAGGGCCTCGGCGGGATGCTGTTTTCGAGATTCGGCCGATCTAGTACCACCACACCCCAGACACTCGAGATGGGAAAAGATGGAGCCGAAGGGGACGACAAGAAGGCCGCGACTGTTGGGACACCACCTTTCCCGCACAGCAGCTCGGGCTTCCTCGAACCCGCAGGTTAGCGGCGAGTCCGCCTTCCCAGCCTGGTGGGAACAGACCTTTGGTGGGCTCCATCGGTCTGCTGGGGGAGGCTGGAAACACCGTCACGACGTACGCTGCTGTTTAACTGTGTTGGTTTGCGCTAAAGGGATAAAAATTTAATCCGTTCCTGCTTTTTGAGTCAGTTAAGGCTGTTCAAGGACTGACTCTTTCTTCTCCCTTTTATCCTTTTTTCTCTTAAAGGAAGTTTATCTGTGTATGTGTTTGTACATGCATGTACACTGCATGCACATATGAGTTTTGGCTAATGAGATCTGCGTATCAGTAGTTCCCAGGCTTTCACTAGGAAAAGCAATATAATTGCTGCGGAGAATCTCACCCACCATTTAGCATAAAATGGATTTATTTCAACTTCCCCATCCATTTGCAGTTCTGAAGCAATCTGGATTTAAAGGCACATACGACTGGAAACAGAAGCTGCCGTTGTCCTGATCTGAACTGCCCAGAACAGAAAGTGCAATTTTAGCAGCTGGTTTTTTTGGAAAAGCATAGGTACTTCCTTTGCAGAAGTTTATACTTGATTTTTAGTTCTAAACTTCTCCTTGGCACTGTTGCAAGGCAGGGTTTTTGCAATCTAAAGAGTCACAAGTATGTTGTATCTTGTGATAGCGTTCACATGATACATTGCTGTCAGTTCATCACTGCTAATTTCAACAGATAACCTGTCTGAGTCAGTATCTGAGGACAGAAACTTTGTTTTAAACTTGAGGAAAATAGAATGGCCTGACAGCGACAACCATGGAGCTGTCGATGAGGTCCTTTCCGGGGCAGGGTGGCACGTCAAGGGCCTTCTGCACAGTTCCCTCATCCCCCTCTGCTGAAAGCCCGTCCCTGCTCCGTAGAAGGAGAACACGGAGCAGAGGCCAGCGAGGCTGAATGATGCAATCCGTCGCCAAAGTATTTGCTTCTGAGAAGGCGGCCGCTCGGCTTGTGGTGGGGTTTGGCCGCCTCCCAAGCTCCAGTACCGGCCTCTCGGCAGAGGGAGACGGAGTCGGTCGGGGCGTCCTTCCTGCAGGGAGACTGGGGCTTTGAACAGATGCTCTTAGTGGAAATGACTGCGGTTGTCTCCTGGTATTCGAAGGCTCCGTCTCCCTCTCCTTGCCACCTTTCGATGCTCCTGGGAAGACCCGAAGAAAGCGCATCCCTGCCCGGGGGCCGCTGTGCCATGCGACGCTCCCTTTACGTGCTCTTTGAGCCAAGAATTAAAATTCCTTGAAACTGCTTTGGATAAATGGCTGCATTTTTTACTCAATATGGGGTTTTGGCTTTTGTAGCTAAGCGGGCTTTTAGTTTTGTCCTTTTTATTCTATTGCTCCTTGTAGAGATTTTTCTAACCGCTGAAGTGCCTTAACAATAGCTTAGCCATTGGCCCAGTTAAACATGCAGTGAAAATTGCTTTGAATGTGGTATTAATCAAAGCAGCCATTGAAATGAAAGGAGAACTGCTGAAATAGATTTGGAATAATCTGGAAATTAAAAGGGCTAGTGCTGTGTAGGGACGGCTGTTTTTCAGAAAGGGCTTGTAATATTGGGTGTAGTCTCCTTGCATAGCCACAAGAAGTCCATTTGTTTCAGAAAGTTCTGAGCATCCACCTTCTGAAAGTCCGTGTTTCCTAATGGGGCCTCAACACTGGCAGGATACTTCTGTGTATTTATCATAAGGAGCATAAAGAAATGCATTTATATAATTAATTTAAGGAAAACAGCTGCTTAAAAAAATGCCAGCTTTTTGTAAGCGTTAGGTTTAGTTTCTTTTTTTTTTCCCCCTGAACTAAGCACCACTCTTAGGTCAGGTCTGTGCTAAATCCACGTGCATAAAAATCTATGTACGCATTATTAAAAATTACAGTTGACTTAGGCGAGTGTACTGTTAAATGTAAACCCAGAGATGTTGTGTGCATGGTATATACAGCAGGGAGAATCAGAACCCGAAGCTGATGGAAAAACATGCCGGTGTTTTTTCTTCTGCTGACGTACAAGTCTAACGACGTTTCTATTTCTTATTCAATTTCTAGTGGAACTGGAGCACAGGATTGATTTCGAGCTCAGGGAAGGTCTTGTGGAGAGCAGATACTGGTCAGCGGTAACATCCCACACTGCCTACTGGTCATCTCTGGATATTGCTCTTTTCCTTCTAACCTTCATGTGCAAACACGACCAGGAAGAGCCTGACAAATCCAATTTAGACGCTATTTGAGTTTTTGACTGGGGATGGGGTGGGGTGGGAAAGGACATTTTAAAACAAATGGCACAGAACTGATGTTTTACTGTTGGGCTGCAGTCGAGATGGCATGGAGGTTTCAGGTTTATGTGCATGTTTGGATTTTTTTTTTCCTATTTCTAAAGAGCAAAAATGATTTGTATTTAAAAGCACTTTATAGTTTTAAACATTTTGCAGTGCTTAATTAGACCTGAAATGATTCCAAATTCTTGTTGACTTTGACTGTACAAAAAGCCAGTACAACGTGTAGCATCCCGTAAGCACGGTTGTGCAGTGTGCTTGGGTGACATACTTGTTGATGACCATGATTGCTGTTTAGTTCATTAAAGTACAGAAGATCAGTTGATTAAAAAAATGGAAAAAACTAAATTAATTTCCATTAACCAAAATATATGTTAGATACAAACCTAAAACTGCCATGTTCTGATGTTTTATGTATCCGTAAATAACAAACGATGGTGTCAGTTTTCTAGGACTTTATTCAGCTCCACATCCTCGTATCCACAGTACCACTGAAAGACCATTCTGACTGCTGCCTTCTGAGGGCGTAGTAAACATGACACATTTAGAAACTAATGCTGAAAAAAGCATGAAGCAAATATTTGAAATACTGTAATTATAATTTATTATTATCTCTAATTGTTTCATTTTATTCCAGTGTATAAAACATTACTTTTTTACTGGTTTCTTTTGACATAATTTAAGAACCACATTTATTTTCTACAGTGTTAAGACTTTTTCTCAGAAATACATATCTTTGTACTACTATTCAAATGAATATATGGACACTGTGGCACACTTTAAGTATTTTTTCATTAAAAATAAATATTTGTGGTTTCACACAAATGACATCAGTCACATTCTTCTCAAAGGTAAGGAACTGCCTTTGCTTTTTAGGTCCCAAGTGTTTTGTGGGCGCGGGAAGGTTTTGACCTCACGTGATAATTGGTTTGCAGAGGATCCAGCTGTCTTTTGCTTACCATTATGAAATGTATATATATGTGTGTGTGCATTTGTATAAAAATGGATGTCTGTGTATTTATGCACAAGGAACCTATCAAGAGGCAATAGAGCAGCATATAATAAACTTGGTGAGGCCTGAGAATAGGAGAGCTTAGATCAGGTTTGTATCTGAACCTGATTCAGGAGGAGTCAAGAGAGAAGTGCTGTGATGAAGGGGAATAATCTCCAAATGAAACACTAAAAGGTCATTGCCGAGGTTATAAAACATCGTGGAAGGCTCGGGAGTAGAAGTGTCAGATATATGGCCTCTGGCGGAGGTATTTACGATCTGTACGGCACATGTAGAAGCTGCAGAATCTAAACTTTTGTTTAAAAGAAAAATAATCAGGCTGCGGTGCTGGTGAATGGCGGTGTTCTCAGCGTTAACAGATGTGGCAGCATCAGCCCAAGCCAGCAGCCAGCCTCAGCCAGCAGCTCGGAGATGTGGAAACCACCCAGGCATCCCCTCCTGAAATCCCGGGGGGAGAGAGAAGGTTGTTCTCCCAGATAACAGCGCCCGGGCTGTTTCTTGGTTCTCCAGTCCATGGTGCAATGGGGAAGGAACTGGGAGCTGGGCTTGTATGTTGGGGTTGTGGGTTTAGGAATCATTATGGAGGGGGAAAAACAACGTGAATAAAAAGGGAAGGAGGAGTGGAGGGGAATGGGAAGGGAGGATGATGACAGGAGCAGCGCTACTATAAACGCAGTGAGCCCATACCCAGCAAAGATGTTCAGGCGGTGTAAAAGGCCAGGCTTCAGCGTGGATCCCTGGAAAAATCCATCTAGCCTCAGCGGGTTGTAACTCTCCTGCCTGACATGTTTACCTTGGTTGATGAACAATCATAAATAATTAAAATAGCCCTTTAACAGAGAGAAGCTTGACATGTCTGCTCCAGAAAACAGGCTTTTGTTTACGTTACTGCCTTTCCAGATAAGTTGTTTAATCAGCTCTTCCTAATTAGGAGAACTTGAACATAAAAGGAGAATCTCCTTTTATATTTACAACGTGCAAAACGTTTCCAAATGTGCGTGGTTTGTGTTTCGGGACTTGGACCTGGATCCTGCCCCTGCAGCGTTCTGCCGTTACACTACTGGATCTACACTAGATCTCTGCTTAAACGCTGTAAACAAAAGGGATTTAATTCCTACAATTCTTGTGGTCTGTGTAAACTCCGCTGCTGTCCAGAACACGTTTCAGATTTATGGAATCGCTGTTCCCCTCGCATCGGAACACGCTGGTACTTGCTGACTGCTCTCCATGTAAGGGATGAGATCCTACTTTTATGTATGTACCCCTGGGTAAACCAGGGACGAGACAGAGCTGAGAAGTAAACCATATTGCTGGCAGGAGAAGGGACACTAAGGACCAATACCTGTTCATCCCTTAGCATTTTTCCCAAGTTAATGGACGTGTGTATGATTCTGCTCTAATTTGTGACTTCATGGAGCATCCACTAATCTCTGAGCTGAACTACAAAGGTAAAACATACCTTGAAAGAAGAAATGGAGATTTATTCTGAAGTGTATGCGAAGATGTTAAGCATGCTGTGGGCAGACTTTCATCTTTTTAATCCGCAAAAAGTGTCTCTTACCCTCCTGCAAAGATGAAATAGTATTTGAAAATTAAATTTTGAAGTTGTTAGAAAAAGGGTTGCCCTGTTTCTAGCCTGCAGTGGAATGAAGATTCAAGTAGGGTCACGTCTCTGCATGCTAAAGTCTGAATTTCACGCTTAAAACTTTCTGGTCAGATGGTCCGTGGCATAATATAGAGCTGGAATGTCCTGGCTTCCAGTTACCGTCTTGTTTTCATCTGCAAGAGCGATGTTTAGCTTTCCAAGCTGTGTTGACTGGTGGTTTCTTTTGAGAAACCAAGATAAGGGAAATGCACTGCGCAGTTGTCAGTCTTCTGGCCGATACTGAGCTGCTTTCTGAAACTTGCCCTTGAGTACTTTGTCCACATTTCATGCTTACAGTTTTTTTGCTGCGAGGTCATTTTTGCAGATAATCAGCTTTAATTTTTTTTTTTTCTAATGAATTCCATCCCTTTGCTTTAATTACTCTGCCATGGTTTTACCACAACCTCCCTTCCCCTGTATACGCTCTCTCTGCCGTTATTGCCTGTGTTTCTGGAGTCAGAGGCCCTTTGCTTTATTTTACCATGATGGTCTAGCTGGCCAACTTTGATTATTTTATCTCCTTTCCTAATTAGTATCATTAGGCTGAACTGAAACATGATTCACATTCTCACGTATATATTACGCGTGGCTGCCGCCTCTTCCTCCTTCATGGCGTTCAGTTGACCTGGTGCTGGTTCCCCATGCCGCTTCTCAGTCGGGCTGACTCTGCCCGTAGCTCCATCGCTGGGGATTGATTTCTTTTTTTTCCAGTTGAGTTCATGAATCACGAAGTCAACTGTTTGCAGTTAGGTAGTTAACGTATATTTGTGCGCCCTCTGCCCAGCAAGTTTATTAAAGATCCATTGTTCCCCATTTTTCTGTGATTAGCTTGGAGATGAGGTTTCTGCCTCTGCACATCATTTTTCTGCTGAAGTCGGGCTGCAGGTGGTTGACCCGTGGTGTTGTACAGGGTCACAGAATCCCAGCATGGCAGGGGTTGGAAGGGACCTCTGTGGGTCACCCAGCTCAACCCCCTGCCAAAGCAGGGTCACCCAGAGCAGGCTGCACAGCACCGCGTCCAGGCGGGTCTGGAATATCTCCAGAGAAGGAGACTCCACAG